>Ga0210395_10000788_pt1 | contig 24395 bp, 17 predicted proteins | sample IncBWH4OmetaG_FD_150861 | JGI IMG/M metagenome (GOLD analysis project Ga0210395, IMG submission 150861) | Forest soil microbial communities from Barre Woods Harvard Forest LTER site, Petersham, Massachusetts, United States - Inc-BW-H-4-O ... | reverse complement strand
CGGCATCGCGCAGGGCGCGCTCGACTACGCCGCCGGCTACGTCAAGGAGCGCAAGCAGTTCGGCAAGGCCATCGCCGAGTTCCAGGGACTGCAGTTCATGCTGGCCGACATGGCCATGAAGGTCGAAGCCGCCCGGCAGCTGACCTACGCCGCGGCCGCGCGCTCGGAGCGAGCCATGCAGGGGGACCGGGCCGACGACCTGACGTTCATCTCCTCGGCCTGCAAGTGCTTCGCCTCCGACGTCGCCATGGAGGTGACGACGGACGCCGTGCAGTTGCTCGGCGGCTACGGGTACGTTCACGACTACCCGGTCGAGCGCATGATGCGTGACGCCAAGATCACCCAGATCTACGAGGGAACGAACCAGATTCAGCGCATGGTGATGGCGCGGCAGCTGCTGAAGTGATGCGCCGGTCGGTCGACCGGGCCGTGAACATTTCCAAGCGCCAGTCTGCGACCGGCTTCCACTAAACCTTCGCCACTCGCCACCAACCCAATCGGCCTGGGCTGCAGTGCGCGAGCGAACCGACTCTGATCGTTGACACGCGGGCGAGGCCATGGGAAGTTACCAGCGAAATTGATGCCATATGCGCCTGTGCAGGATGTGGGGTAAAGGACAAGGGATACCAGGCATATCTGTTTGGCTACACCTTGCGCTTGAGGTGACCCCGCTCCGCGCGCCCGGCGAACGACTGGAGGGGATCCGTGCATCGCCGCCTTGTGATGGGGACAGCCATACCGATATTCGCGTTCACACTCGGCGTCAGCGGGGTCGTCGTTGCTAGCATCCCCGCTGCTCAGGCCGCGCCGCTGGCACCTGTCATCGGCTCCGCCGCCTCGGGCGGCCCGGTCATCGTGACGCTGAAGAACCAGTACTCGAGCCTGAAAGTCGGCCATGGCGGCGCGCGCCTGCAGGCGCTAAAGACCGCGCAAGCCCCTGTGGTGTCGGCGATCAAGTCCTCAGGCGGCGTCGATCTGCGGCAACTGGATGGCGTGAACGCCGTGGCTGCGCACCTGTCGGCGAAGGCGGTGGCGCAACTGCAGTCGAACCCGGCGGTGGCGTCGATCTCGCCGGACGCGATGATGACGCGAATCGAGCCGCCAGCCCAGGCCAGCACGGGGACGCCAGCCGCACTGAGCCAGCGACTGTGCCCGGCCAACCCGAAGAAGCCGCTGCTCGAGCCCGAGGCGCTGTCCCTGATGCACGTCGTGGACCAGGCGGACCCGTCCGATCCGGATCAGTCGTCCAAGATCGCCACCGGCAAGGGCGTGATCGTCGCCATCTCCAACGCGAACAATGTGGCGGGGAACCCGAACTTCATCCGTCCGGACGGGCAGCACGTGGTGGCCGGCAGTCCGACGCCGAACGCGGACGCCGGCGATGACGAGGTGTACGGTGACGTGTCCTCCGTGGCGGCGCAGGGCGACGTGGTCTACGACATGTCGACCCAGTTGCCGTTCTCGCACCTGCCGAAGGGCTGCACGTTCACCATCGAGGGTGACGCGCCGGGCGCGACGATCGTGGACGAGAACACCCTTGGCCCGCAGGGCCAGATTCCGCCGGGTGCGTTGCGGGCCCCGGAGTCCGAGGTCATCGCGGGCATCGATAACGCGGTCGTGAACGAGCACGCCGATGTCGTGTCTGAGTCGTTCGGCTTCGGATCGCTGTTCGGCTTCGACTTCTCGCCGTTCTCCACCGCGGAGGACGCCTACGTGGCGGCCGGCATCACCGTGGTGGTCTCATCGGGGGACGAGGGCGTGGACCAGACGCTGGAGGTGCCCGCGTCAGATCCGAACGTCATCGGCGTCGGCGCTACAACGGCGCTTCGGCTCAACGCCCAGGCGTACGGCTACTCAGGCTGGGTGAACAACAACATCACAGCGCTGTCCTCAGGCGGGCCCGCGCCGAACAACGACGAGCCCGACCTGGTGGCGATTGGCTACGGCGGCGAGGCGGCTTGCTCGCTAGACCCCGTGGCCGTGGCGAACGGCTGCCCCGGCAACACTGTGACTGAGGCGTTCGGCGGCACCAGCGAGTCGGCACCGCTGGTCGCGGGTGCGGCAGCGGACGTGATCCAGGCTTACGCCGACAGCCATCGCGGGGGGCGGCCCTCGCCCGCACTGGTCAAGGAGATCCTCTGCGGTACCGCAACGGACATCGACGCGCCCGCTTCCGAGCAAGGTGCGGGCCTGGTCAACGTGTACGCGGCGGTGCGCGCAGCGCAACAGGCGCCGGGTACGACGGTCACCAGGCATTCTGGCTCCTCGGCCCTCATCCCGTCACCTACGCAGCTTCGGCTGACCGGAACCGGTGGGTCAGCTACCACGCAGAGTGTTTCGCTCTACAACTCCGCATCGCAGGCGCAAACGGTGACGGCCAAGTTCCGCTGGCTTGGCCGGGCGACCCAGCTCGGCCCGACCGTGACCGAGAATGTGTCCGCACCGCCCGCCTCGGCCCCGGTGCCGCCGACCGGACCGACGGCCGCTGCCCCGATCACGTTCAGAGTCCCGCGCGGCGTCGACCGGCTGAACGCGGACTTCAGGACGCCGAACCCGGACAATAACGCGGTAATAGCGATGTTCCTGTTCGACCCGCGGGGTCGGCTGGTGCAGATCTCCTACGATTTCTCCACAACCCCCACAGGCCCGGTGTCCAACCTGCAGCACGTGGAGGTGTCTAACCCGACGCCAGGACAGTGGACAGCGGCCTTCTACTGGAACAACGGCCGCTCGCACCTGCAGGCGGCGCCGTTGGCGCCAGGTTCCTACCGGGGCCCGATTGTGGTCAAGTTCAGCACGCAGAACTACATCACAGCCAGGGCGAGCGGCCCGGTGAGCATCCCGGGCCACTCGAGCGCGAGAATCCCGGTCTCGATCCGGTTCCCGGCGGCCGCTGGGCAGCATGCCGAGTCGATTCAGTTCGCCGGCAGCGTGGGCGGCGCGGTCTCCGTGCCGGTGACCAGGCAGACCCTGATTCCGTCGGCCGGCGGGAAGTTCGTGGCCAACCTCGCGAGCAGTGTCGCCCGTGGCCAGGGCCCGATGCTGACCTACCAGATCGACGTGCCGTCGGGTGAACCGGGCCTGAATGTCAACTTCCACACGGCCGACATCAGCGCGGACAACGCCATCGGCTACGCCCTGACCGCGCCTAGCTCTCCCGGGGGAGGGGCCGGGTCGAACGTTGTTGACTACGCGCAGACACCGATCGCGGCGCTCCAGCCGGGCAGCTCGCCGATCACCCGTACCGAGCTGTCGGTGCCCAACCCGGAGCCTGGCTTGTGGACGATCCAGGTAACGCTGGATGAGACGGCCAGCGGGAAGGAGTTCACCCAGAACGTCCACGGTCATGCGAGCTACGGCGCGGTCCCCACCTTCTCGGCGAACAACGTGCCCGACTCCGCCTCCGTGTCCCTGCCTGTGGGCGGCAGCGTCAACTTCAGCGTCACGGTGACCAACACCGGCAGGAGGTCCGGTGCCTATACGCTGGCCGCGACATCGCAGCAGAACATTAATGAGCTGCCGTACACGGGATTCGACGGGGTGACCAGTCCCACGGTGACGATCCCGCCCGGCGCCACCAGGACCATCCCCGGCACCTTGACCGCAATTACCGCTGCGTTTGGCACACCGTTCCTCAACCAGGACGTGCTCACCATTGACGAGCAAGCCGCTGGTTCGCACATCGAGCAGGTGATCGGCGGTATCCCGGTCGAGTTCACCACTCCATAGACCCAATCCGTGGGCTCTAGTGGTCGTATGCCACTAGAGCCCACTAAGGGCTGGCAGGTGCGGTCAGTTCGCCGACCATGTGGCTGTCAGGCCCCGATCGCGGGGTAAACCGTGCGCAGGCCGAGGTCGTTAGCGGGGCACCCAGAACATGGGGACGCGGCGTGGGCTCGGGAGTGTTCGTGGCGGCGGCGACTTCGGTACTGCCGGAGGCGCGCGGACGCACGGGTTCGCCCCGACGCGCCCGGAGAACGCGACCTCGGCACGCGGGAGCCATACACCAAGAAGACACCGCCACCAACCTCTTCACCATCATCTGGCACGGCCTCGTAGACGCCGGACGGTTCATCAAGAACAACCGTGGCACCCTAGCCACAATCGGCGCGCTCCTCACGTGTGCGTCCGAGCAGCTACTCTCTGGTGCGGTGGCGCGCTTGCAGGGGCCTGCATAGTTCGTGAAGACCAGCGCATCCAGTCGTACGGCTTCGCCAGGTCGCTGACCGCAAACGGGGTCGATCTCTTGTTGACCGTCGGCTCCGGCTCACGCTGACCGGCTCCTTCGGGGGTGCCGGCGCCTTCCTGACTCAAGGCCTCGGGCCGGTATCGTCCTTTGCGGTCACCAGGGGGATACCAGTGATCTGGGATCTCGTGCAGCTCGGCGTCGGCGAAGCGCCGGGCCATGACCCCGTATTTTTCAACGGCAGTACCATTCCCCTAGCGGTGTGGGCGGGGGCGGAACAGGCTGCAGGGCAACGGCATGTATCAAGAAAACGCACGGCGCAAGTACCGCTCGGTCATCCCGACCATCGGGGGTTCGGTCGGCGGGTTCCTGTTCCTGGTGATCGGTATTGCCATGGCCGCCGACACGTCGCGCGGAGCCGCCGGAGAGATCGCCGCCGGGGTGCTCGTCTCGGTGTTCGGGATCTGCCTTGTGGTCGGCGTCCTCGTGGACCAGCACCTTGAGCTCAAAACGGATGGCTTGGTGTATCACCGTTACCTGCGCCGCAAGACCATCCCGTGGGCGTCCATCGTCGGCTTCCGGGTTGGTCGGGCTCCGGGCGGATCAAGTTGGTCGACTCTGGTGGTCGAACTGTCGGGCGGTGAGGCGGTTGTTGTGGCAAGCCTCGTGGGCACCAGGCGGTTTGTCGAACACGTCATAGCCGAGATCGAAGCTTTCCGTGCGGGTCTGGCCGCTGCGCGAGTGCAGGGCCCCGGCAGCGGCAGCGGCGATCTTGCCGGGCAGGCCGACGAAGAGTGAGCAGAGACGGGCTGGACTGGTGGCTTCTCGCGGACAGGCGGCTGAGGTTGCGAGACCTGGCCTGCGACGGCAAGCATCACGAGTTCATCTGCGGCCGGATTGACGCGCTACACAGCCAGGCCAGCGGCGCCGACCTCATGCTTTCCTCAGCCCGCCACGCATCGTCGGGCGCAGGCCCGCATGTGAGTGATGGACCCCATCGTCGGCTAGCCATCGGTGCTGGATCTGTGCTGACACCGTGCCCTGCGCTAGGCCATCTACCTGCGGGAACTGCCCATAGCTCGGGTATCACGCAGATCTATGAGGGCACGAACCAGATCCAGCGCATGGTCATGGCCCGGCAGATCCTGAAGTAGCGCGACCGGCTCGCCCTGTCGCTGGTCCGGTATCTTGCCGGGCCGTGCCTCGGTCGCCGTGGAGTGGCCTGCCCCGCGGCGTGCGCTGACAGAGGCGTGACAGCCGGCGGTGGCAAGCTGCCGGACACGCCGACGCCGGAGGGCAGCGCCGTGAAACATGCCAAACGATCTGGCCGACCCATCGGCCCGGTTCGGGCCGCGAGCCTGAGCCGACGTGGCTTCCTCGGCCTGGCCAGCGCGGCGGGCGTGGTCGTTGCGATCGGCGCGTTCCGGCCCGCTCGGACCGGGGCGCTGTCAGCCAGCGAGCAGGCGATGATCGTTCAGCTGGCCAGGGCGGGAGCAGTGTTCCCGATCGACTTCCCTGGCTTCGGTGAGCCCGGTCCGGCTATCGCCCGCGCGACCACCGCCAGGCTGTCTGGCACGATGCGGCGGACCTCGTCTTCCCGGCTGAAGCTGGCCGCCTCCGGCGCCCGTCTGCTGATCGCGCGCCGCTTGCTGGACCAGCCCCAGCCGGTGCTGCTTGACGGCATCGGGCGGCTGGCCGGTAGGGCTGAAACGGCGCCCGAGCTTGCGGCGGCGGTGGCGCTGGCAATCGCGACAGTATCGAGGCACTTCAGCCCGGACAGCAACGAGGCCGCGGAGGTATGGCTCGACGGGCTGCGCCGAGTAGCCGAGCGCCCGGCGCAACGGCCGGGGGCGCTGGCGGGAAGGGGTGCCTGATGCTCGGCGTGCGGGTTCAGTCGGCTTTGGGGCAGGCAAGGCAGCAACTGTTCGACGCCTTCGCCCGCGACGTTCACTTCACCGGGTGCGCGATCGGCCTGCGCAGGCGGGACGGGCAAGTCACTGACGAGCCCGTCGTCGTCGCGATGGTCACCAAGAAGCTGCCGGCCGGGGCGGTCTCGAGGTCCAGGCTGATGCCGGCGACGATTGCGGCCGATGGCCACAACTGGGGCGTCGATGTCGTTGAGGTCCGTTCCCTGACCACCGCGCCGCTCCGGGGCTCGGGCTGGCCCGACGGCGCCAGCGAGGTACAGGGCGTGCCGATTACTCAGCAAAAGCTGCGCCCGCCGCTGCAAGGCTGCAGCGTCTCCGACGCGACCGGCCCGATCGGTGACACGGGAACGCTCGGCTGCCTCGTGCGAGACTCAACCGACGGCACCATCTGCATCCTCGGCACCAATTCGGTGCTCGCCCAGTCGGGAAAAGCCGCGCTGGGGGAACACGTTATCCAGCCCGGCGGGTTCGACGGCGGGACGTCATCCGACAAGATCGCGACCCTGAAGCGCTACGTGCCGTTCACCACCTCTGGCCAGAACTTCGTGGACGCCGCGATCGCGCAGCTGGACTCCCAGAAGGGCTACAGCCAGAAGGTGGCCGGGGACCTGATGAAGCCAATCTCGGCGACTCACCGGGTGGTGGGCGTTTGTGTCGCGGGCGACTCCGAGGGCCTGAACTGCTTCCTATCCCCGATGAGCCAGGTGGTCAGCGCGATCGGCGTCGAGCTGCTGCCCGCGACGAGCGGATCGTCATGCATCGTCGCGCCAGAGGTTGGCATGCATATGGAGAAGGTGGGCCGCACCACCCCCTACACCTCGAGCATCGTCGATGCCGTCGGCGCCCAGATCAAGGTCTATGACTCCGATAGCAAGCAGACCCTGGTTTTCGCCAACATGATCTGGTCGCAGGCCTTCTTCCTGCCCGGCGACAACGGCGCGGTCGCCTGCGAGGGCGGGAACGGCAGGACCTTCGTGCCGCCGCCGCCCTCGCCGTGCCCGCTGCTAGCCAGCGTCGGCCACTATTTCCACCTGCCGCTGACGAAGGACAATCCCGTTACCGACCAGCTCAAGACCCAGTTCCTGGCGCAGAGCCTGGTCGGGAACCTGATCATCGGCCTGACCTACGACAACTCGCAGACCGTCATCGACCGGGTGAAGGGCAAGCAGGCTCCTGGCATCGAGCAGTCGTACGCGGAGACCTACTACAAGAAGTACCTGAGCTTGGTCAAGGCGGCACTGGCGCACCCGGCATCCAAGACCAGGGTCGTCACCGAGGGGAACCTCAACGATTTCCAGTTCATCCTGGCGGGCCTGTCCGGCGCGGGCGGCGCCCCGGTGCTAACCCCGGCCGAGTCGCAGGCGCTGTCGACGATCTACTCGGACGTGCTCGTGCATACCAAGGGCATGGACTTCGATCGCCTCGTTTCGTACATGAACGAGGTGGCGGTCTGGGAAAAGGTGGTCAAGGCGCTGCAGAAGGTCAAGACGGTCAAGCTGACCGGGACGATCACCAACGAGCCGCTCGGCTGACCTGGCGGGCTTGGGTTCATCCAGGCGCGGCTTCCCCGCCCCTGGCTAGTGCACCGGACGCAGGCGCTTGCGCAGCCGGCCGTTCCCGGCATCCGTATTCACGTTGAGGTAGTAGCCGACCTCGATCCGGATCGCGACCGCATGCGGATGCTTTTCCAGCGCTCGGGCCGCGAGTTCCGCCACGTCCGGCCCGCTGACCTCCACCGGCCGATGGAGGGGCGTCGCGACCCGGGGATCGCCTGGCCAGCCGAGCTGCCTGGTGGTCGTGAGCTCCGCCGCGGGCTCGCCGCGGCTTATCCAGCCGATGCCCATGTCGAGGCGGTGGTTCAGGCCGAGAGTGCGGTCCGGCGGAATCCGCTCGAGACCGGGCGGAAGGCCGAGGGCAGGCACCGGCGACCATTCCAGCGGCCAGGCGGGAGGCGGGGACTGGCCCAGGCTCGCCGGCAGCACGGTCTGGCCGCGCCTGTTGCCCCAGCCTGCCGCGACGAGCGCGACGGCGAGATCGTCGAGCCGGCCGGGCACGCTGCCCTCGAACCCGTAGACCACCGTGATCGCTCGGTCGCAGCTCACGCTGGGCGGGTCCCTGGGGAAGCTGAACGGGTGACTGCCCAGCGTCGTGCGGCAGCGGTCGAGGATGCTGCGTCCCGCGCGGTCAAGCCACGGCGCGGCTGCCTCGATCAGCTCGAAGTGCCGGTCAAGCCAGCGCGCCGCGACGGCCTGGAACTCGCCGAGGTCGGCCCGGCGGGTCAGCCTGGCCAGGTCCGGCGCCCGCCGCGGCCACGACCTGCTCGCCCGCCACAGGCTGACGAGCAGCGCGCCCGGCGGCCAGGTCAGCACGCGCACCAGCCCGGAGGCCGGCCCGCGCAGCCGGCCGGCAAGCCGGCGCACGCGGCTGGGGCTGCCGCGCGACCGGCCCGGGTTCACCGCCACCTCCCCCCTGGGACGACCACAGGCCGCCTGGCTGCCGCCGTCCGCGCGGGCTCAGCAGCTTACGGTGCCGTCGAGGCAGCCGTTGACGAGCTTGGCGTATTCCGCCTGGCCGGCCTGGTTGGGGTGGAAGCTCCCAGGGTTCACCAGCTTGAACCCGCCAGGACCGATGTAGAACGCCAGCAGCCCGTTGATAAAGGGCGACGACGAGCAGATCTCGTGTCCGCTGAAGGCCGACGTCGGGTCCACGAAGCGGATGTCGATGCCCTTGGCCTCGACTGCGGCAACGGAGGCCGAGACGGTCTGGTTGAGCAGCGTGCCGGTGCTGTCCAGCCACTTCTGGTCCCCCGCGTTTATCTTGATCTTCTTGCCGAGGACTGTCCCCACCGTGCAGGAGGACGTGGCGTTGGCCGGGAACAGCAGGGGATAGCCGGAGACGACGATCAGTGCGTTGGGCGCCTTGGCGTGGATGGCCTCGTAGGTGGCCACCAGGTGCGCTTTCAGCAGCCCGATCACGGTCGGCTCGAACTTGATGAGCGCCTCGGGATCTTGCGGCTTGGTCTTCAGGCTGTTTCGGACCAGCTTGTAGTCCGGGCTGATGCAGTCGGTCTTCAGCTGGGGAGCCAGCAGCAGACAGCCGGTCAGCACGTCGGAGAACCTGGCGTCGTTGCCGCCTATCGTCAGCGTCACCAGTCCCGTGCTCGCGTCCAGCTTCGAGGAGTTGTCCTGCAGGCCCTCCGCCAGCCGGTCCTTGCTGGTGTCCCAGGGCGCTTCACCCTGGATATAGCCCCAGTCGGTGTTGCCCTTGGCGTTCCACTTCTTCTCGTCCTCGTTCTGGCTGAAGACGGCCTTGCTGGTGATGCCCGTGGTCTCAGCGCCGCTGCAGGCGATGAAGGTGAAGCCCGATTCCTTGGAGATCGGCTTCGACTGGCCGGGCCAGGTGACCAGCGTGGGATAGGCAGCCTTTGACCGGTGGCACTGATCCTTCCTGGTGTTGCTGTCCGAGTAGTACGGCGGCACGCCCTCGCCAGAGGAGTACGAGTCGCCCATCGCGACATAACCAGGCTGCGACTCGAATGAGCCGACCCCGTCCGGGGTGCCCCAGCCGGTAGGACCGTCGTACCCCACCTCGCCGTTGCACAGGTAGGTCGGGCTGCAGTTTCCGCTGAGCAGGTTGGTACCCGCGACGATGTCGTTGAGGTCCGCGTGGTTGGCGTAGAGGTACCGGGCCGGGTTCGTGCCGGCGGCCGGCTTTCCGGCCAGCGCATACACGCTGGCGATGAGCGGCGAGGACACGCTGGTGCCGCCCACCACGCCCCAGCCGCCGAACCCGCCGTAGGAGTCGTAGATGGCGACGCCGGTCTCGGGATCGGCGATCGCGGCCACGTCGTTGTCCGTCCGGCGCGCGCCGCAGCCGGTATCGGTCTGCCAGCTTGGCTTGGGCCACGGTGCGCATCCCGAGCCCGTGCCGGTCCAGACGATCTCGTCCCAGCCGCGGGGATTCGACGCCGGCAGCAGCGACGTTCCGCCCACGGAGATTACCTGGGGGTATCCGGCCGGCCATTCTTCGCCGTAGCCGTAATCGCCGGCCGCCACCGTGATCGCGACGCCGGGATGGGTGTAGAACTTCTGGAAAATCGAGTTGTAGGAGCCATCGGGCCCGCCGTAGCTGTTCGACACGTAGTCAGCGCCGAGGCTCACCGCAGTGTCGACGCTGGCGGCGAGGCCGCCGCTGGTGGCCGAGCTTGCCTCTACCAGCAGGATGTGACACGCCGGGCAGATTGCCGAGACCATCTCGATGTCCAGCGATTCCTCTACTGCCCAGTCAGGGTCGGGCTGAGGGTAGTCGCCCTCAACGCCCGACTGGTTGACCTTCTTGAAGCAGCCGCTCGCCGTGGTGCATGGCGGCAGGCCGTACTGGCTCCGGTAGGTGGCCAGGTCGGAGGCGGCGTTCGGGTCGTCGTACGCGTCGACGAGCGCGACGGTCTCGCCGTTGCCATCCGAGCCCGCCGGCAGGTCGTAGGCGCTGTGCAGCGACGAGGGCCCGTAGCCTTCGGGATCGGATCCGGCCGCGAACAGTCCGAGATGGCTGGTGATGTTGGTGCGCTCGAGCACCAGGCAGGCCGCGTGCCTCGCGGCCGGCGGCCACGGGCAGGCCGCTTTGACGTGCGGCTGCAGCTGCGGCGTGCCGGTGCTGCCGCTTGAGCCTGACGCCGAGTCCTTGGCGGCCCGCGCAGCGTCGATCGTGGGCCGCGTCATCGTCGCTGCGGTGTGTCGCGTCGCGGTGACGGGCCGCGTGGCCGCGGCGGCCGGAACGGTCGCCGTCATCGCCCCACACAGAGCCGTGCAGCCGACCACCACCGCGGCCGCGCGCAGCGACCGGCGTCTCGTCAGCGAGAGCCGGGGCAGGACCGGGTTCATCCAGGACGGCCGTCGCTTCACTAGCGTCACCTATCTCCCGTTCGTGGCTCGGGTCCGAGGTCTGCGCCGCGTCAGGGCGCTGCCGGCACCACCTCGCCGGAATAGTCGGCCCTCTAGCTGTCAGTCGGCTGTCAGCGCGCTCCCGCAGGCGGTGCCGAAGGCTCGCTTGGTGGCCCAGGGGCCTGGCGTGCGGCAGCGCCGTGACAGTGCCAGGTGATCTGATGGGCTGATGAGCCGCGCGGATCGCAGGCCGTGACCGCCGCGCCGGTCCCGACTTGGCTGACCGACTTCGCCGGCGAGGTCACCGGGCGACTTCGGGCGCTGGCGGGCGGCCTGTCGGAGGCGCTCGAGCCGCCGGTCAGCGCGCTGGCTGGCCGGCCGGGCAAGTGCTTTCGGGCGATGCTGCTGTGCGCGTGCGCCGGGCTCGCGGGCGAGGCCCGTGACCGGTCGTCGTGGCCGGGCAGACGCGATCGGCTCGTTCGGCTCGGCGCGCTCGTCGAGCTGCTGCATCTCGCATCACTTCTGCACGACGACGTGGTGGACCGGGCGACGACGCGACGCGGCGGCCCCGCCGCGCACACCGTCGTGGGCCAGGAACGGGCTGTGCTGGCCGGACTGGCCTGCTTCACGCTGGCGGGTATGGAGGCGGCATCCATCGGCGGCGGCCTTGACCAGATTGTCGGCGCCGCTGTGGCCGGTCTCGCCTGCGGCGAGGTGCTCGACGTAGAGCGGGCGTTCGACACGAGCATGTCCGTCGATGACTATCTCGAGCTTGCCGAGCGCAAGACCGGCGACCTGTTCCGGCTTTCCTGCCTGCTCGGTGCCGCCGAGTCAGGCGCTGGCGAGGCGGTTACCGATGCACTTGCGAAATTCGGCGCTGACCTGGGCGTCGCTTTTCAGGTCCTTGACGACTGCCTCGACCTGCGGGCCGATCCTACGGACAAGCCGGCGGGCACCGATCACCTGCTCGGCCTGTTCGGCGCCCCGACGCTGTACGCGCTGGCCGCTGACGGCTCGGGCGAGCTGGCGCGGATCCTGCTGGCGCCGCGGTTCGGCGTGGCGGACGTGCCGGCCGTCCGCGCGCTCGTGGCTGCGAACGGCGGGCTCGCGGCGGCCGCCGCCCTGGCGCGCGAACGGTACAAGCGGGCGCTGGCGGCCCTTGACGAGGCAGCCGGGCTGACCGAGCCGGGCGCGCACCGATCGCTGATCGCGCTGGCCGAGACCCTCTGGCAGGCCGGCCGGTGACCGCGCCGCGCGCGGCCGACGTGCTCGTCGTAGGGGCCGGCCCCGCCGGCTCGGTCGCTGCGGCGGAGCTCGCCAGACGCGGGCTGTCGGTGCTGCTCGCGTGCGGCGGCGGAGGAGGCGTACAGGGTCACGACGTGCTGGTCAGCGGGCAGGCCGCGCAGTACTTGACCGGCCTTGGCGGACCGGCGGTCACGCCGCTCAGGCCGGTCAGGGCCGTCAGGCTCGGTGTGGGACGGGCCGGCCGGTCGATCGCGAGCGTCGGCTGCTTCGCGTGCGATGCCGGACAGCTCCGCGACGGGCTCCGCCTGGCTGCGGTCTCGGCCGGCGCCGTGCCGGTCGCCGGCCTGGTGACGTCGATTGAGGTGTGCGCCGACGGCTACCTGGCGATGATCGCTGGCTCCGGTGACGGCGGCCCGCCAGTGGTATCCCGCCACGTCATCGCCGCGACCGGCGTCGCTGGCAGGGCCGCCGGTGACGTCGCCGGCATCGCGTGCGCGCAGCGCTTCGCGGGCGCCGGCCTGCGCGGCCGCATGCTGCTCGCACTGACCCCTCCCGCGGCCGTCGGTCCGGTCGCTCCGCCGATCTGCGCATGGGCGATTCCAGGTGCAAACGGCATCGTGACCGTCGGCGTGGCCCGTGGCGCCGGTCCTGGAGCGGTCGGCCCTGAAGGCATGGCCGTCCGCGAAGACGTCATCGTCCCGGCCGACCTGATCGGCATCGCGGTCGAGGCGCTGGCCGAGGCGGAGCCACGGTTGCGCGCGCTGGCCCCGGCAGGCCCACTGGTGAGCGGTCCGCTGGATGCTGGCTTCACGCCGGACCGGCTGGCCGCTGCGGACTACCTGCTCGTCGGCGACGCTGCCGGGCTGGTGAACCCGTTCACCGGTGAGGGACTCGGCTACGCCATGCTGAGCGGGCAGCTGGCCGCGCGGTCCGTCGCTGAGCGGCCCGACGACCGGGAGGCGGCACGCGAGGCGTACCGGCAATCGCTATCGTCCAGGTTCGTCGGCTACTTCGAGACCGCGCGGCACGCGTCCCGCCGGTATCACCTGACCTGGCGAGTGCTCGGCGCGGCGGCCAGCAGCGATCACCCGTTCTTCGCGAAGGCCCGCCGGGCGATTCTGCTGCCCGACGGTCTGACCGGCATTGCCCCATCCGATCACCTGGACCTGGCCGTCCCCGACGCGATCGCGCTCATGCCGTTCCTCGCAGCCTGCGACGAGGTCATCGTGGCGACGATCCGCGGCCAGTGGCCGTTCCTCGCGCGGCTCATGTTGGCCGAAGGCGCGGTCGCGCAGCCGCGGTTGCGCCCGGCGCTGCTGCTGTACGCCGGGCTGATCTCCGGGGGAGCCCGGCCCGATGCCCGTTACGCGACGGTCGGTGCCGCGATCGAGCTGGCGCAGCTCGGCGCGCTGTCGTTTCTCGGTCCGCCGCCCGCCGCCGGGCCGCCGGGCCGGGGGGTCGACTGGGCGGCAGCCACCACGGTGCTGGCCGGTGACTTTCTGCTCGCGCAGGCATCCCGGCTCGTCGCGGAGTCGCAGGCGGGGATCTCATGGTCGTTCGCAGAATGGCTAGGCGAGCTGGCCGCGCTGCGGGCCGCCCGGCTCGGGCCGACCCCCGCCGACGTGCCGGCCGGGGCCGTGTTCGCCTCGCTGCTCGAGTTCCCGGCCCGCATTGGCGGGCTGCTCGGCGGCTGCCCGGCCGGGACCGTGACCGCGCTGCGAGAGGTCGGCCATCACTGCGGTCACGCGTTCCTGCGCGCGGAGGACATCCTGGCCCTCCGGGGCGAGCGCACCCGGCTTGACGCCACGCTGCCGGCCATGCTGCGCGGCCGGATCTCAGCCATCGGCGAGCGCGCAGACGGCTGGTCCCCTGGTGAAGGGCGGGCTGTGCTGGACCGGCATGGCCGACTGGACCGAGAGGCCAGACAGGCCGCGCTCTCAATTGCGGTACGCGCGTGCCTCGCGGCCCACCGCGATGCCGTGCGCGCCACTGCCGTCATTCCAGGCCCGGGCGCTGCCCGGATGCTCCGGCGGTTCGCCTCAGCGGTCGCGGCCCCGGCGGCGTCGGCACCGGCGCCCGATGGCCCCGGCCACGCGGTCAGCTGACGCCGTCACGGGAATCGGCGTATCCACATGCGGCTCACCACGAATTCCCAGGAATTGCAAAAGCTGTAGGTATCCGGCCGGTTTAAGTTGGAACCGTTCTAGTTGACGCGTTACGGGAGTATGGGGACCAGGCTCGTGACCGATCTCGAATTGTGTGTACTCGGGCCCGTTGAGGTACGGCGCGGCGGCCTTCAGGTGGCGATTGGCGGCCGGACCACGCTGACCGTGCTCGCCGGGCTCGCACTGTCACCCGAGCGCGCAATCGGCGTCGACACGCTCATCGACTACGCGTGGGACTGCGACTTGCCCGCCCATCCGCGCGCCGCTCTGCACAATGGCTTATCCCGGTTGCGCCGCCTGCTCGGCGACGGGGTCATCGAGACGCTCGGCTGGGGGTACCGGCTGAACGCCACCGCGGACAACCTCGACCTGCTGCGCTTCGAGCGGAATCTAGCCGTCGCCAGGCGGGCAGGCGCCGAAGGCAGGGATGAGGATTCGATAGCCGCGCTCGACGACGCGATCCGGCTCTGGCGTGAGCCACCGCTAGGCAATGTCGACTCGCCCGCCCTACACCGGCAGGTACTGCCAAGGCTTACCGAGCGATACCTGGAGGCCGTCGAGCACAGGAACGACCTGTGCCTGCGGCTCGGCCGTCACGACGCGCTCGCGGCGGAACTGTCCGCGATGGCGCGCAGCTATCCGCTGCGCGAGCGGATCACCGGCCAGCTCATGATCGCGCTGACCCGGTCCGGCCGCAGGGCCGACGCGCTGGTCGCGTATCAAGCCCTGCGCACCGCCCTGCGTGAGGAACTGGGCGTCGACCCGACCTCCGACCTGCAAGACCTGCACGTCCAGATCCTGCGGGCCGCCCCCGAGCTGGAACCTCGCCGCCGGATGGTGCTGGCCTGACGCTGCTGCCGGGCGGTCTCGCCGGGGTTGCGGAGGCGCCAGTGGCCCGCCAGATCCCCCGCGGTGAGCTCGGAGGACGCCGGCTCCAGGGCGTCCCGGGTGAAGTACATCACGTCGGCCCGGCTGAACTTGGCCCTGGCCGCCATCCGCGGCGACTGCTGGGTCAGCGCGGCGGCGACGAGGTCGGCGGGTAGCGGGTCACGCAGCTCGCTGGCCGACACGAGCGCGCGGCCGGGGAGACGTCCTCGCCGCGGAGCGAGGATATCGGGACGCCGACGATCGCGGCGTCGCGCCGGTGGCGCTCACCCCTCGCAGTGGCGGCGGAAGTGCCGCCAGTCAGATCGCAGAATCAAGATCACGAAAGCCCGAGGCTAGGTCCGGCAGCAGCCCTCGTGCCACATGCGCATCACGATCGCCGGGAGACTGTCTGCGACTGACCTCAAGATAGGATCCTGGCTATTTCGGCCATTTCGCTGTCGCTAAGAGGTCCATGTTCGAGGGCCCCAGCATTCTCCCGGACATGACTCACCGTACGGAAGCCGGGTATCGGGATGGTCGCGGTACTGCGCGCCCAGATCCACGCCAGTGCGCCCTGTACCGGCGAACGGTTGCCGCTGGTCAGGATGTCTCTTATCGCATCCCGCCGGGCCAGCCACTGCGCTGACGGCCTTCCGTGGTCAAAGTATCGCATCCACTCTGGCGCCGGCCTGCCACGCACATCGTCGTCAGGAAGCAGGGTGTCGGGCACGTACTTATCGCTGATCAGGCCCATGGCCAGCGGGCCGCGATTAAGGCTCGCCCAGTTCCGGCTTTCAACGAGAGCCAGCATCTCAGGCGCATCGCGCAGCACGTTCAGTTCGTGCTGTACCAGCTGGCAATGTTTGCCGGCCGACCAGGCGGCGGCGCGCTGAGGATCATCGGTGCTCCACCCGTATGTCCTGATCTTCCCGGCAGCGACCAGCGACTCCAGCTCCTCGACCAGGGGCATGGTGTCGGCTGGCTCGACGTCGGCCAGATGAAACTGGTAAATGTCGAGGTAGTCGGTGCGGAGACGGCGCAATGATGCCTCGAGAGCACGGCGCATGTACTGAGGTGTTATATCCGGCGTCAGCAGCTGCTTGCTTGACTCGTCATAGGTGTTTCCCCACTTGCTGGCGATCACCGCCTCGTCGCGGTGGCCGGACAGCGCGAGGCCCAGGACTCGCTCGCTCCGGCCAGTGCCATAAACATCCGCCGTGTCGAAGAGCCTGATCCCCAGATCGAAGGCAAGCTGGATGGCCTTCGTCGACTCGTCGTCATCCACTTGCCCCCAGCCGAGTGGGGTGGCGTCATGCCAGAATGGCCCGCCTACTGCCCAGCAGCCCATGCCCAATGCGGGAACGGCTATGCCGGAGAGGCCGAGGCTGCGCTCATTCATCACGACCACTAGTATCCCATTTCTGGGCGACAGATGTAACCTAATGGTACGCACTGGACACCGAGGTGGCCCGACATGATCCAGCTACCAACCATTGATTTTGCTGAATGGACCGCCGCGGATCCTGAGCGGCGCAGCGAAATTTTTCGGGAAACCGACGACGCCCTGCGGCAGGCTGGCATGTTTCTGCTGCGCGGTCATGGTGTACCTGCGGGCCTTGCCGAGGAAATGCGCGCTTGCGGCCGTCAGTTCTTCGCCCTCACGGGTGAACAGAAGGCCAGATACGCGGTGCAGGGGCGTTACGACAACGGCTGGACCGGGCCCGGCCTGCTGGCCGCCGCCGCCATTGAGGGCGGCGAAAGCGCGCCGGACCTGCACGAGGCATTTCACATGGGTCCCACGCACCGCACGGGGAACGCCGAGTTCGACGCGCTGTACTACCCGGAGAACAGATGGCCGGCGGAGATTCCCGGGCTGCGCACCGTCGCGGAGCGGTACACCGAGCACATGGTGCGGGTCGCGCTCCAGGTGCTGGAGATGCTGGCCGTCGTCCTTGGCGTCCCCGAGGACTTTTTCACCTCCCAGGCCCGCCGTGCGACCTGGACGCAGAACGTGAACTGGTATCCGCCGCTGGCCACCGTCGGGATGGTCCAGCCCGGCCAGATGCGAGTCGGGCCGCACTTCGACTTCGGGTCGCTGAGCCTGCTAGATCGCCAGCTCGGTGTGGGCGGCCTGGAGGTGTGGAGCACCGACGGTGGGTGGGGGGTTCCCCCGTACGATCCCTCCTCACTCGCCGTGATACTCGGCGACCTGATGAACCGGTGGACGGACGGCCGGTGGCGAGCGCTGCGGCATCGGGTGCTGCCACCCAGCCCGGAGGCGCCGGCCGAGGAGCTGTTCTCTCTCGTTTTCTTCTTCGAGGCCGACCCCGACACGGTGATCACCCCGCTGGAGCCCCCCGCCGGGGGAGGCGCGGGCAAGGAGCCAGTGACCGCCGGGGAATCGATCATGAAGAACCTCGGGATCATCACCGCTCCGGTCACGTGACAGCGGCCGGCTCCGGGCCGTTGAGCTGCCTCCGGGTCAGGTTCAGGCGAGGTCGGCCAGCCCCGACCTGGGTCTCGTCAGGTGCTCGCCGGGGAGGACGATCGTGTCACACAGCTCCGCGCCGGCGCTTACCCGAGCACCGGGGAGCACGACCGAACGCTCCACCCGCGCACCTGGCTCGATCACGCTGCCTGGATACAGCACGCTCTCGCGCACCCGCGCGCCGGGGGTCAGCGGATCGCTGGAGACGACACCGTCCTCCGCAGTCAGCGTCGGGCGGGCCCCCGGCAGTGTCCGCGGCACTTCACTGAGCGGCAGCGCGGCCGGCGAGCGGATGAGGTTGAGATGGCCTAGCAGGTACCGCTCCACGGTGCCGATGTCGGCCCAGTAGCTGGCTACCGGAAACGCCCGCACCCGGTACCCTTCCCGGATCATGAACGGCAAGATGTCGCGACTGATGTCGTGCTGCCACTCGCCGGACGGCAGCTGGCTGAGCACGGTCAGCACCTGCCGCAGGATGTCGGCGCGGAAGAGGCAGAAGGCGGTGAAGATGAGATCGGAAGTCGGCTCGGCCGGCTTCTCGATCAGGCTGCGCACCCAGCCTTCCTGATCTACCTCGACCATCCCGAACAAGCGGACGAAACGCCGGTTGATGTGCTGGACCCCGATCGTCACGCCCGCTCCGGTCTCTCGGTGCTCGCGTAGCATGGGCCGGTAATCGAAGTGGTACACGTGGTCGGCGTGCAGGACGAGCAGGTCGCGGCAGCCGGGCGTGAACAGCCACTCCTGGTTGGTCAGCAGCGCGTCTGCCGTGCCGTGCTCGGCGGGCCGGGCAGGGAGCGTCAGGGCCGGCAGCAGGCCGTGACCATTGCCGGCGCGGTCGATCATCGCCTCGTGCGGTCCCAGATGCACGTGCATCTGGTCGCGGCGATCCCACCAGCGCAGCAGGTGATCGATCAGGTCGCGTTCGAGGTGCTGCGACAACAGCACCAGCTCGGGCACGCCGGATCGCACGGCGTTGGCCAGGCTGAAGTCCACCAGCCTGCAGCCGCCCCCGTACGGCACCATCGGCTTGCATATCGCATCGGTGAGGCGCCCCATGCGCTCGCCGCGCCCGCCGGCCAGCAGGGCGGCGCGCACGTCACGCATCGGAACCGCTCCCCCGATCCGATTCCTGGCCGCTCGGCTTCGCATGATCACTGGGCTTCGCGTGGTCGCTCAGCCTTGCCGCGGCGGCGAAGATCTCCGCGAAGCGATCCGCTGTCTGCCGCCAGGAGAACTGCCGGGCAACGGCGACGGATCGGTCGCGCATGGCCTCGAACCGGGCAGGCTCGGCGCGCATCATGTGCAGCATGCGGCGGAGTCCGTCGCAAAGTGCCTCGGTTAGCACGGGATCGTTGATCTGGAACGAGCGCGGCAGGGCCAGCCCGGTGGCGGCCGGGTCCGTCAGGTCGAATGCATGCCCGAAATGCCGCATGCCCTGCTGCGCGGTCGCGATCGGAACCGCCCCGGCGGCCATCGCCTCGCCCATGGCCATCAGGAACGTGTCCATCTCGAACTTCGACGGGAACAGGCATAGGTCGCTGGCGAGCGCCCACTCGGTCAGCTCCGCCTGGGTCATAGGTCCGGTGACTATCCGGACCAGTCCTGGGTACCGGCTGACCAGCAGGGCCATATCGGGATCGGCTGGCGGCTGCGGCGCCAGGCAATGCAGGAGCGCGTTGAACCGCTCGCCCTCGCCGAGCAGACGCGCGATTGCCCGGAACAGCTCCTGCTGTCCCTTGTGCTGCACCGTATAGCGAGCGTTGTGGTAGACGGTCGGCAGAGCCGGATCGAGCCCGAGCGAGGTCAGCGTCTGCTTTCGTCTCGAGTCGCTGCGCTGCAGGTCCAGCCATTCATCGCCGATGGCGCAGCCACCGACGAACAGCCGGTCTTTCCGGTCTAGGAGCACCCGGCGGGCCGAGAATCCTCCGAAGACCTGCTCGAACGGGCCGCCTGCCTGGGTGAGCGCGTGGTCGAGCTGCCCCTCGGACAGGAAGTCCAGCGCATCCGCGCACCTGGCCACCAGGCCGAGCAGGCTGATGTAGCTGTGCCCAGGGCGCTCCGGCCGGTCGTCGTACAGCAATGCCGCCGGGAGGAACTCCCGCAACGCTGGCGGCACCGGCGGATCGGTCAGTCCTGCCGTCACACCGGGATCACCGCCCAGGAACGACGTTAGCGTGCTCACCTCGGGCTCGTAGACCTTGGTGTTGACCGGCATATTGGTCTGCACGGTGGAGACCGTCACGAGCCCGCGGCCTCGCAGGGCGGCCAGGATGAGGTAGTGATAGGCCGGCTCATGCATGTGCAGCACGGTGCCGATGGGCATGTCGGACAGGAACCGGGTCGCTACCACTTGAAATATCAGCGGCTTGAGAAAGCCCAGGCTGTGCCCCTCCAGCTCCCGCGGGGGATAGAAGCTGTCGGGGTAGTCGTCGAGCAGGCCGCCGGACAGGAAGATTATCTGCACGCCGCCGATGTCAATCCGATGTGCGGTCGCCGTCACCGGGACTATCGCCTGCCCCGCGAATTCGGGCCAGATGGCCGGATCGAGCCGGACTGGGATGTCGGCCGAGTACTGCCAGTCGAGTGTGCTGACCTCATACCGTTTCCGCAGGCGCCCGAGCAGGCCGTGCGCGGGAGTGAGGCCGGTGACCCGGTGGCCGGCGGCCTGGAACTGGCGGCACAGGTTCCACAGGTACACCGACGTTCCCGCCTTGACCAGGTGATCGTCGAAGCCGGTGAACTCGAAGTCGCACTCGACAATGTCCACTAGTCAGCCCTCTCCGCGTTTGGTTCGGCTAGCTCCAGGCTCCAGACGTCTTGGTCGATCCGGGGATCGGACAGCCGCGTCCGGTCGGCCCCGGCGAGCTGGGTGAGCGCGGCGAGTACTGCGGCCGCCGGATCGCCGATCAGCTCAACCGGATCGGCGCCGAGGCCCGCCGCCGACGTGGCCAGCCGGGCGAAGAATTCCGGGCAGCCGGTCATGACGCCGCCGACGACCGACAGGCGCCAGACTCGCAGGACGGCCGCATCACGAGCCGCCCGCACCCCGAGCGTGAGTTCGCCGATAGCCTCGTCGACCAGCTCGCCGGCGACAGGATCGGCGTCCAGCCATGCTCCCAGTACAACGGGCGCGAGCGCCGCTACAGCGGATTTCGGGAAGGGCAGCTGTGCCAGCCTGCGGGCGTGTTCAGCAGCCGGCATCCCGACGTCCGCCGCAAGTAGGCCGGACAGCGCCGTGCGCTGCCCGCGCCCATCCAGTCCGCGGACAGCCGCCCGCAGGCCACGCAGGCCGAGGTCGAACGCACTGCCCTCGTCGCTGCCCAGGTACTCGCATCCGCCCACGCGGACCGGCGCGGATCGCCCGTCGGTGGCGAGGAATCCCGAGCCGGTGCCGCATACTGCGATCACGTGGCCGGTGTCAGGAGGGGAGCCGAGCAGGAGCGGCGTGACATCGTTGGAGAGCAGGAGGCGGGCGTGCAGGTCGGCCCCGCTGGCGGCCGTCGCCCAGCGTCTGGTCTCCTTCCCGGCCGTGGCCCGGTCTATAGACGCCGATGCCAGCCAGATCACCGGCCCGGCGGTCTGGCAGGCATCGCGGCTGAGCTCCCCGACCGGTCCGCAGCTCCGGTCGGCATGCGCGCGAAGCTGCGCGAGGAACTCGGACAGGCGCCGGTCTGACTCCTCCTGGCCGACCGAGCTCGGATTCAGCGGCGGCGCGTTCCAGCTGTCACCGTTCCAGGCGCGGACCGATGTGTGGCTGCCGCCGGCGTCGATGCCATACAGGGGCCGGCCGGCACCCGGGTGCCTCACGATGCGGTCGCCGCGCTCACCCGGTCAGCCAGGGCGGCGCGTATCTCATCGTCGTGGACGTCGTCGGCTATGAGGGCCCTGCCGATGCCGGCCGGCAGCACGAAGCGCAGGCTGCCGTCGCGCACCTGCCGGATCTTCGCGAGTGCGGCTAATACGTCGTCCGCCGCGAGCGCGACGGGGACCTCCTCGGGCACCACCGGCAGGCCGGCGGCACGCAGGATGCCGATAATGCGCGACGCCACCGGGGGCGCGAGCACCCCACGCGTCACCGCCACCCGGATCGCGACCGCCATGCCGTAGGCGACAGCCTCGCCGTGCAGCACAGGACCGTAACCAGTCACGGTCTCGACGGCATGGCCCACCGTGTGCCCGAAGTTGAGCGTGCGGCGCAGGTCGATCTCATAGGGGTCGCGCTCCACGAGCAGGCACTTGATCGCGGACGCGGCATGGACCAGCGATCGCAGCGATGACACATCGAGACCGAGCAGTGATTGCAAGTGCTGCTCGATGAAGTCGAACAGCTGCGGCGAGGAGATCACGGCCAGCTTGATCGCCTCGGCGAGCCCGGACCGGACCTGCCGGGAATCGAGCGTGGTGAGCCATCCGACACACGACACCACCGCATGCGGCGCGTAAAAGGCACCGATGAGGTTCTTGGCGATGTCATGGTCGACGCCGACCTTGCCGCCGACCGCGGCATCGACCTGGCCGATCAAGGTGGTGGGCGCGTTGATGTAGGGCACTCCGCGCATGTAGGCGCTCGCCACCCAGCCGACGGTGTCGACGACCACGCCACCGCCAAGCGCGAGCAGCATGTCGCGGCGCCTGGTGTCACTGTGCGCCAGCCAGTCAAGCAAGCCGATCGCGGTCGGCAGGCTCTTGCTCGGCTCCCCGGCAGGAAGCGCTATCTTCTGAACCTTTATCCCGGTCCTGGCCAGCCATTGTGCGATCCGCTCGCCGTGAATTCCGTCAACAGTTTCGTCCGTGATGATGGTCACTGCGCGGGCTTCGATCAGGTCGGCCAGCTTCTTCAGCGCGCTAGCCTCGTCGCTCGTCACATCTATGCTGTAGGTGCTTGTCCTTTGCATTGTGCTGATAATGGGCCCGTGCGGAGGAATCGGCTGGTTGTCCTGAATAAGCAAGCAATCACCCATCGTCCACCCTTCAATGCATCGCGTACGCGTCATTTCACCGTGGCCTGCTCGAGAGTTCGCGGTAACGCTCACCACGTACGCCCCTCAGCGGTCGCGCTGGGCAGGAACTCGCGCAGCACACCGAGGCTGCGCATGATGCTTTGCCGCCTGGGCATCAGCACGTCCTCGTGCTCGACGTACAGGACCTGCTCGAAATCCTCGTCGAGGAGCGCGCTGACGATTGCCGGCCAGTCCAACGTGCCCAGGCCGAGCGCTCGGAAGCGGACTGGCGGCCCTGGACCGTACCGGGTCCAGCCGCGTCCGGCCGGGACCTGACCGCCAGTCCACGTCTGCAGGTCCTTGGCGTGCACCGCGATGAGGCTCTGCTGCCATCCCCGGACCGCCTCCACCGGGTTGTGGCCCATGGCTGCCAGATTCGCCGGATCCACGCACAGCGCGAGCGGGTACGCCAGCTGAGAGCCGACCGCCAAGAGCTGTTCCGCGCTGGCACGGTCGTAGATGACCTGTTTCGGATGCGGCTCGAGGGCGACGACCACATCGGCCTCGCGGGCCGCCAGCAGCACCGGCTCGCCCTGGGCGAAGAACTCTGCGATGTTGTCGGCCCAGCTCACGTCGCTGCCCCACCAGGACAGCCAGCGGGCGAAATCCGGGCAGCCGACCAGCAGCCGAACGGTGCCTGCGCCGAGGCGCTCGGCCAGCCGGATCGCGCCGATAGCGCACCGCACTGCGTGCGCCCGCTTGTCCTCGGCCGAGCCTGCCAGGACCGCATCGGTATGCGGACCATGCGGTCCGAGCAGCAACTGGACGTCACGACTGTTGCTCACGCACGTGACGGGCCAGCCGCGCGCCGCCGGGCCGGCCAGCGCCGTGGCCACCTCGTCCCGGTAGCGAGAGTCGGAGAAACAACGCCGCGCGTCGACCAGGCCCAGCGTGGTGTCAGTGGGAAGATCAAGGCACAGCGGACCGAGTCCGGCCGCCTCCGCGAGCGCCGTCTCCAGGCTCGTCCCGCCAAATGCGGCCAGGCACAACCCGAGCCGCATGCCGCCCGCCCCTCCCGCCTTCATCGCGGTCAGAACACCCGTTCCGCAAGGCTGAGCTCCGCGAGACCGCTGACCGCCGGGCGGGTTGCCAGCATGTCGCGCAGGCCAGCGCTGGGCGCCATGGGCTGCCACGTCTGCAGCCCGGGCAGGTCGGCAAAGGTCCCGCAGGCCAGCGAGGAAAACCGCGGGCGGCACGCCCATTCCGTGTCCCGGCGCAGGCACGGCCTGACCAGCGAGATATCTGCCCCGGCCAGGTCGAAGGCCAGCCGGGCGAACTCATGCCGGCTCAGCTCGGCCGGGCCGGCCAGATGCCGGATCCCGGTGACGTGGCCGGCTGACCGCCAGCCGGCTGCCCGGCATGCGGCGGCGAGGACGGTAGCCACGTCCCGCACATGGACCGGGGTGAATGACTGGTCCACCGGAGCGGACAGCGGGCGGCCCTCGGCCGCGGCCCGCAGGCAGCGCTGCGCGAATGTACCCCGGAGCCCGGCTCCGGCCCAGCCGTAGACCAGGCTCACCCGCAGCACAAGGGCCGGCGCGACTGCCAGGACCGCGCGCTCGGCGAGCGCCTTGACCTGCCCATAATGGTTCGCCGGCTCGACCGGATCATCCGGGCAGTATCCGCCGCGCGT
>Ga0210395_10000786_pt1 | contig 24418 bp, 18 predicted proteins | sample IncBWH4OmetaG_FD_150861 | JGI IMG/M metagenome (GOLD analysis project Ga0210395, IMG submission 150861) | Forest soil microbial communities from Barre Woods Harvard Forest LTER site, Petersham, Massachusetts, United States - Inc-BW-H-4-O ... | reverse complement strand
TTGCCCGTGTATCCCAAGCTGGCGCACGACGTGTTCATGCTGCTGCTCGACGGCAAACTGCGCTCGCGCACCGAGACGCTGAAATTCCTGAAGCCCTACGCCCCGCCCCCACCGCCTCCGCCTCCAGCTCCCAGACGCGGACGCGCCGCCAAAGCAGCCGAAGCCGCGCCCGCCGCAGCCGTACCCGCAGGCAAACCGGGCCCCAAAGGCAAGAAAGGCAAAGCCGTCGCGCCCGCGCCAGCCCCGGCGCCCGTGGCCCCGCCAGCAAAAGCACAGACGAAAGCTCCGGAAAAATCCAAGCCCGCCAAACCCGCGCCTAAGCCGTCAAAGCCCGCCGCCAAGCCGGCGAAGAAGCCCGCCCACAAAGCCCCCGCGAAGAAAGTCAAAGGGAAGAAAAAGAAGTAACTCACCTGCTGGACGCCGACTCGCCTGACTTGGGCGCGAGATGCTGTGGACTGCGCTCGCGCATCTTCAAATGCTTTCCAACCGCATCAGGATGTTGTCCGCAGTCTCAGTCTCACCCAGACGCGGAAAAATATTCTGGACGCTATTGCGATGCACCTCGGCGTCACGATCCGTGATGGCATCCACGACGAAGACCACGTTATAGCCATGATCGTAAGCGCTGCGGGCCGTTGACTCCACTCCGGCACTGGTCGAGATGCCCGCCAGAAACATTTGCGTGACTCCGCGCTGGCGCAGGTAATCATCGAGCGAGGTGCCGATGAACGCGCCCACCCGTTGCTTAGTAACGACATGATCGCTGGGTTGCTGCTCCAGTTCAGCCACGAGCTCAGTCCAATCCGGCGCAAACGAAAGCTTGGGGGCACCAGCGTCCGTACGACCCGGAGCCCGCCCGCTCACGTTGACCAGAATCACCGGCAGGCCGCGCTCCCGGAAAGCGCGCGCGAGCAGAGCGGCCCGCCCGACAATCTCTCCCGCCGGATGCACTGTCGGCAAACCGACAATACCTTTTTGCAGGTCAATCACGATCAGGGCGGCGGCGGTATCGAGTTGAGTAAGAGGCATTTTTTCCTTTCGATGAAGGCGTTGGCGCATAACGCCGTTTTTCGCTGGCGCAGCGCAGAGACGGGTGGGGTCCAGATCAGTTGCCTGCGCCCGCGCAAGAGTTGGCGAATTATTTCAGGATTCGAATACTTCCGTCCTGCACGATGGGGAAGAACGGATTCCACGCTCTCTTCGTCGACCTCGACTCAGTCCCGTGGTCGTGCAGTTTGAAAAAGGTTCGTATCAGGGCACGCCTTTTTAAGGCGTGCCACGAAGGCTCCAGCACATCGGCTTCAGCCGCTGGGGGTCGCTTTGGCAGGACACAGCGGCTAAGACCGTCTGCCTCCTGACGGTGTGCCAGGCTTTTGATCCCGCTGGCATCACCAACAAAGTGGGTGCCCCGTTCTTCGCGTACTTTTCGCAGGGCGGGCACAGGAATCCATGCCACTCGCAGTTCCGGACCGAAGGCTGCTCAGTCGTTGATCTGCAAAAGGCGTTGAATTTCTGCCAAGAGCATCCACATTCTCTTTGACGGGTCAACCTGTAAATTGGGAATTAGCCCCAGTGCCCGATGAATCCACGCCCTCTTGTCGGTTGTATACTCGATACCCTGATCAACAAGCAAAGACTCCAATTCACCGTAAGGATTAATGTACAAGCCGCGTTCTGCGCAGTTTTGGGCTAGGTGGTCGAATGTCGCTTGAAGCTCTTTGGATAGAAGATCTCGTCCGCGCTCTTTAAACGAACTCCATGGCTTCGAAACATTAGCGGTAGAAGCGCAGCCGGAAACTATTTTTCGCAATACGCTCTCAACACATGCGCTGTCCTTCCGGCAAGCTTCTGTCATTTCTGACTCAATCACCGTGAGCAGATCCCGGATTTTAGAAGTCGCGGCGTCCGCCCGCTCTAGGACTGGCTGCTTCTCAACGAATCCGCCTATAGCATCACGCGCTACGAGCATGTCCTGCTTTTCAGTCTCAGTCATACCCAAGGCATCCATCTGGGACGCGAACTCCCCTCGATCGTTGAGCACATCAAAATCTACAATGCCGGCGCAGCGTAAGCCAAGTTTTCTATACAACGACGCTACTCTCGCAACAGTTTGCTTATTTTGAGCGTTGACAGTGTGTATATCCGCCTTAGGGGAGAGTTTGTGTGAGGCGGCGTGATAAAAGCGGGCATCCGAATCCGCCTCCACCACCATAGCCGCCGGGTAGAAAATGCCATCCAGGACACGAGCCGATTGAAGCAAGGGATCTACCGCAATCGACTTGAGGTCCGCACGATCGAGCACTCGGAAACTGTTCTTGTCTCCAATGCGATCGAGTCTAACGATTGTGGCTTCTGATGCTTTACTGAGCATTCCCTGCACGACATCGGAGCTGTGCGTTGCTACAAACATCTGACGGAGGTCAGAGACATTTTCAGCCAGCACTTCACCGATGCGAAATGCCTGGGGCGGGTGCAGAAATGCCTCGGGTTCGTCGATGAGCAACACGTCTCGATCGGCGCAAAGAATAGCTGCCATTATCCCCGTGAAGGATCGAAGACCGTCTCCCTAGTCATCGAGGCGCTCATATTTCTCCAATATCTCGGACGCATCCCGAGGGTCAGGGGGTATTGGCTCCATGTTCTTTCCGACCCGAAGCACAATCTGCGCTAGAGTCGAGAAGTCGAGGGCGACATCAATGTCGAATTGGCTCTTGATTGCTTGCCTGATTTCCTCAACGGCTGCCTTCTTCCAATAGAGAGCTTGCAGGAGGTTGGTGGCGTGCCTGCGGAACTGCGGACTTGCTGATTGCTGAACTAACAGAAGCCTATTCTGTGTGCTCACATGCCCAACGAACTGAGAACCGAATACCGTCGCAAACCATTGCTTGTTGCTGAGAGCAGCCCTAAAGTTTTCATCCTTCCAACCGGTGACCTGATGGCTCCGTTCGCCGGTGAGGCTTGGATCCAATGACCTCAAGAACCGTGCGCCATTTGCCTCTTCTCGAAGAAGCACCTTGTCGCGTTCCTGTAACTCTTCAAAGCGTGAAGGCGTTGTCCAGTCCACGTCTTGAACCACCAGAGGACGAGGGGGGACGTTTATTGGGGGAGCGCAAAGAGACAAAATGTCCCTCAGGGACCGACTTTTTCCGACATTGTTCGGGCCCACAAACACCACCAGATTTCCGGGCTCTAGCGACTTCCCATCGTTGAATTGAATTCTCGTTATCCTGTACCGGTATTTTGCCGTTTGCATCGTCACAGAGATGTTCATGACTTCCTTCCCAACTGACGCGAGGGGCGTGCGCTAGCTGGCATCAGGAGTAACTATACTTTAGGACATACGCAGGGCTAGCTCACGTTTGCTCCACCACGAATGGCATTTCCCCATCCGTCGCGATTTTCGACGGGGGGGCATCTCGAACGCAGGCAACCGGTTCGCTTTGTCCCGGAGGGCAATCTCATCCTTGAGCGGCAAAAGGGGGAAGCGCAGCGGCGGGAAGCATCGCGTCGAAATCCAGTGAGGTCAGCCTTCAGTTAGAAACGACAACCGCGACCCGCCGTCGCTCGCCCGACCCACACCTTTTTCCACAGCCTTCCACAGAAATAATCCCCGTTCCTGTGACGCTCAACCTTGACTGAGGATTTTCGAAAGCGCACGCTGCAGGGATGCGCGAAAGCTCTCTCCACCAGTTCTCCGCCAGCGAACTCCGCAGCGGCTCCAGGCTCAGCGCTAAGTCCTTATTCCGGAATATTTTAGCCGTAAGTCCTTACAGCTCAAGATTTTGCCCGCCTCTCCCCATATCCGGCAATAATTGACTTGACTAACCAACTCATTTAGTGTACCGTTGCTGCATGGACGCCCAAGTCAAGACCCTGCAACAAGCTATCCGGTATTTCTCCGATGAGAACGTCTGCATCGACGCGGTTGCTAACCTTCGCTGGCCGGACGGAGTTCCTACCTGCCCCAAGTGCGTCGGCAAGGATCACTACTATCTCACCACTCAGAAGCGCTGGAAGTGCAAGAAGTGCGGACGGCAGTTCTCCGTCAAGGTAGGAACGATCTTCGAGGATTCTCCTATCCCACTCGACAAATGGCTCACCGCTCTGTGGATGCTGATTAACTGCAAGAACGGAGTCTCGTCCTACGAGATCGCGAAAGACTTGGGCATCACCCAGAAGTCCGCTTGGTTCGTTCTGCACCGTCTGCGGTTTGCTTTGAGGGATCGCTCCTTCACCAAGTTGGGCGGAGGTTCCGGCCCTGTCGAAGTGGATGAAACCTACATTGGCGGGAACCTGCAAAACATGCACAAGGAAAAACGCGCACGCTACGCCATCAAAGGCGGGAACAAAGGAAAGACTATCGTCCAAGGAATGCTGGATCGGGACGCACGCAAGGTCCGTGCTCAGGTAATTCCAAACGTAAAGCGCGAGACGTTGCAGAATCAAGTTCTGGATGCCGTGAAGCACGGCTCCACGGTCTACACCGATGATGCTGTCGGATACGGGAATGGATTGCAGCGCCGATTCGTGCATGAAGTTGTCAACCATACCAACGAGTACGTGCGCGGGCAGGTTCACACGCAGGGAATCGAAAATTTCTGGTCGCTCCTCAAGAGAACTCTGCGAGGAACTTACGTTGCCGTTGAGCCTTTTCACTTGGATCGTTATCTAGATGAGCAGGTGTTTCGGTACAACTACCGCAAAGACGAGGACGGGAAAAAGCTCACCGACGCGCAAAGATTCAATGCAGCGCTTCCCGGAATTGCCGGACGCCGCTTGACGTTCAAAGAACTCACTGGCAAGGATGGCAGTCAAGAGAACTTCTAATCCTTATCGGAAACCGCGCGGCCCGAAGTCGAAGTCTTAGGCTTTGGGCCAGGTTTCGTTTTACCGATCTTCGACACCCGTTCTTCTTCCAGCATCCGGTTCATATCGCTCTTGGAAACCTGTAACACGGTTCGCAGTGCGCCAGCAAACTTCTCGTACTTGGGGCTTGGTTTAGACTTCATGCGCTAATGATACCGCAATGAGACAAATATTCGATCCCGGCGGCGACATATGGAAACCATCAGTTGAGTACGTCTACATGAAAGCCAGATGGGCTGACTTTCACCTCCAATCGGCTGAAAAACGACTTCGCGATTGGATCAATAGTCACCCGTACACCATGAGCGAAAAGGATAATACCGACAGAACGAATCACCTTTTCATAATCACCCGCCGCGCTTCTCCCGAAGAGATCGCGCTCACTGTGGCAGACTTCGTTAACTGTCTCCGTGCCTCTCTCGATCAATTGGCTTGGAACTTGGTCAACTCTTTTCCTAGTACGATCCCTGTCGATGAAAGAGCCGCTAACAGAGTTTCCTTCCCGATCTGCTGGAACGATCAAGCTTATCGGGATAAACGGGCCCTGTTCCACCCCAGCATCCACCCCGCTCTTGATTCGCTTCAGCCTAAAGACAGAACGACCGCCATACAGACGGAATATCTCTGGCAACTCGATAAACTCTGGAATCTCGACAAACATCGCACTATTCCGGTCAATTGCGGCAACTGGACGATCAAGTTTCCGACAGGCATTACCGGAGCGATGCACGACGACGCTCTCAATGATCGCTTCGTTGTAGTGGTCCCCTGCTTGTCCCGCGTCCAATTGCGTCCAACGTATGTGAAACCACAGATCATTCCGGACATACTTTTCGGAGAATATATGGGGACTTTCGAGGTTGACATCAGGCGGCTGCGCGAAATACACACCTTTGTCGCAAAGGAAGTGATCCCAAGATTTACGGGCTTCCTCCCGAGCCGCCCAACTCCCTAGCTCTGGAGCATGTGCCACCAATGCCCCGCTTAAGGAGCGTTCAGAAATGCTTGATTGCATGTGTATTGAGTAACTAGAAGCGTATAATTCGCGACCGTGAGGGGGAGAAAGGCTTTTCGATGACGTTCGGGACTATCACTTTAAACGGAGTCACGGATGCACAGATGGCTAAAATCCTTGATTTCAAATCCCAACACGAAACCGACATTCGGGCAGAGATGGGAAACTACGGTCAACTGGGAACTCAGTCAGCCCAACTCCATAGCAATGTGCAACTGCTCTGGCAATCAGACGCCACACTCAAACTTGTACTGGCGTTTGTTCAGACCTTAGTTCCTTGATCGCTACTACGTCTCTCGCTTGCGATCTTGCCCGGTCTAGTATGAACTCGGTTTGCTCAAGTGTTGGCCGATGCCAGTCGGCATTGATTACAGCCAACACTTGAGCAGCCAATTGCTCAAATCGCACGCGATCTTCCGCTGTCACGGCAGTTTCACCCACCATATAAATTTCCTCTTGGTTAGTCAACTATATTCTTGCCCCATATCCAGCGTCCGTAAACCCTTAGCCATCAGTAGTTTATGGACAACAGCAAAAAAAATGACGAGATATCCCCCAAGCGCAAGCCCGACCATGATCGAGGGAACGTCCGCCGCTCACTTCACCGGGGTCAACAGGAAGGCGTGGTTGTGGCCATTCTTGGTGCCGTAGCCGGTGATTTGGCCGACGTTGTTGATGGCGTTGGCGTTGATCAGCACCCAGCCGGAATCTGCCGGAATCAGACTGTTCAAGTCCTGCATGCCCGAGGTCGAGGTCCAGACCATGGCATGTGGGGCGTTATTCCACACGTTGCCGTAGCCCACGACCACGCTGGAGTCATTCACTCCGAAGGCCACGCTGTAGGTTCCACCAACCAGCGTGCCCAGATCCTCAATCTTGTCGGACGCGCTCCACAGAACCGCATGCCAGTGGCCTTGCGTGCTGCTGCCGTCGGATTGCCCGACGATCACTCCCGAAGTATTGATGGCGTTGGCCATGCTGGTCACTCCGCCCGTGAGCGTGCCGAGATTTTTCAGGGTGGAACCGTTCCACAGGAAGGCCCGCGAAGTAAAGGGCGGTCCGTAGCCGAATACAGACTCGCCAACAATTTCACCGTTGTCGTTGATGGCGAGTCCAGCGGTGAAGATGGCCTTGGGCAGCGCGCCCAGGTTCTTAATTTTACTGCTGGTCCAACTGGTGGCGTCGACCACGCCGCTGCTCAGAAAGGAATCGCCGGCAATCTCGCCAGCGGAGTTGATTTGGTAGGCGGCGCTGGAAGGGCCACCGGTGATCGTGCCGAGGTTAGTGATGTTTTGGGGCGAAGACCACCGCACCGCGACGAAATTAGTGGCGGGTTGGCCTTTGACGTTGGAGTAGCCGACGACCGTGCCCGAATCATTCACCCCGATCGCGCCGCTGACAGTGGCTCCGGAGAGCGTGACCAGATCTTTCAGTCCGCCGCTCTTGGTCCACGAGAAGGCATGTTGACCCGCAACCAGTCCGGTACAAGGATATCCATAGACCGTCGCGGTGTCGGAACAGCCGACCACCTCGCCGAGATTGTTCAGCCAAAAGCCGCTGCTTTCGTTGTCGCCCTTGAGCACGCCGATGTCGGTGATGGTGTAGGTCTGCGCCGTTGCCAGCGCGGCTGCCGCCAAAATAAACGCCAGCCATGCTCCTGCGATCCTGCTCGTCATGAAAACCCCCAGAGGTGTCGATGTGCCCTCAGTATGCCACCAAGCAACGCCACGAATAAAGACTCGAAAGGACAGGCCGGCAGCGGCGAGCGGTAACGCCAGTCGCAGGTTCAACGCTCCAGGCACAGGGCCTGAAATACATTGAAATCGCGGAACGGTTGATGTACGGTGTGGTGTCCACGCAGGCCACGCTTGGCGAAGCGACGAGCGGACATTCTTACCTTCCCTCCCGTTCGTATGGCTTTCTGTGGATGTCCTCCATTCTCGATCTACAGGTGTGTCTACCATGCGAGCCATCCCAGTGCCCCGCCATTCGTCCGTCGTGCAGTCAACCGTTGTCGCCAGCGGGTTGCCGCAGCGACTGATACCGATACTGAGGATGTGCGCGTGGATCTGGTGCGCGCTGCTGATGCCGATGATGTGCGCGCCCATGTTGTGCGCGCCCATGTCGGCACAGGAAACGTCGCCTCATGCTGCCGCGGCCGTGCAGCCGTTGATCACGCAGCCGTTGATCACGCAAGCGGTGGACGAGTCGCAACTGACCCGGCTGACGGGCAACACGCATCCGCTGGCGCGGCCGCAGTTTGATCTGGGAAGCGCGCCCGCAAGCCTGCCCATGTCGCGCATGCTGCTGGTGCTCAAGCGCAGCCCCGACCAGGAGACCACGCTGCGCAAGATGCTCGACGACCAGCAGGACAAAGGTTCGCCGAACTATCACAAATGGCTTTCGCCAGAACAATACGGCCAGCAGTTCGGCCCAACCGATAGCGACCTCCAGACGATCACCGCGTGGCTGCAATCCCACGGATTTCAGGTGGGCTCGACCAAAGGCCGCACGGTGCTGGAGTTCTCCGGCACGGCCGGGCAGGTGCAGGAAGCGTTTCACACCACGATTCATAAGTACGTCGTGAAGGGAGAACAGCACTGGGCGAATTCGAGCGACCCGCAGATTCCGACGGCGCTGACGCCGGCGGTGGCGGGGATTGACTCCCTGCATGATTTCCGCAGGAAAGCCATGAACAGTTACGTCGGCCAGTATTCGGCGAAAACGAAACAGTTAACCTCGTCAAGACCTGACTACAGCTACAACTGTGGGAACGGTGAGTGCTACGCGGTTTCTCCGTACGACTTTGCCACAATTTACGATGTGCAATCCCTTTGGAACAGCGGCATCAATGGCAGCGGACAAACGATTGCGATCGTAGGACGAACAGACATCTACGCTCAGGACGCAACGAACTTCTGGCAGTTATTTGGCCTAACTGTACCCGCAAACAAGCTCAACATCATTTACAACGGGATCTATTCCGAAATCAACGGCGATGAACCGGAAGCCGACATCGACGTTCAGTGGTCGGGGGCAGTGGCGCCGCAAGCAACCATTGATTTTGTAGACTCGGCATCCACCGAGACAACGGATGGAGTTGACCTGTCCGCGGTCTATATCGTCGACAACAATCTGGCGCCAGTGATGAGCGAAAGCTATGGCGAGTGCGAACTCGGGCTGGGCACTGCCGGAAACCAGTTCTATTCCGCACTCTGGGAACAAGCGGCGGCGCAAGGCATCAGCGTTTTTGTTTCCTCGGGCGACAACGGCTCTGCGGGTTGCGACGATCCCGGTGGTCCCGCCCAATTTGGATTGAACGTGAATGGGATCGCTTCCACCCCGTTCAACGCTGGGGTGGGCGGGACGGACTTCAACCAATTCAACAAGTGGACGACTTACTGGGATTCGACCAACAATGTCACCACGCAGGAATCTGCCTTAGGGTACATTCCGGAAACGACGTGGAATGATTCCTGCACCAACGCGCTTGCCGTCGCTCTGGGATATGGCTCAACGGCGGAGCAGGCTTGCAACAACCCGCAAATGATCAATGCTGGCGGGGTAATCTCCGAAGGCGGCAGCGGCGGGCCAAGTAATTGTGCGGTAAACACGCAGGGAACCTGTACACAAGGTTATGCCAAGCCTTCATGGCAGGGTGGAGCGGGCGTTCCCCCCGATCATCTACGCGACCTTCCAGACATTTCCCTGTTCGCCAGCAACGGCTTCATGGGCAGCTTTTATGTGATTTGCCAACAGGACAAGACAGGCAGCTGTAGTCTAAATAGTCTTCTCGGGTACGGCGGAACCTCAGTCGCATCGCCTGCCTTTGCCGGAATCATGTCGTTGGTGAACCAGAAAATGGGTGTGCCTCAGGGCGTTCCGGGCTTCGCGTTGTACCAACTGGCGGCCAAACAAGCGAATGCATTCCATGATGTTCCGACTGGCTCAACCATCGCCATGCCCTGTTACAGCGGCACTCCGAATTGCACGGTCTCGACAGCGGGCGATCAGTTCGGTGTGCTATCGGGCTACAGCACGGGAACGGGATACGACCTGGCCACCGGCCTCGGCTCCGTGGATGCCGCCAATCTGGTGAACAACTGGAGCAAAGCCACATTTACTGCGACGAGCACGACGTTGAAGCTAGGCACCGGGGGCGCGGTGAACGTGACGCACGGAACTGCCGTTCCGGTGACCATTGATGTAGGCCCAACTGCGGCCAAGGGCACTGTTTCCCTGCTGGTTAGCAATCAGACCGGCACAACCATCGGTCAGGGCATAGACGCCTTCCCATTGACCAGTGGCGCAACCGCGTCCGGGGCCACGACCAGCGTGTTGCCCGGCGGCACCAACTACGTGACTGCCCACTACGGCGGAGACGGCACCTACGGAGGCAGCTATTCGACTCCCGTCAGCGTTACGGTGAGCAAAGAGAACAGCACCGTTATTCTGAAGGGCCTCATTCCGAAAGGCTCTAAGACCCCCGTAACATCAATCCCCTTCGATGCGCAGTACTTCATGCGTGCTGACGCCGGGAACTCGAAGGGTGCCCTTTGCAATCCGCCTCCGTTCGGCGAGGTGGCGTGCCCCAGCGGCAGCTTCTTGTTCACCGTCGACGGCAACCAAGTGCTCAGCGCCTTCAATCTGAATAGCGAGGGCTATGCGGAAACGTGGCTGGGAGCAATCGGCGGCTTGACTGGCGGCCAGCGTACACTAGGAGCGCAATACGGTGGGGACAACAACTACAACGCAGGCTCGGGAACAGTGCTGGTCACCGTTACCCCGGCCCCCACCAGCACCACTCCGGTTACCGCTCAAGGAGCTATAACGCAGCCGGTGACCCTTACAACAGGAATCCAGGACCCGAACACGGCAGGCACGGCTCTTCCGACCCCTACTGGAACCGTCACCTTCTATTCGAACGGCGCCGTGATTCCGGGCACACCCACGTATAGCCTGAGTAGTAACGGACAATTTTTTTTCACGATGGCAACCTTGGTAACGACTTTCCCCGCGTCGGGAAGCTACACCCTGACGGCCAGCTACAGCGGAGACCAAAACTATCAGCCTTCGGCCTCTACCCCAAGCCAAGTCACGCTGCAGTATCCGATCCCTGCTGTGTCGGCCAATCCGGCAACCCAAACCATTCTGTCCGGTACTCCGGTAACGGTAACTGCAACTGTAGATACGACGAACAAGTTGAAGCCTCCCACGGGTACAGTGACTTTGGGAAACGGCAACGTCGGAACTTTGGGCGGCCCTACCACCTGCACGCAAACCACGGACAGCAACGGCAACTATGCGTGTCAGGCTACTGTCACGTTCACGCCTCCGCCTTCGACTGTCTCTACAGCCGACTTTTTCTGGGCACAGTACAGCGGCGATACGAACTATCCCGCCAATCAGTCTGGACCCTACTGGGTCTACATCACAGATTTTTCGCTCAGTCCAAACCTGGCGCAGGTTACGGTGACGCAAGGGTCATCGCAAACGGTGGCGATCAATGTATCGCCGTTAAACGGATTCACTGGGACCGTCGGCACCTTCATTTGCACGGGCCTGCCTGTGGAGACGACTTGCAGCGCCAGTCCCTCCACGGTCACGGGCGGCTCCGGTTCGACCACGCTGACCATCACCACCACACCGCTCGGACAAAACAGGCAGATGCGGCGTGCGTCGAATGAAAGCCTCCGACTCGGCTGGATGGGCTTTGCGATACTTCCACTGCTGGGGATTTGCCTGATTGGAATTCCGTCGTGGCGGCGGCGCGGAGTGCTGCCGCTGATGGTGATTCTTGCGTTGTTCCTGACATTGCTCAGCTGCGGCGGCGGCAGCGGAACGCCACCGCCACCGCCGCCCAATCCGGTTCCGTCGATTTCATCGTTGTCTCCGACGCAGCAGGCGGCTGGCTCTCAGGGGCAGACGCTGACCATCGCCGGATCGGGCTTCATCAGCGGCTCCACGGTGACGTACAACAACGTGGCCCATGCCGCCACTTACGCGAGCGCGTCGCAGCTATCGATTTCGCTGACGGCCGCCGATATGCTCACCACGGGCAACTTTCCAGTGGTGGTGACGAATCCCACGCCGGGCGGAGGCCCGTCGAGTGCCGTGAATTTCAACGTGGTAACCGGAACACCGACCGGAACGTTTAACGTGACGGTATCCGGTACCAGCGGATCGCTGACGCACACTACGACCTTTACACTGACTGTTCAGTAAACATTAACCCGTAAGACTCGCCGGTGCGGATGATTCCTGGATCATCCGCACTGGTGTTTCGTTTTTCGTCTCTGCGGCGCACAGGTAGCCTTCGCGCCCGCCATCCGCCCGTCTGGTGTAGGATTTACTCGCGTCTCCACCACCACAATGAAACTTTCTGCCATCGCAGCTGCACTCGAAGTGCGCTTGGAAAACGGATCTCCCGAGACGGACATCACTGGGCTTAACGGGATTGAACAGGCTGGGCCGGGGGAGCTTACGTTCGTATCGAATCCCAAATACGCCGCCGCGGCGCGGTCCACCAACGCCTCCGCCGTGATTGTGGGGGAGGACTTCCCTGCTATCGCGGCGGCCATGCTGCGGGCGAAGGATCCTTATCTGGCGTTTGCGCGGGCGCTGGAACTGTTTCATCGGCCTGTGGTGTATGCGGCGGGGGTGCATCCGACTGCGGTGGTGCATGCGAGCGCGCGGGTGGGGGCGAATGCGCACATCGGGCCTTATGTGGTGATCGGGGAGGACGTCGAGATCGGGGCCAACGCGGTGTTGCTGGCGCATGTGGTGATTTATCGCGGGGCGACGATTGGCGACGGATTTTTTGCGCATGCGCACGCGGTGGTGCGGGAAAATTGCCGCATCGGCAACAATGTGCTGTTGCAGAATGGGGTGGTGATTGGGGCGGATGGGTTTGGGTTTGCCAAGACGGCGGAGGGAAGCTGGCACAAGATCCCGCAGCCGGCGCCGGTGGTGATTGGGGACGATGTCGAGGTGCAGGCTAATTCTTGTATCGACCGCGCCAGCGTGGGGGAGACGCGGATTGGACGCGGCGTGAAGGTCGACAACCTGGTGCAGGTGGGGCATGGGTCGCAGGTTGGGGAGGACGCCCTGTTGTGCTCGCAGGTGGGGCTGGCGGGGTCGTCGGAGATTGGGAACCGGGTGATTCTTACGGGTCAGGTTGGGGTGGTGGGACACTGCAAGGTTGGGGACGACGCTATCGTTACGCCGCAGAGTGGAGTGGCGCATGATATTCCGGCGGGAGCGATTGTGAGCGGGGCGCCGGCGGTGGAGCATAAGTTGTGGTTGAAATATTCGGCGCTGCTCCCGAAGTTGCCCGAGATGGCGCGGGCGTTGCGGGGGAAGAAGGACAAGGAATGATCGCATCCAACCTGACCGGAAACGCACACAGGGGCTGAAGCCAGTTTTGATTCCGGCGCTTTACGCGGCGCTTAAGCGCCGCTCTTCCACGGTTCCCCTATCCGCATCATGGCCTTATCCGCACATTGTTTCGTTGACTGTTACGTTGGCTCAATCAGCACATTGCTGAGTGCTTCGAGCGCATTGTTAGTTTCTTCTATCAGGAGGTTGCTTCGGTGGCATTCAGTCCCGGTGCGGTTGGCGTACCCTGTCGGTGTTCTTCTGGCAGGGCGCTGTCGATGGCGGCGCGGACTTTTTCCATCAGGCAATCTCGGGTGCCGAAATCCTTGGGCTCGATGGGGGGATGGAAGATTACTTTCACTAATCCCGGCTTGATGGCGAACCTGGCTTTCGGCATGGTGTAGTGCGTGCCGACGATGGTTACGGGGATGACCGGAACCCCGCACTCCACAGCCAAGTAGAACGGGCCTTTTTTGAAGGGGAGCAACTTGCCGTCGAAGGAGCGTTTGCCTTCGACGTAGATGGTCATGTTGAGTCCCTGCTCGACGGCTGATTTTGCGGCGCGCACGGCTTCGATGCCAGCGTCGCGATTGCCGCGGTCAACCGGGACGAGCGATCCCATGCGCATGGCGCGGCCGAGGATGGGAAACTTGAAGAGTTCTTTTTTCACCATCACCGAGGTGCGCCGTGGGATCAGCGGGATTTGAATCGGGGGATCGAGATTGGATACGTGATTGGTCATGAAGATGTAACTGCGAGAGTAATCGAATTGATCGAGGCCGATGGTTTCGACACGGACGCCGGTGATCCAGACACCGTACCAGGCTCCCCACATAAAGAGGCGATAAAGGACGCGCACGTCGCCCATGATGTAGCTCGCGGGAAAGCCGATCAAAGCTGCGAGCGGAGCCGCCAACGCCCAGAAGATCAGCATGAGGAGCGTGCGGATCATTATTATTCAACCCCAGTTCGTTTAGCCGCGGGCTGCGCCTCGCCTTTCAGCCAGGCAGCGCGGCGGGTGCGCTGCTCAGAGGTGATTTGGTCGAGATCCTTGACCACGTAGGAGAGTTCCTGGCGGCTGCCGATTTTCCATTTCAGTTCGCGCTCGTTGCCGCGGCGCGAGCGAACTTTTACGGTGAGTGTGTCGCCGGGAGTCAGACGTGCTAACTCCTGCCGAGATTCCTGGCCGGCTGCTTTGCCTTGCAGTTCTAGCACGGTGTCGCCTGCCTGCAGGCCGGCGTGTTCAGCCTCACTGCCGGACGTAACCGCGGCGACCGACATGGGGCCATCGAAGTTGCGGGAGGCGATGAAACCCGCGTCGGGCACGGTTTTGGCGAGGGCATCCACGCGCAGGCCGACGGAGCGGAAGAAATCGTTCCAGGGAATCTCTTCGGTTCCTGACACATACTTCGTGAAGAACGAACCAAGGTCGGCGTGGGCTACGGCTTCGGCGGCCTCGCGAACGCCTTGGGAATCGTTGAAGAACCGGCCTTGCTTCGCGTAGTTGGCGTTCATCCATTCGAGGACTTCGCGGAGAGACGCTTCGCCGTGACTGGCGTCGCGCACCGCGAGGTCGAGCATCACGCCGAGCAACTCGCCCTTGTTGTAGTAGGAAATGCTGCGCTCGGGGCGGCGGTAGTAGCCGTTGCCCTCCAGCCAGGCGTCGAGGCTGGACTCTTCGGCGGATTGCGTGAAGTGGGCGGGGCGGCGCTCGAGTTCGGTGATTCCTTCGCCGAGCCCGGTGAGATATTGTTTTTCATCGATCAGGCCGGCGCGGAGTTGAATGATTCCTTCGGCGGTACTGGTGACGCCTTCGCTGAACCAGAGAGCGCGCGTGTAATTTTCTTTGGTGTAGTCGATGGGCTCGAGAGTTTGCGGGCGAATGCGTTTCACATTCCAGAGATGGAAGAATTCGTGCGAGGTGACGCTGGTGAAGGGATATAGAGACTGCTTGAGGACGTCGGCATTCAGATCGATGGCCGTGGCGTAGGCGTGTTCCATGCCGCCGCCGGCGGGGCCGCGCGGAAAGTGATAGAGGAACATGTAGGTGTCGAAGGGACGATCGTTCATCCAACTCGTGGCTGCGGCGGTAATTTTGTGCAGCGCGGCGACGAGTTTCGCCATGTCGTAGTCGGCGGGATCGGCGTCGACGATGACGCGGAAGTGGCCTCCAGCTTCGTCGAAGTCGGTCTCTTCGAAATTGCCGATCTCGACTGGAGAGTCGACCAGACGGTCGTAATTCGCGGCGCTGAACTCGCCGCTTTCAGATCGCGTGAGCGGAGTTGCTATGTGCCATCCTTCTGGAACCTGGGCGAAGCGCACGGTCAGCGGGGCAGAGCGCGCGTCCACGGGATACATGAGAATTTGCGCGAGATTGAAAAAGGCATGATGCGGGTTGAATTGCGCGCCGAATGGTCCGGGGGAATCGACGTAGATTTGATAGTTCACGATCGCGCCGCTTTCCGCGCCTTGAACCTGCCAGCGGCTTTTGTCGAGTTCGCGTACGGCGACGGACTTGTCGGAACGATCTTTCGCGCGTACCCAGTTGATGTACTGGGCGAAGTCGCGGACTTGATAGAGGGCGTTCCAGACGGGAAGCTGAAGTTCGCGATGCGCCGCGCCGGCTGGCAGGATGATTTGTACTTCGACCAGATGCTGCTCGGGTGAAGTGAGAGCGATGGTATACGAAGCACCCGACTGCGCCGACGGAACCTGCGCGAAAGCGTTGGAAGATGCGGCGAGAATCGCGACAAAAAGCGTTAGGCGGGCGGATCGACGAATCACGCGAACGAAGTTCATCGCTTCCCTTCCAGTTCTCTGAGGCGCGCCGGGAGTTTTTCGTAGATTCCGCCGAAGCCGCCGTTGGAGAGAATGGCCACGACGTCGCCGCTGCGCATTTCAGGAGCGATGGTCTCGACGATTGCGTCCGCGTCTGCTAGAAGCCTTGCCCGGCGGCCGTTTCGCTCGATCTCTGCGGCGAGAGCGGGCAACTCCAGGCGTTCATTTTCCGGGACGGCTTCGGAGCGGAAGACGCCCGCCACGACTACCTCGTCGGCCTGCGCCAGGCTGCGGGCGAGGTCGGTTTGCAGAATCCGGCGGCGCAGAGTGTTGGATCGCGGCTCAAGAATTGCCCACAGGCGCGCCGAGGGATACCGCGCGCGCAGCGCCTTCAGCGTTCCTGCGATCGCGGTGGGATGATGGGCGAAGTCGTCGATGATGGTGATGCCGTTGACCTGTGCCTTCACTTCGAGGCGACGCTTGACGCTCTTGAAAGTTTTCAGCGCAGCGGCGATCGCTTGTCTGGGGACGCCACAGGAATCGGCGAGCGCTGCCGCTGCTGTGGCGTTCCACACGTTGTACTCTCCGGCCAGCGGAAATTCGAGATCGGCCCACGGCTGGCCGTCGTGCATAACGGTCCAGCAGGTGCGCGCGGGCTCGAGGCGCAGGTTGGTGATCTTCCAGTCCGCGCGCGGTCCGGCGCCATAGCGCTCAACGGGACAGAAGGCTTTCGCCAGACAGCGCTCCAGACTTGGGCTTTCAGTCGACTCACCAGCGAAGCCGTCGAAGGCTACGATTCGTCCGCGGCGCGGGATCAGATTTACCAGGCGCTTGAATGCGGTTTCTACGGCGTCGAGATCTTTGTAGATGTCGGCGTGATCGAACTCGACCGAGGTAAGAATGATCGAGTTGGGAAAGTAGTGCAGGAACTTCGGGCCTTTGTCGAAGAAGGCGGTGTCGTACTCGTCGCCTTCGAGGATGAAATGTTTGCCGGATCCGAGATGAAAGCTCGTACCGAAATTTTCGGCGATGCCGCCGATCAGGAACGACGGCTGCAGTCCGGCGGAATGGAAGATCCACGCGAGCATGGATGTCGTGGTGGTCTTGCCGTGAGTTCCGGCTACGACCAGCACTTCCTTGCCGCGAAGAAATTCGTCGTGCAGCAACTGGGGCAAGGAACAGAATGAGATGCGCTGGTCGAGGACGTGCTCGAGTTCGACGTTGCCGCGCGACATGGCGTTGCCGACGACGATCAGGTCGGGACGGGGGTCGAGATTTTTCGTGTCGAAGGGTTGCGCCACAGGGATGCCGAGGTCGCGGAGGAAATCGGACATGGGGGGATAGGCTGCGGCGTCGGAGCCGGTGACGTGGAATCCGCGCTGCTTGAGCATGCCCGCGAGCGAGGCCATGGCGGTGCCGCAGATGCCGATCAGGTGAATGTGTTTTGTCTCGTTCATTTTTGCGGCTTCGTGACTCCAGCGCCTAAAGGCGCATCGTTTTTGCGCTCCGCGGTATGCCTGAAGGCATACCCTGATACGAATCGACGACACGAATCGTCCAGGCGAATTGTCAGTGACTCCGGGGCCTTGCTAAGGCTCAACCGCTGACTCCAGAATCTTCAGGGCTACTTGACCGCTACGCACCGTGAGCTTCGCGCGCACTCCGAAGGGGAGCGTGAGGTTGCCTGACGTGACGTGGCCTGACTTTACCCCGAAAGCGACGGGCACTCCCAGGTCACCGACGATTCGCGTGACGACCTGTTGCAGAGTGTAACCCTGATTTGCCGTCTGAATGCAGTCCAGCATTTCGCCGAAAACGATGCCGCGGACTTCGTCGAGATAGCCGGCCAGTTTCAGCTGCATGAGCATACGATCGATCTGAAATGGTTTAGCGGCGATATCTTCGAGGAACAAGATCGTGTCTGTGGTTTTAATCTCGTAGGGCGTGCTCAGCGACGCGATCAGGATGGAGAGGCATCCGCCGTATAAAACGCCCTCGGCTTCGCCATCGACCAATCCGCTCGCGCCGTCGCCCACCGGCACGTCCCACGGCGCGGTGCTGGAAACGGCTGCCTGCCACGCGGGCATGTCGACTCCGTTTTCGTGGGACCAATCTTTGGCGACCATCGGCCCGTGAAACGTGACCAGGCCGGCGACGTCGGTGAAGTACGTCAGCAGCGTGGTGATGTCGCTGTAGCCGACGAAAATCTTGGGACGGGCTTTGATCTTTTCCAGATCAAGCTCTGGAAGCAGATAATTCGAGCCGTAGCCACCGCGGGCACAGACGATGGCGCGGACATCGTCGCGCACAAACATTTCTTCCAGTTCGCGGGCCCTACGCTCCACCGAACCGGCAAAGTAGAGGTCCTGTTCCAGAATCGAATCGAAGTAAAAAGGTATGAAACCGGCGCGCCGCAGCGCGGCGCAGCCCGCGTCCAAATCGGCCTGCTTCATATTGCTGGCGGGGGCGACGATGCCCACAGTATTGCCGGGGCGAAAGGCTCGCGGTTTGACGAGTTGACGATCAGTTGAAGACATAGGTCGAGGGCTGTCAGGACGCGCGGTGCAGCACCACTCGCAACTCAACTCAGAAAGAACTCTCCGCGGCACAACAGCCGTGCCGGGCCTCGCAAGAAAACTTTCTTCCCGTTCGTGCGCACCGTCTGCGTTCCGCCGGGCGCGTGGACCTTGACCGGCGAAACGGCGCGGCCGGTCGCCATGGCTGCCACGGCCGACGCGCAGGAGCCGGTGCCGGAAGATTGCGTTTCTCCGACGCCGCGCTCGAAAAACCGCGCGCGCACGTCATACTTGCTGTCGACGGCGACGAATTCGATGTTTACTCCTCGCGGGAAATGCGAGTTGCGCTGGATTTCCGTTGCCTGCGCCTGCCAGCCGGTCGCGAACTCAGAAACGAAAATTACATAGTGCGGGTTGCCGATCGACACGGGAAGCCCTCGGACTTCTCTTGGGGCCTCTCCGCCCGCCAACTGAAGCGCGAGTTCGGTCCCGACCACGGCCTCTCCCATTTCGATTTCAAATTCGTATTCGCAATCGCGGCGCGAGGTAAGCTGACAGATTTTCATCCCGGCGCCGGTGAGGATCGAGATTCGTTCTTTGCCGAGCTGGGAGCAGACGTAAGCGGCGACGCAGCGCGTGCCGTTGCCCGAAATCTCGGCGGGCGAGCCGTCGGCATTGATCAGCCGGAGTTCCACGTCCGCGGTGAAGTGTGGAACCATCCACTCGACGCCATCGGCGCCAACGCCGTCGTGACGATCACAAATGCGGCGGGTGAACGTGGCCACGTCCTCGGGAGCGAAAGCGCCGTCGATCAAAAGAAAATCATTGCCGCAGGCGCTGGCCTTCACGAACGGAATGGTGCGGAGGTTCGAGTGGGCATTCGGCACGGTCGAGCTCACTCGTGGTCCACCCGGCCGAGAGAGGTGACGCCGTGTAAGACCGTCGACGCTTTCAATTGCTGCAGTAGTTCTTTTTGCTCGCGGGAGCAGCCCTCGACGTCAAACTGCAAACGGACGTGCTGGGCGGTGTTTCCGGAGAGCGCGTTTTGCATGAGCCGGTGATGCGGTTCGAGGATGCGGTTGACTTCGTTGGTAATTTCTTCAACGCTCGCGCCTGTGACTTCGTAACAGGTCATGAGCAGCTTGATGTTGAAGGTTTCTTCCAGGTGGCCGAGAGTGAAGAGCGCGATCAGCACGAGTCCAGTGGCGAACATGGCGGTCAGGTACAGGCCGCCGCCCGCGGCCATTCCGACCGAGGCGACAACGAACAGCGTGGCTGCGGTGGTCAGGCCGGTGGTGAGTCCGCGCATGTGCAGGATGGAACCTGCGCCGATGAAACCAATGCCGGGGATGATCTGCGCCGCGATTCGAGCCGAGTCGGAAGGAACTCCGGCGAGTCTCTGGGATAGAAGTGTGAACATGGCCGCGCCGAAACAGATGAACATGTTGGTGCGCAGTCCGGCGGCGCGATGTTTGAACTCGCGCTCCAGGCCGATGAGGCCGCCGAGAATCGCCGCCACGATGAGACGGGTGAGCGAACTGGTGACGGCTCCGCTCGCCATTTCCCCGCTCAACACATCGATGAAATGTTGCCAGCTCATGAAGGCACACACCTGCCCAAGGCAGGCGTCCGATGGCCGGATTCTATCACCGGATTTGCAGGCTTCAGCGTTACCTGCGTGATTACCGTGCGCGGTAGAGGATCGCCCGCTGCTGGCCGGTCACGTGGATCTCGACCAGTGCGGGGAGATGACGGCCTGCGACCGCCTGCCAGACAGGGTCGCCCTCGAAGGCGACGACGTAGTCGGCATAGTGAGCGGGATCGGCCAGAGCACGCTCCCACAAACCTACGGGATCGGAGGGCTGCTTCCAGGTGCGGTGGTTGCCTTCGTTGATGACGTGGTCGAGCGGAATGCCCGCCTGTTGCGCTGCGCCCACGTGTTCGCCCAGATACATCAGGAGGGTGGAGTTCGACGGCAGCTTTTCGAGCCACGACGCCAGTTGGGCTTCGAGTTGTAATCGGAAGCGCATGTTGACTTGCGGTTCTTCGAGTGAAACTGGGACAGTGCGCCAGATCGATGCGTAACTGGCGATCACCAGCGCGAACACGGCGAGGGCGCACGCCAGGCGGAGTCGAGGCTTCCAGCTTTCGGATCGGGCAGCGAGATAGACGAGGATTGCCAGCGCTGCCGCGAAGGCAGGGAGCAATTGCAATCCGTAACGCACGTTGTAGTGGGAGAACGGCCACCAGGCTGGGATGAAGATCGGCACGCCTCCGTAGGCTACCGAGAGCGCATAAAAGGGGACAGGCACGAGCAAGAAGAGTAACGGAAGCCACGCGACCGGCGGAAAAGATGGTGCATCGTTTGTTTTCTTGCGATACGTCTTCACGGCGGCGATCGCGCCTGCGGCCGCGAACAGAATCCAGGCTCGGCCCAGCCATTCATTCTGTGCCACGTTGGCTTCGGCGGATTTTAGAAAATACATTCCGGCCAGCAGTGGATTGTCACTGCCGGGGTGACCCTGGCCGGGGCCCTGCGTTTTGCGTTCGATCTCTTTGGCGGAATACGGCCCGTTGGCAAATTCGAGGGGATTGCGGTAGACGATTCCGTTGTAAGCAAGCCAGAGCGACGGGGCCGCGGCGGCGATCAGGACGAATTTTATGGCGGCGGCTCGCGGGATTCGAAGGCGGGGTGCTGCCGGCTCGGAAGCGCTGCCAGAGAACACGCCCAATAGCACGACCGCTGCGGCGATCGCTGCTGCCAGGAACCATCCGTCGTAGCGCGTCAGGCAGGCCGCGGCGAGACACAGTCCGCATTTCGTTAGTGCGTTCGGATTCCCACGTAAGAACTCGCTGAGATGGACGAGCGCCCAGAGGAAGAACGCGAGATAGAGCACCTCGCCCATAGCGGTGGTCTGCATGTAAATCAGGTTCGGGTTCGCGGCGAACAGCAAGGCCGCGGTCCACGCAGCGAGGCGGGCGGAAGAATCGGGTTCAGCGCCGCGAGAGAGGGCGCTGCGCATGAGGCGAAATATTCCCACCACCGCGAAGACGTATGCCGCCATCGAGGGAATGGAACCGCCTACGCCTCGACGCCACATTTCGTTCGAGAGCAGAAAAGGGATCATCAGCAAGTGCGGCAGTGGCAGCCACACCGTTCCGAGTTGCAGCAGGCCGGGAGTTTTCGAATCGAAGACGCGGCGCGCGATATTCATGTGGGCGATTGCGTCGCCGTAGACCGCGACGTCGCCGCGCTGGAAATACGCGAGGAAGGAGATCACGGAGACGCAGGTGGCGAGCCATGTCAAAAGTTGGACTTCGGAGTCCCACGAGGAAGTTAAGGGTGCATTCTTTGTTTGTGTTTGTTTGGGCATCTGCGGCTGGGTAAAGAGTGTTTCACAAACGAATGATTGCGCAAGTAGAGAAACGTACCTCAGCGGCTAAAGCCGCAACCACCTTACGGGTGTGATGGCACGGCTGAAGCCGGGCCCTTCCCGAACCATTTGCCGGGTAGCTTACAAAATCAGGTTACTCGAGGTGAGTGAGTTCGCGAAAGATCTGGAAGCGTTCCTCGATCTGTTCGCGGGTCAGCGCTTGCAGGCGCTCGGTGCCGAAGCGTTCGACGGCGAACGATCCCATGACGCCGCCATAGAAAAGAGCGCGCTTCAGGACTTCGCGATTCAATTTTTCCTGCGATGCCAGGTAGCCCATGAATCCTCCGGCGAAGGAATCGCCGGCTCCGGTTGGATCTTTTACCTCTTCGATCGGTAAGGCGGGAGCGCGAAAGGGATGACGGCCGATGCCGAACGCTCCGTCGCGAAAAAAGATGGTCGCGCCGTATTCGCCGTGCTTGATAACCAGCGCTTGCGGGCCCATGGCGAGGACTTTGTTCGCAGCACGCGGTAGGTTGGTTTCGTCGGCGAGCATTTTGGCTTCGGTGTCATTGATCAGCAGAACGTTTACCAGCTTCAGGGTTTCTTTCAGTTCTTCCAGCGCGCCTTTGATCCAGTAATTCATGGTGTCGCAGCCGGTCAGGCGCACGCGGCTCATCTTGCGGCGGACGTCAGCTTGCAGCGTGGGCTGGATATTCGCCAGGAAAAGAAACTCGGTGTCCGCGTACTCGTTTGGAATGCGGGGCTGAAAGGTTTCGAATACGTTCAGGTCGGTGAAATTGGTTTTCGCCTCGTTGAGGTTGTCGGTATAGGAACCGCCCCAGCGGAACGTCTTGCCTTTGGCGCGCTCGAGGCCCCGGATGTCGATGCCATGCTGATGGAAGACTTGCTCTTGCTCGGGGCCGAAATCTTCGCCGACCACGGCGACGACGCGCACCTTGGTGAAATAACTGGCGGCCAGCGAGAAGTAGGTGGCTGCGCCGCCGAGAATATTTTTCATGCTGCCCGAGGGCGACGTGACGTCATCGAACGCGACTGAACCGACTACGAGAATGCTCATGCGGGATTAGGTTCCTTTTGATCTCTTCAGATATCGGCGGATGCGTGAAAGGGCATCAACCACAAAGGGCTCGAAGGTTCACGAAGGAAAAACTTTCTATTTGGATTTTGTCTTCGCTCTCAGGTACTTTCCCAGGATCAGTTTCAGTTTTTTCCTGGTTGCTGCGGGAATCTTTTTTGGATCCGTCAGGATTGCGTGGGCGAGCGCGGACCCGCACTTGCAGGTGCGCTTATGCGGCATCGCGGCTACCGTCTCGCGGACTACTTTCGTGGCGTTCTCGGCATTCTTGAGCAGCACGGCGACGATTTGATCGACGGTGACCGAGTCGTGATGCGGATGCCAGCAGTCGTAGTCGGTCACCATGGCGACAGTGACGTAACAAAGTTCGGCTTCGCGGGCGAGCTTCGCTTCCTGCAGATTGGTCATGCCGATGACGTCCGCGCCCATCCCGCGATAGACGTTGGACTCGGCTCTGGTGGAAAACTGCGGTCCTTCCATGCAGATGTAGGTGCCGCCGCGTTTGCCGACGACTCCGGCTTTCTGGCACGCGGCCGCGACCACGCCGGCCAATTCTCCGCAGATCGGGTCGGCGAAGGCGATGTGGGCCACGACGCCGCCGCCGAAAAAAGTATCCACGCGATGGCGGGTGCGGTCGAAGAATTGATCGGGGATGACGAAGTCCAGCGGCTGGTGCTCTTCTTTCAGCGATCCGACCGCCGAGACCGAGACGATGCGCTCGACTCCGAGTTGCTTGAAGCCGAGAATGTTGGCGCGGAAATTCAGTTCGCTGGGCAGGATGTGATGGCCGCGTCCGTGGCGCGCCAGGAACGCGACTTTGCGGCCCTCGAGCGTGCCGCAGACATAGGCGTCGGAGGGCGCGCCGAACGGCGTCTTCACGCGCACTTCTTTGGTCTTGGTCAGACCGGGCATCGAATAGAGTCCGCTGCCGCCGATAATTCCGATTTCCGCCTGTGGCAATCGCCCTCCGGAACGCTTGCGCATTCACAAGTCAAACTCGTGATTATACAGGAGGGGAAATCGTTGTCGGTGCCGCCGGCAGCGCGGGCGAGACGCCCACGCAACAGCCGGCGGGACGCCGGCGCTACAATTCTGAACATGAGGATTTGGCCTGTGGCATGCGCGGTGCTGGTGCTGTGCGGTTTCGCTGGAGCACAAGATAAGGCTGCGCCTGCGCTCAACTCGGTCACTGTTCCCGCGGTTATCGATCACAATCGCGTCGTCATTACTGCGGAACTTCCACTCCCTGACAGTTCGACTCAGCGCGTGCGCGCGTGGGTGGATAACGGCAATCCGGATCTTTATTTATCGCGCCGGTTAGCCACTCTGCTGGGACTGGCGGTGACCTGCAATGACAAGGAATGCTCTTCGCCGCCGCCGCGAGGGCTGATCGTGC
>Ga0210395_10000785_pt1 | contig 24419 bp, 11 predicted proteins | sample IncBWH4OmetaG_FD_150861 | JGI IMG/M metagenome (GOLD analysis project Ga0210395, IMG submission 150861) | Forest soil microbial communities from Barre Woods Harvard Forest LTER site, Petersham, Massachusetts, United States - Inc-BW-H-4-O ... | reverse complement strand
ATGATAAGAATGAATCGGATCGTTATTCGTCTCAATGGATTGCTGTGGCTAAGCTTAGCGGCAATAGCTTGCCTCGCGGCGGTGCCGGCCCACGCTCAATCCACCGGGGCCGTAGATCAAGTGCCCAGTGGACCCACCCGCCTTCTCCGGTTCGCGGATATCTCCAAGGACCGCGTAGTCTTCGCCTACGCAGGCGACTTGTGGATCTCTTCTCGCGAAGGCGGCGCAGCTCGCCGGCTGACCTCGGCTCCTGGCGATGAGCTTTATCCGAAATTTTCGCCCGATGGCAAGTGGATCGCCTTCACGGGCGAGTACGATGGCAACCCGGACGTCTACGTCATCTCCGCCGAAGGCGGGGAGCCCAAGCGCCTGACTTTCCACCCTTCAAACGACATCGTCCTCGGCTGGACGCCCGACGGTAAGAACATCCTCTTCCGCTCCGACCGGTTCAGTACGTCTTTAGGCCGTGCCACGCGCCTCTATCTCGTCTCACCGCAAGGCGGCACCGCGCACCCGCTCCCCGTTCCGCGCGGCGACCTCACCTCCTTCTCCCCGGACGGCACGAAGATCGCCTACCTGGAAACCTCGCAGGAATTTCGCACCTGGAAGCGCTACCGCGGCGGATGGAGCCTCCCCATCGCTATCTACGACCTGAAGAAGAACAGCTACGAAGAGCTTCCGAAAACCGCAGGCATGGACATGTTCCCCATGTGGCACGGCAACTCGATCTATTTCATCAGCGACCGCGACGGCATCATGAACCTCTACAGCTACGACCTCGCCTCCAAGCAAACCAAAAAGCTCACCGATTATCAGGAGTTCGACATCAAGTGGCCCAGCCTCGGCCCGGACGCTATCGTCTACGAAAACGGCGGCCTGCTCTACGAATTCAATCTGACCAGCGGGAAAACGCGCAATCTTCCCATCGTGGTCCACGCCGAGGATATCGAAGCCCGCCCGGATTTCAAGAGTGTAGGCCAAGCCATCAGTACCGGTGCGATCTCCCCCTCAGGCGCCCGCGCGGTCGTGGAAGCTCGCGGCAATATCTTCACAGTCCCCGCCGAACATGGCAGCGTCCGCACGCTGACGACGGAACATTCAAGCATCCACGAGTTGAATCCCACGTGGTCGCCTGACGGCAAGTCCATTGCCTATCTCTCCGACAAAACGGGCGAATACGAAATCTACACGCGCCCGCAAATGGGCGGCGACGAAACGCGCATCACCACGGACGGAAAAATCTATCGCTTCGGCCCCACGTGGTCCCCCGACAGCAAAAAACTCGCCTACTGGGACAAGGCGAATCAGCTCTGGTACGTGAGTCTCGAAGACAAAAAGCCCGTCCTCGTTGACACCTCCGAATACGGCCTCCTCGCGGACGCCTCCTGGTCTCCCGACAGCCTCTGGCTTACGTATTCCAAGCCCCATCGCCGCGGCGCCAATGACGTTTTCCTCTACTCGCTAACTTCCAAGAAAACCACGGAAGTCTCGACGGGCTTCTACAACGACAACAATCCCAGCTTCGACGACAACGGCAAGTTCCTCTATTTCATCTCAACGCGCTATTTCTATCCGAGCATCGGCCAGCTCGACCAGCGCTTCAACTATTACTCGACGGACGGCGTATTCGCCGTCACGCTTAAGGCGGACGAGCCCTCCCCTTTCAAACCCGAAAGCGACGAGGAAAAATCCGCCGACGAAAACAAGGACAAGAAGAAAGACGACAAGAAAACGGACGCGGCGAAATCAGGCGATCAAAAATCCGACGAACAGAAAGAAGAAAAGAAAGCCGAAGCCGTCAAGCCCATCCAAATCGATCTCGATGGCATCGCCAATCGCGTCGTTCCCGTTCCCATCAGCGCCGGCATTCTGAGTAACCTCGCGGCCCGCAAAGACAAATTCTTCTACGTCACCACGCCGCAAGAAGCCCGCCAATTCGGCACGCCGGATCAAGGTCCAAAAAATGTCCTCCACGTCTATGACGTCACCAAGCGCGAGGACAAGGTCCTCCTCGAGGGCATCGACGGCTACGACCTCAATAAAGACGGCACAAAGGTTCTTTACAAGGCTGGCCCCGTCCTCGGCATCACCGACGCCGTCCCCGGCAAAGCCAAAGTCGGCGCCGGCAAACTGGATCTCAGTGGAGTGCAAGTCCAAATCGATCCCCGTGCAGAATGGCGTCAGATTTACCACGAAGCCTGGCGCATCGAACGCGATTTCTACTGGGACCCCAACATGACCGGCCACGACTGGAACAAGATCGGAGCGCGTTACGAAGCGCTGCTTCCTTGGGTGGCCCATCGCAGCGATCTGAACTATTTAATCGGCGAGCTCATCGCCGAGCTCAGCACCTCGCACACCTACGTCGGCGGCGGCGATCAACCGAAGAAACCCCGCGTTACCGTCGGCATGCTGGGCGCCGATTTCGAGCCAGACGGCGGCTTCTACCGCATCGCGAAAATCTACCCCGGCGAAAACTGGGACGATGACACACGTTCGCCGTTAACCGAGCCCGGCCTAAAAGTAAAAACCGGCGATTATTTGATTTCCGTAAACGGCCAGGAAGCCCGCGCAACGCAGGATGTCTATGCCTACCTTCAGGACCTGGCCGGAAAGCTCGTCACGCTGAAAATCAACAGTAAGCCCAGCGCCGATGGCGCATGGGAAATCACGGTGAAACCCTTCGGCAGCGAAACCTCGCTGCGTTACCTCGATTGGGTTGATTCCAACCGCCGCAAAGTCGCCGAAGCCACCGGCGGCCGCGTGGGCTACATGCACGTCCCGGACACCAGCATTCCCGGCATCATTGCCTTCGACAAGGAGCTCACCGGACAGCTCGACAAAGACGGCATGATCGTCGACGAGCGTTTCAATGCCGGAGGACAGATTCCCGATTTCTACACGGAAAAACTGAAGCGCGCGCTTCTCGCCGTTATCTCGGTTCGCGATGGCAAAGACCTTCCCTATCCTCCCGTCGCCATCTACGGGCCCAAGGTCATGCTCGTCAACGAACTCTCAGGCTCTGGCGGCGATTTGTTCCCGTGGCTCTTCCGCTTCGAAAAAATCGGTCCAATCGTCGGCACGCGAACCTGGGGTGGTCTTGTCGGCATCAATCGCGGCGCGCCGTTGCGTGACGGCGGTTTCGTCACCGCTCCCTCGGCCGGGTTCTATTCCTGGGCTGACGGCGGCGGATGGGTCGTCGAGAATCACGGCGTCGATCCTGACTTTGTCGTGCCTCAGCGGCCCGATCTAGTCGTGGAAGGACACGACCCGCAACTCGAAAAAGCCATCGAACTGGCCAAGGAAGCATTGAAAGACTACAAAGGTCTTCCTCCCCGGCCGAAATTTCCCGGTGCAAACTAATTGGCGGCGCAAATTCTGGTCTGATTCATTCATACGAAGTGCAATCGAAAGCGGCCGGCGATAAGCCGGCCGCTTTTGTTTTCTGGTTTGGAGCAAATTCAACCGCTAGCCGAGTGGCCCGGTCCGCGTCGCTGGCGAAGGAATAATCTCCTGGCAGATGGGGCGAAGCGCGGCGGTGCTTGCCTGCATGCTCATGATCTTTCCTCCTTTCCAGTGGCGCGTCCCGAGCCACCCACAGGGGTATTGGCTAGCGGAACTGGTGGCACAGACTTCAGTCTGTGCAATCTCATGGTGCAATCCATCTGCAGCTTCTTCCAAGTTCTTAGCTACGGACGCTTCCCCGGCCGCTTCTGTGCACTGACTGTGGGACCCGGCGCTGAACCATCCGAATCCGCTGAATCATCCGAAGAAGCATTGTTGTTCCCGCTGGTCACTCCCGAAAACGCGGAAAGCATCACGTCATTTGCAAAAAAGTTTTTCCCGTCCATCGGCACCATCATGATTTGCAATTTGTCGGACAGCCTCTCCGCAATAATCTTTTGAATCAGCATCGGATTCTGCTTCAACACGCTGGCTTCGAATTTCATGCGCTCGGCATCGGCGGCCGCAGTGACGCGAATGCGATTGGCCTCGGCGTCGGATAGATTTCTCTGCCGTTCGACTTCCGCCTTGCTGTCGATGATCTTCGCCTGCGCCGCGGCTTCCGCGTTTTGCAGCGTCGATTCCTTGCGTGCCTCCGCCTCCAGCTTCGTTTGCTCGATCTGCTTTTGCTTTAGCGGCAACGTGTACTGCATCGCGTCCGCTTCCGCCTTGGCTTGCAGCACACGCACTGCCGCCTGTCCTTCGGCTTGTTTCACATCACGCGCCTTCTGTGCCTCTGCCTCAAGTTCCGCGATGCGCACTTCTTTCAGCTTGATCTCCTGTTCGGTTCCCAACCGCTCGTTCTCCTGCTCTTTCAAAAGCAAGCCCTCAAGCCCCTTGGCGTACTCCGCTGGAAGCTGCAAATCGCGCAGCAGCACCTCGCGCACCAAAATTCCGTCGCTCTCCAGCCGCGTCGTAATCGCCGCCGCAGCCTTCGAGCGCAACTCCTCGCGCTTGGTCGCAAAAATTTCCTGCGTGATGTAATTCGGCGCAAGTTGCCGGTAGGTCGTCGAAACCACCGGCGCAACCACTTCCTCTCCTACCGGCTGCGGCAAATTCGCGTGAATCGTATCCAGACGCCGCGGGTCCAGCCGGTATCTCACCGAAACCGCCAAGCCGATGTTCAATCCCTCGCGCGCCTGCACGACCAACACTTCGTTCTCTGATTTTGCCGTCGCGCTCGTCGCCGTCGAGTACACCTGCTCCCGCGTGTCATAGAGCGCGACGCTATCGACGAGCGGCGTGACGAAGTGCACTCCCGGATACAGCGTGCCGCGTCGCGCGCCCCAAATCTGGCTGACGCGTACGCCGGCGGTTCCGTCCGGAATCACCACAATGCTCAACGCCAGCAAAATGGGAATCACTGCTGAGATTGAGAGCCGCTGGGCCAATCGCCAGCGGACAGGTCCGAAAGGGCGGTGTGCCGTTGTTCCACTTCCCTCTCCCGATTCGCTCGTTTTACTCCGCCCCAGAAGCCGCCGAAGTTGCTCCGAAATATAAACGTCGTAGACGACCAAAGCCCCGGCGCTGCCAAACAATCCAACCCCGAGGACCATCAACAAATACTTCAAAGCTAGCATTGTGTTCCTCCCTTCCCTCTTACTCCCGGGCGCTGCGGCGGAGCGGTGACCGCCAACTCCGCCGCTCACATTGGGCCGGGAATCCTGCCCGCTCACTCTCAGGCTCAGTCCTCGCTAGTGCTCTCTCGCTAAGAAGGTCCAACCGCCCAAACTCGCCAGACCCCATAGCGGAGGGACTTGTCTACACGGAATGGGCCCCCGCCGGGCCGGTCAATCGCTGGACTCAACGATGCGACGCGTACGCCCTCGCCAACTGCGACGTCCCGTTCACGAGGCGCGACGGCGCAGCAACGCGGCGGGCCGTCGCGGGCCGCATCAATACAAACATCGCCCGCAGCAGCATCCAGTGGAATGCCGCAGCGGCAGCCGCGGCAAAAATCGTGGTTACGACCAGCGTTGCGAAGTGCAGCATGGCGATCATGGTGTGTCTCCCCAGTTTTGTAACGTCCAGCGACAAAGGGAATGGCACGACGAGCGCCACCCTGAATCCGTTGAAAATAAAGGACTTACATTTTGGGAAGAAAGGCTCTCTTGTGTAGAAGGAACCACGCCGTGGCCAGCCAGACGCACACCTCGCCCCGCGTTTGGCCGCGAGGGCAAACAGAGCTATTGTAGTAGTGTTAGAAAAAGGACCGTAAACCCGCACCACAGGAACAAGGGAGCGAACCCGCCTCGCCATTTTCTAGCGGCGAACCGGCTCGCTTCCAAAGATCACTCGATATGCCCCAACGCCCCGGAATGCGCATCGGCAAAATCCTCGGGATACCCATCTACCTTCATTCCACGTGGATCATCATTTTTGCCGGCATCACCTATTCTCTTGCCATGCAATTTGGGCAGGAGCATCCCGCTTGGACACCTGCGCAACATTGGACTGTTGGCGTCCTCACCAGCACCTCTTTTTTTGCATCGCTCCTCTTCCATGAACTTGCGCATAGCGTTGTCGCCCAGCACTACAAGATTCGCGTTCTCTCCATCACCTTGTTTATCTTCGGCGGAGTCGCCAGCATCGAGCGCGATCCTTCCAAAGCCATCCAGGAATTCAACATCGCCATCGCCGGTCCGCTTGCCAGCGGTTTTCTTGCTGGAGTTTTCGTCGGCCTGGCTCTCATCTTTCCATCGAACGAGACGGTCGCAACGCTTTCCGATTGGCTTTGGAAAACAAATGCCATGCTCGCGGTCTTCAATCTTCTCCCCGGATTCCCTCTCGATGGCGGCAGAATCTTCAGAGCCATCGTTTGGGGAGCTACGAAGAATTTCTCCAAAGCCACGCGCGTTGCGGGCGGCAGCGGCCGTCTGATCGCTTATGCAATGATCCTCCTGGGTGGCTTCCTTGTCTTAAAAGGGCTCGCTGTGCCCAGTCTGGTTGTGCCCGGCCTCTGGAGCGTCTTCATCGGCTTTTTCCTCCTGAATGCCGCGCAGGAAAGCGTAGCCCAAGCCGCCATCCGCGAAACTCTCTCCGGCCTGCGCGCCGCCGATGTCATGAGCCACGAAGTTCCGACCGTCGGCCGCGCCATCTCTCTAGAAGACTATGGCGCCGAAGTCCTGCGCACCGGCCGCCGCTGCCACCTGGTCATCACCGACGATCGCCTCGTCGGCATGATGAACGTCCACACCCTCAATTCCGTGCCGCGCGGCGAATGGGCACACAACTCCGTCCAGGCCGTGATGATTCCTCGCGAACGCATCCTTTGGGCCACGCCCGACGAACCTCTGCTCGGCCTGCTTGAGCGCCTGCTCACCGCCGATATCAACCAAATGCCCATCGTTTCCGGTTCCGATAACGGCGCCGCCCAAATCATCGGCATGGTCTCCCGCGATTCCATCCTCCGCGTCATGCAAACCCGCTCCGAGCTCGGTCCCCTCTCCGTTGGCGCCGCAAGCAAATAGACTGTTCCCATTCCATGCCGTGTGATGTGAACGTCCTGGCAAGTCTCCGCCTCGGTTTTTCTCGTATCCTCTCAACTCCAAAATCCATCTATCTTAGGTCTGCGATGGGTATACGATGGTTGTGTAACTTACGCTATGTAATCAGGGAGGTCGCGAATGGCTAGAAAGAGCAAACTCACCCGAGTCGCCGCCAGCATCGGTGGCGCCTTTGGCAAAGCGGATCGCAAAGCCCATAAAGTTGTGGAAGCCGGAGCGCTCGCCAAGGAAGAGCTTCTGACGATCTCGAAGCAAGTCGGCGCTCTGAAGCGCCAATTAGAGAAGACCACCAAGCGTCTCAAGCGCGCCCTGAACTAGCATCCAAGCGTTCTCCAGATTTCTAACCGGGCAAAGTGTTCCTCGCTATCCGGCGAGCGCAACCCGGGTCTCGCTGGTGTGTCTCCCCTTTTGATAAAAGGCAGCTCCTTTCCCATTCGCATCCGCAATCCCAAATGCAATATTGCGCCCTGATTGGTTTATAATGCGCCGCCCGTGGTGTAGATAGCTTGAGCACGAATCACCAAACAAAATGGAGGAAGCGCAGCCATGAGATCGGCGACTGGTAGGAAATCCTCGTCGTCAGGGTATCCGCGCTGGATCCGTCGGAGTACGCCGGCCCTGCTTGTTTCTTCTGCGATCTTCGTCGCCAGCCTCGCCGGGCAAACTCCCAGCCACTCGGCAAACACAGAGCCGTCCGCGGCTTACTCCGACGCGGCCATGCCCGCGTCCCCGGCGCCCGTCACTACCCCAAACTACGCTCTCGAAGCCCGTTTCCTCCCTGCCGCCGTAAATCAGCTGGTGTTCGACCTCTCCGTCACGCCCCACTGGTTCACACTCTCCGATAAATTCTGGTACAGCTACCGCACCACCGACGGCACGCGCTACTACATTGTCGACCCCGTCAAAAAATCCAAGTCCCTTCTTTGGGACAACGCCAAAATCGCCGCTTCTCTTTCTTCTCTCACCAATTTTCCCTATGACGCTCAGCATCTCCCCGTCAAACGCCTGAGACTCGTCGACAAAGACACGCACATGCGCTTCGAAGTGGAAATCCGCAAAGACGGCGTCGTCCCCAATGAGCCCGAGAAAAAATCTCAGAACGATGGCAGCCAGCAAGGCAACGAAAGCGAAATCAAGCAGACCGAAGACAAACAGAAAGAAGAAAAACAAACCGAGCAGGGCCAGCGCGCCAGTCGTTCCGGACAATCCCCTGAAGTTCCCGAGGAACCGCGAATTCTCTCGTTCGAATACGACCTCGCCACCGGCAAAGTCACCCGCCTCGACAACGCCGAGCCCTTCCGCAAAAAACCCATGTGGGCTGCCGTTTCACCCGACGAAACAACGGTGGTCTTTGCCCGCGGTCAAAATCTCTACATGATGGACGCCGCCAATTACGCGAAAGCACTTAAGAAAGCTGGCGACTCGACAATCGTCGAAACACAACTCACCACGGATGGCTTGGAAAAATTCGGCTACGCCCGCCGCATCCTGCCCGAACAAGAAGAGGAGTTGAAAAAAGAGGACAAAGGCGACACCAACAAGGCCGGCATCCGCGCTCCCGCGATCACCGTCCACTGGTCCAAAGACTCAAAAAAACTCGCCGTCGTGCGCGACGACAATCGCTTGGTTCCCGACTTCTGGGTCATCCACTCGCTTGCTAATCCCCGTCCCACGCTCGAAGCGTATCCCTACCCGCTCCCCGGCGAAGACGTCATGCCCGGCTCGCAACTTGAAATCCTAGACGTAGCCTCAAAGCAGCTCGTCGTGGTGCAAGCCAAAAACTTCCTCGAACAACAGCTGCGCATCGCCGATGCTCCTCTCACCGAACGCGATCGCGAAGAACAGCGCCAGGAGCAGGAAGGCATGCAGGAGGGCGGCCAAATGCCCGTCACGCGCGTTAGCCCGCGCTGGCTCGCCGACACTTCCGACAACCTCTACTTCACCGCCATAAACCGCGATTTTCGCAAAGTCGATGTCTGCGTCGCCGACACTTCCACGGGCACCTCAAAAACGCTCATCGAAGAGCGCTCCAACGTCTGGCTTAGCGTCAAGCCACTACGCCTCACCGGCAATGGCCATGAACTCATCTGGTGGTCCGAACGCGACGGCTGGGCGCACTACTACCTCTTCGACGCCGCGGGCAAACTCAAAAATCAAATCACTTCCGGCGAATACGTCACCGATCAAATTCTCAACCTCGACGAAAAATCCCGCACTCTCTATTTCACGGCCAACGGCCACGAGCGCAACGAAGATCCCTATTACACGCATCTCTATCGCGTCAATCTTGACGGCACCGGCCTCCAACTCCTATCTCCGGGCAACTTCTCTCACGCCTTCAGCTCTCCAGACTCCGGAAAATTTTTCGCCGACACCTACTCCCGCGTCGACACCGCTCCCAAATCCATCCTTCTCGATGCACAAGGCGCACAGCTCCTCGACCTCGAAACCACCGACGTCTCGCAACTCCTCGAAGCCGGTTTCAAATTTCCCGAAGTCTTCAAAGTCAAAGCCGAAGACGGCATCACCGATCTCTACGGCGTCCTATACAAGCCGTTCGACTTCGACCCCACTCGCAAATATCCGTTGATCGAATTCGTCTACCCCGGCCCGCAAACCGAGGAAGTAAACAAAACTTTCTCTCCTAAAAGTCCCAATGTTCCGTTAGCACAGCTCGGTTTCATCGTCATCGAAGTCGGCGCACGCGGCGGAAGCCCTCAGCGCAACAAATGGTATGACGCCTACGGCTACGGCAATCTCCGAGACTACGGCCTAGCCGACAAAAAAGTTGCCGCCGAACGCCTGGCCGCTAAGCATCCGTACATCGATCTCTCCCGCGTAGGCATGTGGGGCCACTCAGGCGGCGGCTTCATGACCGCCGCAGCCCTCCTGCAATATCCCGATTTCTACAAAGCCGGCTGGTCCGAATCCGGCAACCACGACAACAACGTCTACAACCGCGACTGGAGCGAAAAATATCACGGCGTCCGCGAAGAAGCTCAAAAAGACGGCACCGAAAAATTCATCTACGAAATCGACAAAAATTCCGAACTCGCCAAAAATCTAAAAGGCCACCTCATGCTCACCACCGGCGACATGGACAACAACGTCAGCATGGTCAACACCATGCGTGTCGCCAACGCCCTCATCAAAGCCGACAAACGCTTCGAAATCCAAATCTATCCCGGCATGCGCCATTCCTACATGCCCATCGTCAGCTACGTAGACGTGGCCCGCGGCGATTTCTTCGCCCACTGGCTCCTCGGCTCCTACGACACGCGCGCCGACATCCTCGAACTCCAAAACCAAAAACAAGCCACCCCCAGCAAGAAATTCAAGGAGTAGCAGTCGTCTCGCCGAGCTGTCTTTACAACTCGTTTTTTGAAGCCAGAAATCCGCCAAGGGCTTGGACTTCGGCGGGGCTCCAACCGTACGCCCGCGGGATTCTCTTGTTCAAGGGGCCTGTAGTCTCTCTTCCCGCTCATATTTACCCGATTCAGGGAGTCGGCATAGTCACGAGATCTAGTGCAGCTAATTTATTCTGAATTCAGTATCACCTATGCTTCGCAGTAGACATAGTTATAAATTTATTGTAAATCGACCCCCTTAGAAGATGTAAGCCATAGATAAATAAACACTTAACTGTGTGAATTTTCACGGCATCCAGCATGTGGATTTGGAATTTAGAGTGCTTTAGTTGAGGACACATCGGTTGTTCCACAACCATGAAAAGTCAGTGTTTCTCAGGAATGTCTGTAAACTTCAGGAGGCTTCTGTGAATAAGAGCTTTCGCGGGTATTTGGCTGTCCTCAGTGGAGTGATACTAGTATTGGGGCTCGCTATGGCTGGTGCGATCGGCGCGCAGATTATTAGCGGGGACTTGGTTGGAACTGTGTTCGACAAGACTGGCGCCGTCGTACCGGACGCCACTGTCGAAGCGCTTAATGTGGAGACTGGCATCAAGTATTCGACCAAAGCAAATGATGCCGGGGAATATCGCATCGGCAACTTGCCCGTAGGAACGTATAACGTTTCCGCGTCGACTCCAAGCTTTGCGACGACAACCGTCAATGGATTCAAAGTTGAACTGAATAAGACAAGCACGCTTCTGATCACGTTAGAGATCAAGGGCGCGATTGCCACCGTCGAAGTTTCGGGGATTCCTCCGACGCTGGATACGACGACCGCGCAGCTGTCGAACACGTTCGAGGGCCGGGAGGTGTCGGATTTGCCCTCGGCAACAGGCGGCAGCGGGGTGCTGAACCTTTCGCTTTTGGGATCCGGAGTGGCCACCAGCGGGGGAGTGGGCGTCGGCACGGGGCCGTCGGTGGGAGGGCAGCGTCCTCGAAACAACGACTTCATGATCGAGGGAGTGGACAACAACAACAAGAGCGTGACCGGGCCGCTCGTGGTTGTTCCCAATGATGCGGTTGCCGAGTTTTCGTTCCTCGAAAACCAGTTTTCGCCAGAGTTTGGCCATTCTTCGGGCGGGCAATTCAACACGGTGGTCAAAAGTGGGACGAATTCCTACCACGGGTTGGCTTACGTCTACAACGAGAACCGCAATTACGATGCGCTCGACACAATACAGCGAATTGAGGGATTCAGTTCTGTACCGCGCTTCGACGCCAATCGCTTCGGTGGGCAATTTGGCGGTCCAATCCTCAAGAATAAACTCTTCTTCTTCGGCAACTATGAATATGATCCAGTTGGACAGGCTGGCGGTGCTGGCCACGTTTGCTCGCCAACTGCGGCTGGATTCGCTACCATCAACGCGACACCAGGCCTTTCTCAAACTAATGTGACCCAATTCGAGAAGTACGTACCTGCAGGCACTCTTACCAATGCGGGGTGCGCGCCAATTCCTTGGACTGGCAATACCACCATTCCCACTGCCGGCTTGGCCGTCGTGTCCCCGAGCTTCAACAATACCAAAATCCTGGTCACCAGCATGGACTATGACATCTCTTCCAAAGACCAAATTCGCGGCCGCTACATTTACAATAGCTTCGAGGGCATCAGTACGGCAGCCAACCTTCCGTTCTTTTTCACCACGATACCTCAAAAATTTCACCTCGTTGCGCTCAACGAGTACCACACTTTCACTCCCACCCTCACCAATGAATTCCGGGTTGGCTTTAACCGCTTTGCCAGCAATACTCCCGCCGGCAATTTCTCCTTCCCCGGGCTAGACAGTTTCCCGAACCTGCAATTCAGGGACCTCAACAACTTGCAGATTGGTCCGAACCCCAATGCGCCGCAAAGCACCGTTCAAAACACCTACCAGGCGGCGGAAGCCATCACCTGGACCAAGAGCGCGCATACGCTGAAATTTGGATTTGAAGGGCGCAAACTCATCGCCCCCGAGACCTTCACGCAGCGCGTTCGCGGCGACTATGAATACACGCAAACGCTCTTCTATTTTGAGGACACGCATCCAGACGCTCTCGCCGAGCGCAGCAATGGCGACCCGGTTTTCTACGGGGACCAAGTGGCACTCTATTGGTTTGCGAATGACAACTGGCGTATCCGTCAGAATCTGACTCTTAACCTGGGCGTGCGCTATGAGTATACAACCACTCCTTTCACCACAAGATCCCAGTCGCTAAACGCTGCAGCCAGCGTTCCAGGGCTCATCACTTTCGGAGCGCCGCAGCCCGCGACCAACAACTGGGCGCCGCGCATTGGTTTGGCTTACTCCCCTGGCACCAGCGGCCGCACTTCCATCCGCGCTGGCGTCGGTGAAGCATTCGATGTCTTGTTCGATAACATCGGTCTGCTCAGTTTGCCTCCCGAGCTGAGTTCGACCATCGACTGTGCCCCGGTAGGAAGTTTCAACTGCGCGGCGCCTTTTCTGGGAAATGGCGGCATTCTTCCTGGTCCGGGGGGAGTACGAACCTTCCCGACGATCGCTGCGCAGCGTAAAGCGACGTCGGCGTTTCTGCCTGATCAGACGTTGAGTCCGAAGTCCATCGACTGGACCCTTGGAGTGCAACATACGTTCGGCAAGGACTACACGGTGGAGGTTCGCTACCTGGGGACGCGCGGCATTCACCTGCCAACGCAGATCCAGTTGAACAAGCAAGCAGTAGTCACGCCGTCATTCTTCTTGCCGACGTACACGAACAATGTTCCGACGCAGGCTGCGTTGGACGCGTCCACCATAAACCTAGGCACCCTCGAGGCGACTAGCCCAATCGTACCGGCTTACGCTGCGGGAGGTTTTAACGCCAGCACCATCACCTCTTATCAGCCTTGGTCCGAGTCAACCTATAACGGCTTGGCCACACAGTTGAATAAGCGATTGAGTAACGGCCTGCTGTTTGTCGGCTCGTACACGTACAGCCATTTGATCGACGATGCCACGGCAGAGGTTTTTAGCACGGTGTTGGCCCCGCGGCGTGCGCAGGACGGTCTGAACCTGCGCAAGGACTTTGCCAATTCCATCCTCGACCATCGGCACCGGTTTACGCTGTCCTTGATCTACGATTTGCCGTACTTCAAGAATGGCAATGCCCTCGTGAAAAACACCCTTGGAAACTGGGAATTTGCTCCCATTTATACGTACCAGTCCGGCCAGTGGGTCACCGCTCAGAGCGCCGACGACGCGAACCTGAACGGCGACTCGGCGGGCGACCGCACTATTTTGAACGCCTCTGGCGTTGCCGGCACCGGCTCCAACGTTGCTCCACTTTGCACCAGCGCCATCCCTTCGATTGATTGCACGCTTGGCAATGTGCTGTGCACCGGAAATCCCGCGACAGATGCCCGCACCTGCCCCGGAGTAAACGTCGAGGGGAATGTCGTCGGCTACAAGGCCGTAAATCCCAATGCCCGCTTCATTCGTGCTTATCTCGGGGCTCTGGCCAATGTGGGCCGCAACACGCTGCAGCTACCGGCAATCAACGACATCGACTTGACTGCCGTGAAGCGCATCACATTGACCGAACGCTTCAGGATCGAACTCCAGGCCCAGGCATTCAATCTGTTCAACCATCCGCAATGGGTCGGTGGACGCTTGAACGACGTCGCACCCATCGGGTATACCGGCTCTCAGGTCAGTGCATTGGAACCGCAAAACGCGGCCTTCAATCAGCCGTCTGCTGTATTTGCAAGCAATTCACGCTCAATGCAACTTGCCTTCAAGTTCTTCTTCTAAACTCAGTCAACCTTTTCGCCCATGAACCTGGGCGAGAAACTTCCTAAGGGCGTCCTGGCAAGCCGGGGCGCCCTTCTTCTTTTCCAGGACCGGGTTTGAACCCTTTCGGTGGGGCCATCCATCGCTGCGGTTTATATTCACAAAGCAATAAAAATAATTAACGGTAAATAACCACAGGATCTGAGCCACTTCTAACTGGCGGGAGAGAATCAATTTATATCATCCGTCAAATCTCACTATCAGATTCTCGCGGCTAATCAAATTTATGTTGACAAGATTTGAGGACAGCATTATATAGCCGTCATCTAGGTCGGTCGTTTGCGATAAAACACATAAATTAAGATGTCGCTGTGTCCGCGATCGCTTTGAGTTTACACAGGGTCATCAAGGTCTAGGTTGCAAGTTGGCTGGCAATCTATGGCAGGGACTTCTAAGTTTCACCTCAAGATCTACATTCCAATGTTTTCGTTCCCGTGTGCGTCCGCGTCCCCATCGACGTCCCCATTCGAGTTCCTTCAGGAGGTGTCGCAATGTCAGCCAAGGGATTTGTTTTATCTCTTGCAGTAAGTCTGTCTTTGTTTGCCATGACTCCCACGGTGGCCAAGGGACAAGGGGCCAACGCCGGGAGCGTGGCTGGGCTCGTTACAGACTCTTCGGGCGGCGCTGTCGTCGCGGCCACCATCACACTCGTCGATAAGGCCACGAACACGCCCCGCGCAACTGAATCGAACGAGGCGGGACGCTATTTGTTTGCAAACGTGCCTCCCGGCGAATACCAAATCACCGCGAATAAAACTGGTTTTCGCTTGTCGAAGCTTAGCGAAATCAGCGTTACCGTGGGGACGCCACTGACCGTCGATTTCAAGCTGGAAGTTGGTTCGGTTGCCGAAACGGTCGAGGTGAGCGCCGCTGGGGCCAACCTTCAGACTATGAACTCCACAGTCGGCACAACTATCGTCGGTGACGCTCTTCTGATGCTGCCTAATATTGGGAGGGAAACGGCCGCTCTAGCCACCCTTCAGCCCGCTGTCACCCCGAATGGATATACCGCGGGAGTTGTAAACGACCAGAATACCTATCAGCTCGATGGCGGCAACATCTCCGATGACATGGCCGGCTCCAATAACGTTTACACACCCAGTTTCGCCAACACCAACCCTGTGACCACCGGCGGCGCGTCAACAGGCGTTATTCCAACGCCAGTCGAGAGCATCGAGGAGTTCAGAGTCAACACCAGCAATCAGACTGCGGATTTCAACGGCTCCGCAGGCAGCCAGGTACAGATGGTGACGAAACGCGGCACCAACCAATATCACGGTGCGCTTTACGAGTATTATCTCAATAACGTAGTTGGGGGGGCCAATTCTTGGGATAACAACCGTCTCGGCCAACCTATTCCGCAAGCGCATCGGAACCGATTCGGAGGCGCCGTAGGGGGGCCTCTAACTCCTTCATTCTGGGGCGGCAAGACTTACATCTTCGTGAATTATGAAGGGCTTCGCTACCCGTATAGCACTACTCTTGACAAGTTCGTGCCCTCTGCCGCGTTGCGCGCGGGCGTAATCCAGATCCAGGATCCCGGCGGCGTCAGCGCCTTTAACCTGAATCCATTTCCTGTGACATTAACAGATCCTTTCACACATAAAACCACGACCTACCCAGCGGGAACTTCGGGGTGTGGTGCGGGAGGCGCATTAGCCTGTGACCCGCGCGGCATCGGGATCAATATGTTTGTCTCGCAGATATGGAACAAGATGCTTCCGCTGCCCAACGATCAATTAGGGGCCGCCAGCAGCGGAGCAGTCGGCGACGGGCTCAACACTCAGGGGTATCGCAGCCCGGTTAGTTTGCCAGTGACCTCGAACTTCGGCGTGGTGCGCCTCGATCACGATTTCGGCAAAAAGTGGCATCTTACGGGCAGCTATCGCTACTATCGTTTCCAGAATGTCACCACAAACCAGGTGGATGTGGGTGGCGTTTTTTCCGGTGACACGTTGGGCCAATACAAGTCTCAGATTAGCCGGCCCCTTGTTCCTTCCTACTACGTCGCGGGACTCACCACGAACATTACTCCTTATCTGACCAACGACTTTCACTACAGCTACACACGGAATTTTTGGCTGTGGAACTCAGCTCTCGCCCCTCCACAGTTCTCCAACCTGCCCGCCCCGCTTGAAATCGGGGGCGAAACCGCCAACTCGTTTATCCCTTACAACGTGGACACGCAGGATGTTCGCGAACGCTTCTGGGACGGGCACGACCATGCCCTCCGCGACGATCTGAGCCTTATTCATGGCAATCACTTGTTCCAGTTTGGCGCGAACTACCAGCACACTCTCGACATCCACCAACGTGACGATAATGGCGTCTCGACCTTTACTAACCTTACGTACGTGAGCGGCGGCTCCTCTTTCAGCGCCATGTCCCTGCCGTCCGGTTCCAATTGGGCGCCCCAGCCCTGTACAGCGGCCATCACCACAAACTGCCTGCCTGGCAATCAGCTCAGCACCTGGGCCCAGCTTTACGAGGAGACTCTCGGAATTATTACACTTCCCCAGGTTATCGCCTCCCGTTCGGGTCCGAACCTGACTCTCAACGGCAACGCCAGCACAACCGTTTTCCCTCCTGTGAGGTCGCACAGCATCGTCCCGACTTATAACGTTTACTTTAGTGATTCCTGGCACATGAAATCGTCTTTTACCTTTAGCTACGGTCTCGCCTGGACGCTCGAGATGCCGCCCTACGAGACGACGGGGCTGGACACCACCCTTGTCGACGCCAGCGGCCAGCAGGTCACGGCGGAGAACTTCCTCCGGAACCGTGAACAAGCTGCGCTGAACGGACACGTCTATCTTCCAGAGATCGGCTATGAGCTCGTCGGCAACGCTGGCAACAAGTATCCGTACAACCCGTACTACGGCGGTTTCAGCCCGCATGTCGCGGCAGCCTGGAGGCCTTCGTTCAACAACGGTCTCCTTGGTAAGGCTCTGGGCAATGGAAACACAGTCATCCGCGGGGGATGGAGTCGCATCTTTGGCCGCTTGAACGGAGGTGGATTGGTTTTGGTTCCACTGCTGGGTGCTGGCTCTTTGCAGCCGATTACATGCCCGGGCGCGAGTATGAACGGGACTTGCCTGCAAGCAGGGAACGTGAATCCTACAAACGCTTTCCGCATCGGCACGGATGGCCTCGTCGCCCCTCTTCCCACGCCCTCACCTACTCTCTCCCAGCCAAACTTCAGCGGTATTACCTCCGCGCAGGCGGGAGACACATCCGAGCTTGATCCCAACTTCAAACCCTCGCGGTCCGATGAGTTTTCTTTGACCATCCAAAGGGAATTTTCGCCAAAGATCATGCTTGAGCTCGGCTACATCGGTCGCAGAATCCGCAACGAGTACCAAGCGGTTGATCTCAGCTCGGTCCCGTTCATGACCACACTTGGTGGCCAATCGTTTGCCACTGCCTTCACCGACATCTACACTGCGCTCTGTGGTTCGGGCGCCGGAGGAGTCTGCGCTAACAATCCCGCATCGGGCGTCCAGGCTCAGCCCTTCTTTGAGAATGCCTTCGCTATGCCGGCAAACGCCCCGGGGGCATTCCAGAACGCGTCCGGCAATTGGGTGTCGAACTTCTGTCAGGGTTTCTCAAGCTGCACGGCCGCTGTAATAGCGAGTCAAGGCAGCAACATCAAAAACGTCCAGCTTTATCCTATGTGGTCTGCGTTGCCCATGACCTTCGGCACTGCTACCTCGCTTAATTCGAAAGGCGTGCCGACCGCTTTTCCCAGTGTTTACAGCCAGAATCAACTGAATAGCATCTTCATGGAGACGAGCATGGGTTGGGGCAACTACAATGGCGCCTTCGTCTCTCTCACTGCGCACGACTGGCACGGGATAACGGCCCGCTCCAATTTCACCTGGAGCCGGTCGCTGGGGACAGGAGACACCACCCAGGCCACAAGTTCCACTAGCGTGCCCAATCCCTTTGATTTGCACTACGGCTATGGCCCCCAATCCTTTGACTACAAGTTCCTATATAACCTCTCCATGGTCTACCAGCCGCCTTATTTCAAAGGGCAACACGGGATTGTGGGACATTTGCTCGGAGGATGGTCCATTGCTCCTCTCTTCACAGCCTTCAGCGGAGCTCCTCTTCTGGTGCGAAATGACACTTCCAGTTGCCAATCCGCTTGGGGAGAAGTCTCTTGCGTAACGACCCTTGGCACGACGGGAGAGAACGCAGTCCTGATTGGACCCAATACGGCGGGCAATTCGGCTAACTACGGCGTCTCTTCCTCCACCACAGTGGCAAGCGCCGGCAATGCCGCCAAGGGAGGAACGGGGATTAACCTCTTCGCGAATCCTAATGCGGCATTCAACAACTTCCGCTTTGCCCTTCCGACGGACACTAGCGCCGGCGGCGGAGGCGTTATCCGCGGTCTGCCCGGCTGGGATCTCGACATGACGGTCACAAAAGATGTTGCGATCCGCGAGCGGTTTGGCATCATGCTGATCGTCCAATCCACCAACCTGTTGAACCATGTGGTGCTCGGTACGCCCAACTTTGCCTTAGGGAGTCCGACCACTTTTGGAGTGATCACTGCGTCCGCGGCCTCCTACAGTCCGCGGCAGATGGAATTCGGGCTGCGCCTCCATTTCTAGGCTGGCGGTGCACCCTTTGCGTGCTCAGACAATCTTCCGCGCCGAGCCCTAGAGGCTCTTCGGCGTACGAAGATGTATTTTCCTGTCGAGTGCGGGGAATTCCGCCGCGCGTTCTGTGGAGTGCGCGGCGATCTAGTGCTCAAATCTCAAGAGTATTGGTTTGCGCCCGTTCAAATCTATTCAAAACAGTGGAAAGGGCTTCAAGCCCTCGCTTTAGAGCCGTTCTTCAAGGCTTCCCCCACCCGGTGCACCAGCATCTCGCGCGAGAAGGGCTTTTGCAGAAAGAAGCCCTCTTCCAGGAAGTCTTCGTTCCCTCGGTTGTATTCAAGGTAGCCGGACATGTAAATGACTCTCAGCCCATTCCGCAGGCCCTTCAGCCGTTTGGCAAGCTCCGGACCCCGCATCCTGGGCATCACCACATCGGTTAGCAGCAGATGGATCGCCTCTTCACACCGTTCCGCCACCCCCAGCGCTTCCGTGCCATCCTTGGCAGTAAGCACTCGATAGCCAGCCGACTCCAAAAATTCGGAAGCAAGGTCTCGGACCGCCTCTTCGTCTTCCGCAATGAGCACCGTCCTGCGCCGGCGAATCGTAGTGGCGGCAGTCTCCTCAGGCGCATCGGCCTCCACCGCCCCATCGACGCGCGGCAGGTAGACCTCGAATCGCGCACCCTTCCCTGGCTCCGACTCCACCCATACGCAACCGCCGCTCTGCTTCACGATGCCGTAAACCGTAGCCAATCCCAATCCCGTTCCCTTCCCTTGTTCCTTGGTCGTAAAGAATGGTTCGAAAATGCGCGCCTTTGTTTCCGCATCCATCCCATGACCGGTGTCCGCAACCGCAAGCAGAACATACTCCCCAGGCTTAATCGGCGGTCGGGTTAAGGCATAGTGCTCATCCACTGTGACATTACGCGTTTCGATGCTCAGACTGCCGCCCGTCGGCATAGCGTCTCCGGCATTCACTGCCAGGTTCATGATGACTTGCTCGATCTGTCCCGGGTCTGCCTTCACTTTCCCAAGTGACTCGCCCGCGTGGAAGTTGAATGCGATATCTTCGCGGATCAGCCGTCTCAGCAGTTTGCACATGTCCGAGACCTGCATATTCAAGTCCATGATTTTCGGCTGCAAAACCTGCATCCGGCAGAAAGCCAGCAACTGGCGTGTCAGCGAAGCGGCGCGGTCCGCGGCGCTCTCTATCTGGCGGGTGCATCCGAGGAGACGATCGTCGGATTGCAAGCGCTCAACCAACAAACTGCTGTTCCCCTTGATGACCGTCAGCAGATTGTTGAAGTCATGAGCCACGCCTCCCGCCAGCCGGCCCATGGCATCCATCTTCTGCGCTTGGCGGAGTTGTCCTTCCAGCTGTAGCCTCTGCCCCTCGAGCTGTTGTTTTTGTGTCTCGTCTTGTCTCCGCTGTACCTCGTTCCTCTGCAACGTGTTGCGCATGTCCACAAAAGCCCTGGTGACATGCGCCACTTCGTCCCCACCATGCGATTTCAGCGGATAGGTGAAGTCACCCTGTTCGAGCGCACGCACGCCCTCCGCAAGGCACGCTAAGGGACGCGTGGACCGATCCGTAATGACAAAGACCAACGCCCCGCCACCGAACACGGCTGCAAGCCCCAAGCCAAGCAGCAGGTGGTTCAATCTCTCCAGAGATGCCGTTGCTTCGTTATACGACTTTAGAACGGTGAGGCTTAATGCCGGCGAGGACCCGGGCAAGGATCCGGCGCTTAGCACCAGGGAACTTGCAAAGAAGCGCTCCTTGCCAATTTGCGGGTCTTCCCCCGTTGGGTGATCCCGCAGCTGCGGTATGAGTTCCTGCTCCTTCGCCACCGAAAACGTGCTCATCACCACATCGCTGCCGTAGCGGTAGACCATCTGGCTCGCTGAAATCCGCGCCAGCTCACTCGCTCCCCGAACGTCCAGCTCGCGCCCCACAATCGCCGTTCCAAGTAGCCGGCTTTTCCGCGACTCATCGTCGAAATACGGTTGCATCACCACCTGAAAAAGGTGCCCGTCTCCATACCACCATCCAACCCCGGTATCTTCCTTGATAGAGCCGTGAAGCAGTTTTTCCGCGTTCGCAGCTGTAAGAATCCCGCTGGTCGTGTGCAGGGCGATAATCTTGCCTCTGCGGTCCGCCAACGCAAACAGGTCGCATTCCCCGGCCTGCCACGGGTTTTGGCTGGCCTCCTCGACAGTAGAAGGATCCCCGTCTCTTATTAAGGCAAGCGTGGCCAGCAGGTTAGCCTTCCGGCTCAGCATCATCTCCCGCTGATGCTGAACGGCCTGGATCGTCAGCACGGAGTTGCGCGCGTCCTCTTCAATCTGCCGTTGAACCTGCGCCTGGGCCGAGTGACGCACTGCCAGCAACGTCGCGCAGGTGAGCACCGCGGTGAACAACACAAGAGACAACAGTAGCTTGGTCCGCAAACGCAGATTGGTATGGCTCTGGAAGAGAGCCTTCAAGACTCTGACTACCCCTGAGAAATGAATGGCTTGCCTCCAGTAACGGGGGACCAAGTAAACTTTCAAGACACTACTAGTACGATTACAACTAACCTAATTCCCTGCAGTTGGCATGTCAATCGTGTGAGCCTATTAAGCTAACAGTCTCGCCCGAACGCGGAAATGGCTCTGTGGTACCAGCCCGCAAGTACTTCTAGCGCGGATATGGATGGACCTACGGGGTGCTCGCCGAGCGAGGAGCACTTTGACCGAATATAACCGAATGCTTACGATCTGCGCTCCACCCCAGCTCGCTCAATTAAATGGTTGGCGGGCAAGCTGGGGTTGGCTAACTTTCTCGCGGTTTCCACTCCCACGATGGGCAGCTTGGATGGATCGAGAAGCCCGATCTGCACCAGCACCGTAGCTTGATCCCAATAGATATGCTCGTTGGCTAGCTTTCCATCGCGAAAGTGCACAATCACGACCAGCGGGCACTCCACCCGCTTGCCTGTGGGAGCAATGCCGGGAAGCATCCAGTCCATTTCGATGGTGTGGGTGAACTTAAAAACCATTTCGTCCACGAGCCGCTCCGCGCCGATCGTTCGAGAGATCGGAACGATCTCCGTATCGGGAGGCATCTTGGGGATGAAGTGCTGCGAATAGAACACTCGTAATTGTTCGAGGCCCACACCGCCAGTCAACACGGGGATGTGGTTCACGTAGGCGTCGGCCACCATGGTCTCAAGTGTGGCCTCCGTGTCTCGGGTCGCGAATTCCTCGCCGAGGTGCCTCTCCCAAAGGTCAGTAAGTGACTGCTCCGCAGGCGTTAGGCGAGCTTCTGCTCTCTGCTTTTCATTCATCCTGACTGCCTTTCTCTGTCGCGGATTCGGTCGCACCAGCGATCCTCGACATTATAAATGGAGCGGTCTGAACCAGGCGACACCCGTCTTTTTCTTTTCCGCGCGGCGCAATGGGCACTTCGTTCGCTTATGTTGAACTCCGCATACTTCCCCCCAAGACGTCTCCTCTGATTGTGCAAAAGTGAACAGCGCGCATCCTGAAGAGCCTCTAGGATGCGCACTTGGATGGTCAGCCGGCGCCTAGTGGGATTTCTTTATCGGTGGCCCGCGATGGTGTAAAGGCCCGCCGTTGTGATGGGCTTGGACACGCGAATATGGCTGGGTCATCAGCCACGTCCGCGCCCTTGTTCTGTATTCGCTCAGCGCTTGCGCGACACGATGCGCGATTCCGCGCATATGTTTTTGTCGCTTCACAAAGTTGCCGGCTAACGCCTATGACCAACGCTGTGCCCCCGCCCCACGGAACTGAAGGGTGGTGCTTTGCCGCATGAGGATCCTCGTCTCCGCATTATTTTGTTCCCTGCTATGCGCTGCGCCTGCTTCAGCGCAATCGTCAATCGCGGGCGCAAGTGGCGAAGCCGCGGCTGCCGCGGCAAGTGCCGCAGCTCCACCCGCCCCCATAAAGCCCTTAAAGCCCATAAGGAGAACTCCCATCGAAGCGGCCAAGGGCAAGACCTTGGAGGTGGGGCTGGGCTATTCCTACATAAGTCAGCCGGGGACCCAGTCCAAGCGGTTGGGCTTACAGGGCGCGGATGCCAGCTTCACGATAGGTTTTTCTCGACTGGACTTAACGGCTGATGTGGGTTATGCACAAGCCTCCAACGTACTGGGTACGGGGCAGCACAGTTCCGTCCTTACGTACCTCGCGGGTCCCGTTTTCCATCACACGGTGCACCATAGCATTGATTCTTACGTTCATGTGCTCGTGGGGGGCGCCAAAGTGGGCGGCCCGATTCTTACGAATAACGGGACAATCCTGCTCGGGGGATGGACGACTGGCTATGCCTGGGCAGTTGGCGGCGGAGTTGAGTACTGGGCGACAGATTCCATGGCCATTCGAACGGGCGCGGACTATTTGAGAACTTCGTACTACGATTCTTCGCTTGCCGTTCGGGGCCAGAACAATATCAGGACAACGGCGTCGGTCGTCTTTTATTTTGGAAAGGCGTCGCGGAGAGGGCGGCGACTGGCGCCGCGCTAACTCTTGGCCGCGTGGCGCACCCTTAGGGTTCCGGCTCGCAAAGGGCGCGGGTTTTGACTCTAGTTTTGTCCCGTTCCATTAATCGTGTGGTCGAACGTCTGCTCTGACGATCACTCAAACCGCCAACGCCCTCGGCATCACTCGCAGTTGCTCGTCACTTTTGACAGTTACATCCTGTGTTCCCTGCACCCAAGATTGCCAAGACTCCGGTGACGTTTGTTATCTACCGTGCCTTCCAATGGGCGGCTCTTTCGTGCCGGCCACTAACCTAGACCGGAACTAGCACCAAGAACTCTGATGGTATCCGGGGGCGGAAATGCTGGGATTTGAACTTACATTTTGGGACTACGTAACTTTCGGCGTCCTTATCGTTCTGGGTGCGGCTTTCCTGATAGCCTTCACCTTCATTCTCGGACTACCGGGCCGAATTGCAATCGCGCGCAAGCATCCCGACGCCGATGCCGTCAATATCATGGGCTGGGCGGGATTTTTGGCCGTCGTGCCGTGGATGCAGGCCTTCATGTGGGCATTCAAACCCACCACAATCATTGACATCCGCCGATATCCGGAAGCCGAGGAGGCGGCCATCGATGAAGAGATCGCTAGACTCAATGGCAAAAGTAAACCTTCAGAGCCTGCAAAGCCAGACGAAGCCCAGAACAAACTCGCGAAATCCGCTACTCGGGCTTAGGAGAAATGGCAGATGGTTGCAGCGCTTCTCTTGCTCGTTATATTCGCCGCGGCAGTCTGGCTCATCTTTTTCAAGCTGAAGCTCCTGAAATTCAGCATCGCTTGGGGCATAGTGTGCGCCCTTTTTGGGATCCACATTTTGTTGATATTTGTGATCGGCCTGCGTTTCTCGACCCCTTACTCGACCGATGCCCGCGTGATTCAGCACACCATCCAGTTGATTCCGAGACTCCCGGAACCGACCATGGTTACGGCCGTCCTTGTGAAGCCAGACGTGCCGGTTAAGAAGGGGGACCCATTGTTCCAGTTCGATCGGCGCCCCTACGAGTACCAAGTCCGGCAAATGGAGGGGGCGCTTGCTGCTGCTCAGGATGGGATGGCT
>Ga0210395_10000784_pt1 | contig 24452 bp, 14 predicted proteins | sample IncBWH4OmetaG_FD_150861 | JGI IMG/M metagenome (GOLD analysis project Ga0210395, IMG submission 150861) | Forest soil microbial communities from Barre Woods Harvard Forest LTER site, Petersham, Massachusetts, United States - Inc-BW-H-4-O ... | reverse complement strand
CTCTGGGCGTATGCGACCGGCATGATCTTTGTTGTGTGCGCGGTTGGCCTCATGACTCGGAAACATGCCCGTTCCGCTGCAACGGTACTCGGATTGGTTGTGCTTGTTTTGGCGCTGTTTGTTTACCTGCCCCTTACGGTCGCCAAGGCTTCGGACATAGCGAACGGTTTGAACTATCTGGCAATCCACTTCGCTTTGGCCGGAGCTGTCTTGTTGCTGGCCGGCTCTTCGCCCGCCGCGGATGGTGCGTATGCCGAGGTTGGTTGCTGAAGTCGAAGGCTCGAGCCTTCGCCGTGTGTCAGACTCTTCAGCGTAGAAGTTATGACGCCTGCTGCCCATTCACGAAAGAACTTTGCACGCGTCGCACCTCTAAGATGAACCCGCAGTCGACAGCTTATCAGCGGCTCTCTTCCCCTCGAATCATTTGAAGCGTCAGACAGAGGTATCGGTGGGCGGGCGATTGAGCGTCGCAAGCTCGTTTGGGACAAGACGCTGACTCCTGCCGGGTGGAGAAAGGCATCGTTAAGACAGATTCAGTGAATAGGAACTAAGAATAAAAGATGCCGCAGATTTCTCCTACAGAGTTTTACGCGCTTGCGCTTCGCGTGCATGCGTTTCGCATTTTTCGACTTGCGGCCGAACCGAGAGGGAGACGGCATGGACGTTCGTCGGGGGGCGATGGTAAGCTTGCGTTCCGATTATTCGCGTGCGAGGCCAGCGTGATATTTCGAAGTTTGAATTACCGCTAGTCCCGCCAGAATGACATCCCATGGCGTCCAATCCGATCAGCGCGCCTGAAGCGACAAGTGGCGTGCGTCCTCTCGCGCAGCCTGTAGCCGCGCCACTCACACGCGCCGCGATCTTTCTGGTCGCGACACTAAACTTAGGCGTCGACAATCGCACCACCGTTCGGTCGTTCTGCGGAGACCTCGCCGGGCTTTTTCGCGCAGTCGAATTTCGCGACATTGAAGGAGGTCTCTCCTGCGTCATCGGGTTTGGGTCCGACGCCTGGGACCAACTCTTTGGGCCCCCGCGGCCGGCGATGCTGCATCCCTTTCGTGAGATTCGTGCCGGAACGCGCCATGCGGTCTCCACGCCGGGTGACTTGCTCTTTCACATCCGCGCGAAGCGTATGGATTTATGCTTCGAGCTTGCAACGCAGATCATGGCACGGATCGGCAGTGCTGTTTCGCCAGTCGATGAAGTGCACGGATTCCGTTACTTTGACGACCGCGATCTCATCGGCTTTGTCGACGGAACGGAGAATCCGAGGGGCCAAGCAGCGATCGACGCCGTGCTTGTCGGAGACGAAGATCCTACGTCCGCTGGTGGCAGCTACGTCATCGTGCAGAAATATCTTCACGATCTTGACGGATGGAATAAGCTCTCCACGGAGGCGCAGGAAAGAATAATCGGCCGCCGGAAGCTGTCCGACATCGAATTGGACGATTCCGTCAAACCTACCTCAGCGCACAGCGCGCTCACTACCATCGTTGAGGACGGGAAGGAGATCAAGATCCTGCGCGATAACATGCCCTTCGGCCGGGTCGGGTACGGCGAATATGGCACCTATTTTATCGGCTACAGCCGTTCCCCCCGCACGATCGAGCAGATGCTCGAGAACATGTTCGTCGGTCGGCCGCCTGGCAATTACGACCGGCTGCTCGACTTCAGCCGCGCCGTCACCGGAAACCTGTTCTTTGTGCCGTCCGCGACATTTCTGGAGACCGTGAGCGAAGATCAGCCCGCTGTTGCGGTGCCTTCCGCTGCGTCAGCCTCGGCTGAGCTCCCTCCATCCAGCCATTCGAAGAACGATAGTTCGCTTGGTGTCGGTTCCCTCAAAGGGGATTTCACACATGAATAATCTGCATCGTGAGCTGGCCCCCATTTCCGATGTCGCCTGGGCTCAAATCGAAGAGGAAACAACGCGCACGCTCAAGCGCTACCTCGCTGGACGGCGCGTGGTCGACGTGCAAGGGCCCGCAGGCGCAGGTCTCTCCGCAGTTGGCACCGGTCATCTGCTGACGATCGCAGCTCCGAGAGACGGCGTCGTCGCCAGACAGCGCGAAGTAAAGTCGTTGGTAGAGCTGCGTGTTCCGTTCGAGTTGGAGCGGCAAGCGATCGACGACGTCGATCGTGGCGCGAACGACTCGGACTGGCAACCTGCGAAGGACGCCGCGCGCAAGATAGCCTTTGCCGAGGATGGTGCGGTTTTCGAGGGCTATGCCGCCGCTGGTATCGTAGGCATCCGGAAGGGCAGTAATCCGCCGATGACACTCCCTGCCGATGTGCGCGAATACCCGGAAGCCATTGCCCAAGCCTTGAGCCGGTTGCGGCTCGTCGGCGTCAACGGCCCTTACTCGGTGTTGCTCGGCGCGGACGCCTACACCGCACTCGCCGAGACCAGCGACCACGGCTACCCGGTGTTGGAGCACGTCAAGCGGCTGGTCAACGATCAAATCATCTGGGCGCCCGCCATCCACGGCGCCTTCGTGCTGAGCACCCGTGGCGGCGATTTCGCCCTGCATATTGGCCAGGACGTCTCCATCGGCTATTCCAGCCACACCGATGCCGCTGTTCGCCTGTATCTGCAGGAGACGTTTACCTTCCTGTTGCTTACCGCCGAGGCCGCGGTCGCGCTGGCTCCTCCCGCGAAAGCGAAGAAGACCTGACGTGAAGAGTGTCCCCGGTCGCGAAGCGAAGCGTCGGGCAACTCACTCGTCGATTGACGCCCAATCCAACATGCCAAGCGAGCCCTGCAGGCCTAGGGGCATTTTTGGCGCAACAGGCGGTGCTTCGTCCTGCTGGAATCGTGGAGAAAGGCGCAGCCGGAACAGGCACCTAGCTGCGGTTTCCTGGAGACGCATCGCAAGCTGGGGCAATCCTTTTTCAGTTCGACTGTTGTCCATTCGGGGACGACGGCGAGTCCGAATTCAACTGGCGGCCTTCCCTCGCGCGGTCACACGCGAACTATTGCGCGCCGTGTCGATTGTAGTTTGGATACTCCGGCTTGTGCGGTTCCGGCACAGGGTGCTTCGCCAGTTCGTCCAGCGCCAGGCTCACAGCTTTCTCCAGCTGCGGATCGTGACCTTCGCTGACCGGCTTCGGTTCCATGTCGACTTCATAATCGGGCGGCACCCCGTGGTTCTCCACATCCCATTGTCCCTGCGGATTGAAGAATCCAAAGCTCGGTGAGGTGACCTGGCCGCCGTCCATCAGCAGGGGAATGCCGCCGATTCCGACTAGTCCACCCCACGTGCGCTTGCCGACCAATGGGCCCAGTTGCGCCTCGCGGAAGTACCACGGCATCGCGTCGCCGCCTGAGCCGGCGAATTCATTGATGATCATCACCTTTGGCCCCAAAATCGAAGCTTGCGGAGTTCGGTAGATCGCTCCATAGCGCGGAGCCCACCAGCTCATCAGCGTGCGTTGCATTGCATTGATGATGTAATCCGCCGCCTGGCCACCGCTGTTGAAGCGCTCGTCAATAACCGCTCCCTGCTTATCGAGCTGCGCGAAGTAGTAGCGGTTGAAGTTCGTAAGACCGCCTAGCGCCGTATCTGGCAGATACACATAGGCCAGCTTTCCGCCGCTCAGCTCGTGCACCTTGCGCCGGTTCGCCTCCATCCACGCGATGTTGCGCAGACTGAGATCATCGGCGATCGGTGTCACCGTAACATCGTGCGCATCCTTAGCGTTCGCGTCTGAGGCGATTTTCAGCACGACCTGCGTTCCCGCCGTGCCCTCCAGCAAGCGCTGAATGTCATCCGAGCCGCTCAGGTCCTGACCATCGATGGCCAGGATGAGGTCTCCTTCTGCGACTTTCACGCCCGGCTCCGCTAACGGGGCATGCGCCTGCGGATTCCAGTGCTCGCCCGTGTAGATACGCTTTATCCGGTACCTCCCGTTTACGATCTCGTAGTCGGCGCCCAGCAGACCGCCGAGCACGCGATTTGGGTGCGGAATCGTTCCTCCAAAGCCGCGCAGATGGCCGATCGAGAAATCGCCTAGCATTTGTTGAAATAGATAGTTCAGATCGCTGCGGGCGCCAACTTCGTCCAGATATGGCTTGTACTGTGCTTCTTCCGCAACCGTGTTCACGCCGTGATAGTGCGGATCGTAGAAGTAGCTGCGCTCGATTTGCCATATCTCGTGAAACATCTGCCGCCACTCGGCGCGCGGATCCACGCGGACTTCCATTCTGGACAGATCCAGTCTGCCTTCGCCGGGTTTTACGGGCGCATCGGCAGGAACGATCACAAATGTTGGTGCGGGACCTCCGGCCGCCTGCGCTCCTCCAGCCTCGCCGCGTCCCATCTCCAGCAGCAGCTTGTTCCCGTCGAAAGAAAGTTCAAATCCCGCGACGTGTTCGGTCAGCTTCTCGGATTTCTTGGTCTTCAGCTCGAACCGGATCAGCGTCTGGCCTCCGCCTGCCTGGAGTCTTCCCCCGCCCTCAAGCAGATAAAGCGTGCCTTCTTTGCCTGCCTTCAAACCTGTATAGCTGCTGGGAGGCAGCGGAAGCGCGACGGCGCGATCCTCGAGGTGCTCGAGATCAATCTTCACGGGCTTCTGCTTCTCAGGCTTTTCTGTTTTTTCCTGCGTGCCGGCATCATCCGGTTTCTTTGCAGCATCGGATTTTTCTTTATCGGCGCGCTCGTCACCGGAGTCCTTCTTGTCCCTTGCGTCGAGCTTCTTTTCGTCTTCATTCAGTGGCGCTATGGGAGAAGCCGTGTCCGCCGCCAGGGCAAGCCCGTATACGTTGCGCGTCACCTCAAAGGCGTCGCTGCTCATGTCCAGCCCGCTCGTGGCTGTGCCATAATTCGTGCTCTCCGTGAAGTAGAGATACTTCCCGCCTCGGTCGAACGCAGGAGAGCGAACATCGCTCATACCATCGGTGATCTGCGTGCTCTTGGCCGACGCGACGGAGTACAGATAGAGCGCATGGAACCGGTTCGAGATCGTCCGCGTGTACGCGAGCCACTTTGCGTCCGGCGACCAGGATGCGTCGTAGTCTCCATCGTTGACAACGGCTTTGTCGATGACCGTGGCCTTGCCCGTCGCCGTGTCCAATACCCAGACCTCCATCTTGTTGTCATGGAAGGCGATCAGCTTTGAGTCTGGCGACCACGTCGGCCGGAAATAATAGGTCGCCTCGTTCGCCAGCGGAAACTTCTTCACTTCGCCCGCGCCGGTCTGGCTGCTGATATGCAGAGCGTACGGGCCCGACTCATCGGAGAAATAGGCAATGCTCTGCCCGTCCGGCGACCACGCCGGTTCGCGCTCCATCACACCGGGCGTACCGGTGATATCCCGCGTGGTGCTTTCTTTTGCGGGGACGGTGAGGATGTCGCCGTGCGCCTCAAAGACGGCGCGCACTCCGGTCGGCGAGATGCCATAGCTCTGGATATCGCGATCTGCTGGCGAAATACGCGGGCGCACGTCCGGCAGGTCCGCGCTTACATCCACGTTGATCTGGTGCGTCTGGCCACTCGCCGTGTCGTACAGGAAGAGCTCGCCAAACCGGTCGTAGACGATGCCACCCGGCCCCGCGCTCGCCGAGCGAATATCCGCGCCGTCATTCTTCACCGCTTGCGTCACGGATTTTGTCGCCGGGTCAAACCGAAACAGCGATACCGATCCATTGCGGTCGGAAAGAAAATAGACCTGTTTGTCTACCCACACAGGATTGAAGTCATTCGATTTTTCACGCGGGACCTTCACCACATCCAGCGTCGCCATGTCCGCAATCCATACCGAGCTTGCCAGTCCGCCGCGATAATTTCTCCACGCAACATAGTTGGAATAGTTGAAGGTCGACGCGCCGCCTACCGGCGAGTAGGCAAAGTATTTTCCATCAGCGGAAAATTTACCGAAGAAGGCCATCGGCAACGGCAGTGCCGTGGCCAGCCCGCCGTTCAACGAAACCTTGAACAGCTTCGTATAGCGAGGACTGCCGCTTTCGCGGACCGACCGGAAGATCACGTACTTTCCGTCCGGTGTCCACCCCACGGCCGTGTCCGCCGCCGGGTGGTACGTGAGGCGCTTCGGAACTCCGCCGCTTGCCGGGACGACGAAGACGTCCGTGTTGCCGTCGTATTCGCCCGTGAAAGCCACCAAGCTGCCATCTGGCGAGAATACCGGGTCGGTCTCAATTCCGGTCCCTGTTGTCAGGCGAGAGGCGCGGCCCCCGGCGCGGTCCACAGTCCATAAATCGCCGGCATAGGAGAAGACAATTAGATTGCCGTTGAACGCCGGCCGCTGCAGCAATGGATGCGAAGCTTGAGCTGCGAGAACGAACGGGCAAAGAGTCGCGAAAATTACGAAAAAAAGTGGCCGAGTTACGCGCATTTTTTCTGCTCCATGACTTATACGCGCGGAATCATATACCAAAGGGTGCCACTTGTCGTGACGTGTATTCGTCGACTCGACTAGCGAAACTTTTGTCGAGGGATTGAACTACTCGCCGAACCGTTCCATGAAGGCAGGTGGCGTGGAATGCTGGCTACGCTGCGATCTCAATTAGTTCAAGGCTGAACGGCAAGACTAGGAAATTAGGATGGTTGCAAGCCCCCGCAACCATCCGAGTGGACCATCCAAGAACTGCGAAACCGTCAAATTTCGACGGAAGGTACAGACGAGTGGAAACGATGCGGCCCGTCAGGCGTGGCTCGAGCTGGGGCCCCCTCCCGACGAGCACCCTTAGAGTTCACGCCGGGAATCGAAAAGCAACTCGATATACCGGTGATGATGATACGATCCAAAAACGTAAGCCAAAACTAGAGGAGGAAACATGGCGACACCAAAGCAAGCGCCGCTGAAACTCACGCTTGAGCCGGAAATTGTGATCTGGCCCGAAACCCATTACGTCTTCATCGAGAAGACTGGGCCTTTCATGGAAACCGCCGGGAAAGCCTGGCAAAGCCTGCATCAATTTGTTCCGGCGATTTCAGAACACAACAAGATCACCGGATACACGAGCCTCTACAAAGTGGAGCCGAAGATCTATCGCGCGGGAGTTTCGCTTACTGCGGAGCCCAAGAATCTACCCGAGGGTGTGCGGTACGAAAAATTCAAAGGCGGCAGGTACAGCCGCTTCGTTCTGACCGGACCCTATTCAAACTTGCCCGAAGCGTGTGGCCGCGTCTTTGACATCGTCTCCGAGAAAAAAATCCAGCTTCGCGACGACTACGGCATTGAAAATTACGCCAACGACCCCAGAACGACGCCCGAGGACCAGCTGATCACCGAAATCCTGGTTCCCACGGTGTAGCTTTTCGCCGGATTCCCAGAAGCAACTCGCAACAAAGCGGATGGTCTCTCGGAGGAATTTTCAAGCAAAGGAGAAACATCATGTCCCCAGCAACAGGCAAGGCCGCAGTTTCGCAAGACGAATCCGACATCCGCGCGCTCATCGAGGCCGCCCACCAGGCCCATCACGACAAGGACGCCGCCGCGATCGTTGCACGCTACGCGCCCGGCGCCCGCATATTTAATCTGGCGCCGCCGCTCGTTCATCAGGGCGTGAACTTCCAGGAAAAGCAGGCCTGGCTCGACTCCTGGGAAGGGCCCATCGATCTGGAGTCCCGCGACTTCCACATTACCGTGAGCGGCGACTTCGCTTTCGCTCACGGCTTCTACCGCATGAGCGGAGCTCCTAAGGCCGCCGGCCGCCCGATCAGTTTCTGGATGCGGGAAACGCTTGGCCTCGAGCGCGAAGCGGGCACCTGGAAGATCGTCCATGAGCACACTTCCGTGCCTTTTTATATGGACGGGAGCTTGCGCCCTGCCTTCGACCTCGAACCCTGACCCATGGGGCAGCGTCCTGGCACCGGTGGCGCAGCTCGTACTTAAGGGCGATTAGCGCGATGCATCCCAAAACGCGCTTTTAGCTCTCCGAGCGCACCGCTAAAACTCGGATCGAAGGGCCGCAGCTCGCCAAGACCTGCAGGCATTGCTCCATGAGGACGACGGCGTACGATGAGCTGTGGTTTCCGTGTCTTAGCGAAAAACTCTTGCAAATGGTTTCGCTCTGTCGCGATGGTTACCCGCGACAGACCACGTGCGTCTTCCAGTTAGCGACAATAGACCTCGCCTTGGTTTGACCACGTGCGCGATTTGGTTCGTGCAAACGGCCGACAAAACGCAGCCAACCGCATTCGATCAATCGAAACCGCTGTAAGACGCGCTCAGGACCGATTTGGTTCCGTTTCCGAAGGGTCGAGTGGCCCACTCTTTGGTGGCCTGCCCAAGTCCGATCCGAGGGTTCCTATAGAATCGTGATAGGAGATGCCTACTGCAGCAAGGGGAGTGGGATTAAGCGCTGCGCTTCTGCGGTGGGAGAGGGAGCTATGGACGTCGCGTTAGCGCACCGCTACCTTGCTGCGGGCTCGGCGCAAGTCGCGGTGTTCATCAAGCCGAAACCGGAGCGGCGGCCCTAAGCCACTGTTCCATCTGATCGTGATTTACCACCCCGGCTTGCTGCTTCACCAGGCGCCCGCCGGCGAAAATCGCAAAGTTCGGGATGCCACGCACATTGAAGCGTCCCGCGAGTGTCGGGTGCTTCTCGGTATCCACTTTCAGCACCACAGCCTTTCCCGTCATCTCCGCCGCCGTGCGAGCCACTTCAGGAGCAGCCATGTGGCAGGGTCCGCACCAGTCCGCCCAGAAATCGACAAGCACCGGAACGGACACATTATGAATGATTTCATCGAATAGGATTTCGTCGACCGCCAAGGGCTCCGAGAGCGGCGGCAACGGCGATTTACAGCTTCCGCAACGTCCGGTGCTGGCCAAGTATTTTGCTGGGATACGGTTGTTCTGGCCACACTGGCTGCAGGCACGGATTACAGGCATGAAAGACCTCCGTCACACGAATCGACATCGCTCATTGGATGCTTGGGAGGTTTCCGAGGTTTACGGCCGCAGGACGCCAATGTAGTTCGAGAACGCGGCAGGTATCGCGAAAAGCAAGGTGTTGAGAATTAGGGCTCATTCGCACGGAAGCACTCGTTCATTCCTCGATGATCCTGGCCAACCCAAGTCGCCATCTTTCGCTCGTCAAGACATTGGTGCACGTAGAGAGGTTGGATTGGCGCCGAATTTCTTGTAAGCGGTACCAGACGCGACACTTAGATTCCTGACTAGCCCGGCTGCTAATCCTCGCTCAGTCAAACTTGGTCAAGGGGCTGATGTTCCCCAGCCGTAGTATGATCGACGGTACCACGGGCGCGATAGTCTTGGCCCGAATCCTTTCCTCCGGAACCTTATGAAACGGCACGTGCTAGTCTACGGGTTAATCGGTGGGATCCTGATTGCCGTGCTGAAGTGGACTGAGTATCGGTTCCTGGTAATCGAACATTCGGTCGAAATCTACGGTGGACTGACCGCGGCGATCTTTGCCTTCCTTGGTATCTGGCTCGGCCTCAAGCTGACAGGGACGAAGCAGAGGGTCGTTGTGAAGGAAGTACCTGTCTCGGCTGGCGAGCCCTTCATCCCGGACGAGAAAAAACGGGAGAACCTCGGCATCACGCGACGCGAGCTTGAGATCCTCGAACTGATAGCCCAAGGCATGAGCAACCGCGAGATCGCCGAAAAGCTTTATGTGAGTGAGAACACCGTCAAGACCCATTCCAGCCGTGTTTTCGACAAATTAGGGGCCAGGCGACGGACGCAGGCGGTACAGCTCGGCAAGGAATTCGGCTTGCTCCGTTGAATGACTCACTCGAACGAATGATTTTTCATCACGACCGCCAAAATCACCCGAAAGGATGACGACAGAGACCCTGCCTGACGAGGTATGGTGCGTCAGCATTTCTCGTTTAGCACTCCCGGTAACGGATTTGTTTAAGTACTTACACTGCAGAAGGAGCGAACATGGAACTTGGTGCCTTTTCAATCAGCTTGGCGGTCAAAAACATTGAAGCTTCGAGGGCTTTCTACGAGAAGTTCGGCTTCAAGGTCTTCGCCGGAGATGCCTCGCGGCACTGGCTGATTCTAAAGAACGGCCTTCACGCAATCGGTCTCTTTCAAGGCCTGTTCGAAAAGAACATTCTAACCTTCAATCCCGGCTGGGACAGCAATGCTAGCAAGCTCAGTGCATTCACAGACGTTCGCGATCTACAGCGCGAATTGAAAGCACAAGGTGTAAAGCTAATGACCGAAGCAGACGAGACATCCACGGGACCAGCGAGTCTTACCGCAATTGACCCCGACGGGAACCCAATTCTGGTCGATCAGCACGTCTGAATCTGAGTGGAGACAGCTATGAAGAAAACCATACTAATCTTCGGGCTGATTTCTGGCGCTGTTTCCTCGTTCATGATGGTGGCCACAGTGCCGTTCGCGGACAAGATAGGCTTTGGCAAGGCCGAGGTCGTTGGCTACACGACCATTGTGCTCTCGTTTTTGCTGGTGTTCTTCGGCATCCGCTCGTACCGCGACAACGCTGGCACCGGCCAGATCACCTTCACGAAAGCTTTTGCCGTGGGGATCTCCATTACCCTGATTTCGTGCGTCTTCTATGTCGTGACGTGGGAAGTTATCTACTTCCGCTTCCTGCACGATTTCATGGACAAATACGGCGCTTATATGATCGAGAAGCTCAAAGCCTCGGGCGCGGGTCCTGACGCCATCCAGGCACAACTTCAGCAAGTAAGGAAATACAAGGAGATGTATGACAACCCGCTCCTCAACGCAGCGATGACGTTCATCGAGCCCTTCCCGGTTGGGCTCGTCATCACGCTGATCTCCGCGGCGGTGCTGAGGAGAAAGCCGCGATCGCAAGCGGCACCATCGCCTTTGCCGGCATCCCATTGAATCTGTTCCGGCGAATCCGTTCCTTCTTCTCCTCGCGCGGTCATTCTCGTTCATGATGAATAAGCCGCGGAATTTGGCGATTCTGTCCGGTCTGTCGGCTGGAAGCTGTCCAGAAACGGGTCTGGGAGGTTTCAGAAGTGAACAGCGCGATCCTCTCGGAGGTCATATCGTCTGTGACCACAGCTCCGTTTTGCCCAATCTGCGTTGGCCGTTCTGGTGCCACCTGGCTTGTAAGGTTTGGGCGCGCGTGAGCGCATCGCGGCAAGCGAGAAGCTGCTGATACGCGCCAAGGTGAGACGCGCCGTCATTGGCCGCCTCCCTTGACGGGCAAGACCTCGCAAAAATCGCGCAGCGGTCCGGCCGCGGTGCTGGCCCTCGTGGCTGCAGCTTCAAGATATTCTTGAGCCGCCCGAAGGAAACGCAGAGTGCAAGCGCGAGCACGGCTTCCGACATTACTTAACTTATTTGCGGAAGCCGGGTCCATAGAGAACCTTGCCGGGTCGCGCGCCGGTGTGCTTGCCATGGTCGATCACGACCTGGCCATTGACCAGGACGAAATCAATACCGTCTGGCGTGACATCGGGATGCTCGTAGGTAGAGCGATCCTGGATTTTGTCGTAATCAAAGACGACGGCGTCAGCCCACATGCCTTCGCGGATAAGGCCACGGTCGGCGATGCGCATTCGCGTGGCGGGCCACGAGGTCATCTTTCGTATAGCGTCCTCCAGCGTTAGGGTGTGTGTCTCGCGAACGTAGCGCGCGATCACGCGAGGAAAATTTCCGTAGCTGCGCGGGTGAGCAAGGCCCAGGGCGTCATCACCGCCGGGGGTGAGCGCTGTTCCAGCGTCACTGCCGATGCTGGTCCACGGAAATTTGAGAGCGGTGACAATATCTTGCTCGCTCATCATGTGATAGATCGCCAGGACACGTCCGGTCTTGGCCTGGGCCACAAAATCGAATGCCGTGTCCGCGGGATCCTTGCTCAGTTCCCGGGCAATGTCGGCGATGCTGCGTCCCTGGAACTTTGCGTTATCTGAATTCTGCGCGTTGACCAGGATTACGTTCTGCCATCCACCGGAAGCCTCGATGATGTTCCACCAACCCGGCGAGCCCGTGACAATTTCCCTTTTGAGGCGGGCACGTATCTCCGGGTCAGCAAGCCGTTTGATGAGCGCTTCGTTTCCGCCCTCATGCGCCCACGAAGGGATCGTGGCTTCAAGACCTGTGCCGCCCGCGGTGTACACATACAGATCGGCGGCGACATCCACTCCTCGGCTGCGAGCTGCGTCGATGTGTTGTCCGGCTTCTTGCATCAATTTGCCCCAGCCGGGGCTGTATGCGGCCTTAAAATGAAATACTTCGCCAGGCAGGCCGCCTTTTTCGGCAATCTCGATGAGTTCGTCCACCGATTGCACCAGCTCCTTGCCTTCCCCGCGCATGTGGCTGGCATAAATGCCGCCGTACGTTGCAGCGACTTTGGCCATCTCAATGAGCTCTGGAGTTGTGGCATAACTACTCGGCGGATAGATCAACGCGGTGGTCATGCCCATAGCGCCATTTTGCATGGCGGTTTCAAGAATGGCTTTCATCTTGGCGAGTTCGTCGGGTGTCGGCTGACGCGCGTCATAGCCAAGTACGGCGATGCGCGCCTGCGTCTCGGAAAAGTAGCTTCCGAAGTTCAGGCTGATTCCAGTGTTCAGAAGAGCGGCCCAGAAGTCGCGGAGTTGTTCGGCAGGAACAGGGGTTCCGCCCTCGCCGCCAATGGCGCTCGTGACACCTTCCATCAATTTATTTTCTGCGAGACCGTTCTTCGGAAGGGCAATGCCGGACTGATCCATCATGTCGATCCAGCCGGGACTAACCCAGCGGCCATGCGCATCGATTTCCGTACGGCCACGGCCCTGCACTTGGCCTAGTCTTACGAAGCGGCCGTCCTTGATGGCGACATCGGCGAAAATGCACGGATTGCCCGCGCCGTCGAGCACGCGGCCGCCGCGAATGACGATGTCATAGTCGTATTGTTCGGGCGCGGTAGTCTGAGCGCGGGTAGCCGCCGCGAAAACAAGGCCGGCTACAACGGCGATGCAAGAAAGGAAACACCTTCGATGACGTCGCACGATTTCTCCTCCAAATTCTCTTTTTTTACTGTGGAAGTCACGAAGAGTTGTCAGCGATTGGCGCGAATTACCTTTCCGGCCAGAACTCCGGTCGGCTGTCCTTTGTCGATGGCCAACTGTCCGTTGACGAAGACGTATTCCATTCCTATGGCATAGGAAAGTGGTTTAGCAAACGTGGCCGTGTCGGCGACTTTCGCAGGATCGAACGAAACAAGGTCTGCCGCCAATCCCGGAGCGATGCGGCCGCGGTTCCACAATTTCAGTTGATTGGCGGGCAGGGAAGTCATTTCGCGGATGGCGCTTTCGAGGCTGATGACTTTTTCTTCACGCACGTATTTCGCTAGAATTCGCGGAAAGGTTCCAAAGGTTCTAGGATGCGCAAAAGTGGAGATTGCCGGGTTCATGGGCTCGGCATCCGAGCCGATACTCACAAACGGAGCCCGCAAGGCCTGCTGCTTTTGATTTTCGTCCATGCTCTTGGGATCCACGTCGACTCCGCCTTGCTGAACCAAATAAAAGAAGGTGTCCCAGACGTCCGCGCCGCGAAGCGCGGCGATTTCCTGAACGGATTTTCCCTCATAGCGCTTGTCCAATTTTGCCGGGACCTGGACGACGAGGACATTGTCCCAGTTCTTCCCCACGTGGTGATACCAGTTCTCCCAATTCGTCGTCGTCTCAATCTCTTTTCGCAGTTCTGCGCGGACTTGGGGGTCCGAGAGCGTCGGCAGGAACGCTTCGGGACCTCTAGCGTAGTGCTTCGGATGGAGGAACGACCCCAGGCCGATGCCGTTGCGGATATAAGGATAGATGTCGGCGCCGACATCGACGCCGCGATCGCGCGCGGATTGAATGAGCAAGATGGCTTTGGTCATAAGCGGCCAGTTGTCCTGGCCGGCAGCCTTCAGGTGGTAGATGTGGACGGGAATATGGGCTTCTTCGCCGATGCGAATGGTCTCCTGGATGGCCTCGAGCAGCCCGCCGCTTTCATTGCGCATATGCGAGAAGTACACGCCTCCATTCTCTGCGGCGACCTTGGCCAGCTCGATAATTTCTTCTGTTTTGGCGTAACTGCCGGGAGGATAGATTAAGGCTGTAGAGAGTCCAACGGAGCCGTCCCGCATCGCCTCGGCGACGATTTCTTTCATCTTTGCCATTTGATCAGGCGTAGGTTCACGGTCCTCATCGCCGATCGCGACCCTACGCACTTGAGCGGCGCCGACGTTGTGGATCACGTTGATGCCAATGCCTTTTCGGTCGAGCATGCGGTGGTATTCTCGAAAGGTGGTCCAGTGAGAAATGCCGGCCGGCAGATTCAGTTCCTTGATGGTGCGTTCATCCTGGGGCGCCATGGAGTCGCCCTCACCAGCCATCATGGTTGTGATGCCCTGGCGCAGTTTGCTCTGCGCCGTGAGGGGATCGACAAGCAGGGGAAGGGTCGTGCCGCCCATCATGTCGATGAAGCCCGGAGCGAGAATCATTCCACGGGCATCGATGACGCGCGTGGAAGGGCGCTCGGAGAGATTCCCGATCTCCACAATGAGGCCGTTACGGATGCCGACGTCGGCGAGATACCAGGGATTCCCAGAGCCGTCGATGACATGTGCCCCGGAGATGACCACGTCGAATGTACCCGATTGTCCGAAACCGGGCGCGATTGCCAAAAAAATCAATGCGAGTAGCAGAAACGCACGACGCGCCATGGCCTTAGCTCCCTGAGATCCGAGCGATCTCGATGATCGAGCCCAACTTGTCCTGTCTTCAGCAGCGTTAGAAAAGGAAAAGCGGCCACAGCGTGTGGCCGCTCTCGATTATGGCCAGGAAGGTCCAATGCCTAGAACTCGAACCGGATTCCTATCTGGCCTTCACGACCGGGCAGGAATTGCAGAACTTGACCAATCCCCGGTGCGCCGCCCTGTGATTGGTAGACGTTGCAGGGCTGGGGACCGAGCAGGCTGATGTTCGCTGGATCGTTCGGGCAGGTGGGTTCGAGCCCATTCACCGCCGCCGCGTTATCGCGATTGAGAAGATTGAACATTTCGAACAGCACTTGTGCTTTAACGCGCTCTCCGAGGTTGAACCGCTTGGCGAAACGCATGTCCAGGTTGACGAAGGCGGGGGCAGTATGAGAGTTCCGAGCGTATAGTGCTCCTTGACCGTCGAAGTCGAGTCCCTGGCCGTTGAACAAGCCGTCTCCGTCAAAGTCCGACCCACCAGAGAAGGGGCTCACGCTGTAATGGAAGCCGCTTTGGGCGCGGAAAATCCCGGACAGTTCCATTTTCCAAGGGAGCTGCCAAATGCCGTGAGCAAGAAATGTGTGATTGAGTGCCAGATCCGAGGGTCCTTTATCGATGATGGCCCCGTTATAATACGTGCCCGCTTTGGGAACTGGATTCAGGTTGCTGTTGATAAAAGGGCCAGTGGCATTCGTCTGCCCGGTGACGGAATCGGTGACCGTCGGCACGATGCCAACGTAGCTGTCTGAGAGGCCGGCGATGGCGAGGAAGTTTACACCCTCACCGTTTTGAATCTCCGAGGCGAGAGTAGAGTTGAGAACATCGTCGTTCGCGTGGACAAACGTGTAGTTCGCTTGGAGCGTGAAGTGCTGCGACATGCGCTTTTGAAAACCGATGGTGAAGCCATCGTAGGTTCCTGCTCCCCAGGGACCATAGCTCTCAATTCTGTGTGTGCCGGTCCCAGGAACGAGTTCATTGCCAAAGCCGGGCATGCGCGCTTCGAACGCCAGGTTTGTGGCGCGAACGGTGGTGATATCGGCGATATCTTTATGATAGTAGTCGAACGTTAGCACCATTCCGGAACCGAGTTCGTGCTGAATCCCCGCATGATAGTTAAAGGTATGCGGAACCTTGAAACCCGGGTCGACAGTGATCGGAACCTCTCCCGCAGTGCCCAGGATGCCGCCGATCGTGGTGAGATTGCCGAAGGGATCCCAAGTCCAGTAGTTTCCTGGCACCGCTAGACTTGTATCCGTGCCGGCCATATTGGCGATGGCGGCGTCGGCCGCAGCCAGGAACTGGTCCGGCGTATATCCGCTGAGCTGCTGAATATTGCTCATGTTGACCAGAGCGTTGGCAGGAATCGGCGCATGGCCCGGCGCGACGACACTATTCAGATAGTCGATGCCGTAGAGAGTTGTGCCGAGACCGTTGGGGCAGGAAGCACCGGCCGCTTGAACTTGGGCCTCCGTCATAGCGTTCGAAACACAGACCGTGGGACGCCCCAGCTTCTGAAACAGACTGGTGAGAGTTGTGGGGTTTCCGTAGAAGAGCCGGGGAAAGGACAACAGGCGCTCGCGTTGAATATTTGCGCCGCCAAAGCCAGGAATGTCTCTGGCAACACCTTCACGGAACTGGTCGTAAAAGACGCCAAAGCTGGCATTCACAACGGTTTTTGCAGTGATGGCCCAGGCTCCGCCGATGCGCGGGGAGAAATCCGTTTTATTCGGAAACTGGGAATCGTAATCCCATCGCAGTCCGCCATTGAGGGTAATCTTAGGAGTGATTTTCCAATCGTCTTGAACATATAGGCCGTTGTAGTTGTTGCGAATGTGTACCAGGTTGTCCTCGGGCGTGGGTCCGGACTGCAGCGTGATCAGGTTGATCCCGGAATTGATCGGGCCAAAGGTATTGAAGTCGTCCACCGTAGCGAACAGCTGTGTGAAGAAGTTATTGGGTTCCGCGCCATCCACCTTCGTGTTCTGGAAGTCCCACCCAAACTTAATGTTGTGGCGCCCGAATTGTTTCCCTAGGTTGCTGCCCGCCGAGATGTACTTTTGATAGTAAGAAAAGGGATTGTAGCCAGGTCCAAAAGAGGCCTGGCCCAAGTTTCCAAATTCATCGCCGCTCGTGTAGGTATCAAAAAGATTGAAAAGTGTGTTGGGAATGCCAGCCTGGGGATGCGAGGGGCTGGTGAGAAGTGGGTTGGCGCGAAACTGAAAATAGGAGTTAGAAATCCAGGGATTGGAAGTATCGCCCAGCGTCCAGAGATCACTGAGGCCGAGCATCAGGGTGCGGCCAGCGAGGTTTTCTCGCGTGTCTGGCAGATTGATGGAGGCTGTCAGCGGCAGGTAGTCCGTCACATGAGTGTTGGTGTAGTTCATCTGCTCGGTGAGGCGGTGACGGCTGAGAATTTCATCCAACTTCAAACGCGCGCGTGTGTCGTAGGTAAGAGAGTGTTTGTTGAAAGGAGTTTCAAAGGCGATAAGGCTGGAGGGCAAATTGGGATTAAATGTGAAATTCAAGTCTCGACTTTCCTGGATGCGCTCTGCCGAGCCGAAGAAAAATACTTTGTCCTTTAGGATCGGGCCGCCGAAATAGGCAGTGGGATCCCAGCGATTGAGAAAGGGTGCTCCGCCGGTGGCAGCCGGAATGTCGTTGGAGTCGAAGACGGAGTTTCGGAAAAAGGCAGAGACTCCGCCATGCCAGTCATTCGTGCCGCTGCGAGTGACGACGTTAATGATACCGCCCGAGGCGTGACCGAATTCCGCTTTATACCCGCCGGTGATGACTTGAAATTCAAGAATCGAATCCTGATTGAATTGCGCGGAAGGGCCGCCATTGAAGTTGTCGCGATTGGGCAATCCGTCGATCAGGAAGAGGGCATTGCCGCCGCGCTCGCCGAGGATGGGAGTGGCGTCATCGCCCGCCGGATCGGCCTGACGATTCAGCGAGACACCCGGAACGAGCTGCAAGAGATCCAGATAGTTGCGTCCGTTGATGGGCATGTCTTCGATCTGTTGAGGAGTGATGGTGCTGCCGGTCGAGGAAGCCGACGTTTCAAGAAGCGGCGTTGCGGAATCGACTTCCACCGTTTGATTTAGGGACCCCACCTGCATGGTGATGTCGAAGTCCAGAGTCCGATTCAACGTGACTTCGAGGTTTTTGAAGACTTCAGATTGAAAGCCGTCCTTGGTGGCCTTGATTTCATAAACGCCGGGCGGCAAACTTGCAATGCGGTAACTGCCGTCGCTCTCGGTGGTGGCGGTGCGATCCACGGCGAATGCAGCGCTGGTCGCGCGCACTTGGACGCCGGCGACGGCCAGGCCCTGCTTGTCCTTGACGGTGCCTTCGACCGTCGAAGTGGTCTGCGCTGCGATGGCGAGTCCGGAGAGAAGCAGAAGAAAAGCCAGGCTGCCGGAATAAATCATCCGACGTTTCCAAATCCTCTTCGTGACGGGACTACGCCATCTTGAATACCCTTCTTGGATTCCCATATCCCCCTCCTCTAGCCTCCTGGGAACGGTGCGTTGCGCCACCACGCAATCGCGTAATGTTCTCAATTCATCGTAATGCAACGGATGTTGCAATAGGATAGAATCCCCGTAATGCGCGCGAGTCTAGGCGTGCGGTGACGGATTGTCAACTCATTCTTTGACAGTCTATCGAGTGGCCCCGGACGCGCAACACATGTTGCAGAAATGATACAGTGAATCGAAAAAAGAAATGATGGGCGGCGAAACAGAAAACTCCGACAGCTTGACAGGATGTAACATTCGTTGTAATTGCGTCACCGCAGTTTGAACGTGCCCGCTGCGGTCAGAGAGGTTTTTGCGCGGGCGGCGAACAGTCTGGCGACAACGCGAGAACGCTGACTATCCGTCGGCTCGGTGAGGCGAATAAAATTGGGGACAAACACTCGAAGTTCCGTTCCGCCCAGCACCTCCCACGAAGGCGTGCGCTCCGTTGGAAGGACACCGCTCGAAGTCCGGTGCGCAAAGTCAGAAGCCAAGCTCAGCAGAAGCAGGAAGAAATTGCTTGGCATGATCCTCGAAAACCCGGGAGACACTTTTTTCCTTTCTTCGCGCGAGCTTGCCAAACGATACGACGTGGATGCGGCCACTATCGTTCGGACGATCCAGGCCCTGGGCTATGGCAAATTCGCAGAATTTGTTGCGGACCTGCGTTCTCACTTCATCATGCGGATTACGCCGTACACGGCGCTCAAGGCGGCGTCTCAGCAAAGGCGCTCCCCGGCGGACCGCATACGGCACGGCGTGGAGATGGATCTTCGCAATCTGCAATCCGTGCGAACGGGGCTCGATCCGGAGCGCATTATCGCGCTTTCAAGATTAGTGAAGCGGGCCCGGCGCATCATGGTGGTGGGGATTGATCTTGCCGCTTCCCTGAGCTGGCATTTGGCGTACGGTCTGGTGCACCTGGGATTTCCGGCCGAAGCGCCTGTTGGGGGGACGGGCAATGTACAGAGAAGGGTGCGAACGCTTACTCAGAAAGACCTGGTGATCGCGATCAGTTTTGGCCAGTGCCTGAGAGAAACCGTGGAAGCAGCGTTGCGAGCAAAAAAGCAGGGAGTTCCGACGTTTGGGATTACCGACAGCGAACGAACTCCTATTGCCAGAGTGTGCGACAACTTTTGCCTTGCTTCGGTGGCCAGCCCCTCGTTTGGCAGTTCTTACGTTGCGCCGATGTCCGTTGTGGGAGCGATTCTGATTGCCTGCGCGCACACGCAGACTTCGCGGACGCTCGCTTTGCTGCGGCGAAGCGCAGAGGAAGACCGCGCCGACCATCGCTGGTATTGGGTGCCGGAGAATGGCAAGGGGCTGGACTAGGAACTAGGAGAGAGGTTTTTGACCGCGCCAGCCGTGGATCGAAAACTGGTTCAATTTCCAGCGCTGCGGAGGGATTCAGGCTTGGTATCTCTTCTCTTGAATTGCAAGAGCCAAGACTGCCAGCCGCAGCCTCGTTTCCGCCCGCGGTGACTTCTTGCCAGGCAATTCCGACCTTTACTGGCGATTGGCCACGACGTTCCCATGCGATCGAGTAGGGGCTTGGTCTCCCGGTTGCCATGGACAGTTTCGAGATCAATCCGGTGCGTTCGAGGTGCGTTCGTTCGCCATCAGGACGGTAATCGGCGCTGGATGGAAGCCCGGTGTGTGGGCCATGCGGGAGCGGTGAAACAATCGTTTCGAGGCCAAGCATCGAGATTAAGAATCGTTGACATTCAAAAATGGCATCATTATACTCGCTCGAAATGAGTACTTAACCGATTTAGCTCGGGGTGCGCGACCTATCGGCAATAGTTTGGGAGGAATCGCGATGAACGTGTCTAAGATTTCCCTGCGCGGGCTGGGAATGTTGGTATGCATGACCGTAGTTCTGTGCTCCGCGCAGGCGCAGTATCGAGCTTCCATTCAGGGCGTTGTAACGGATCCGCAGGGATCCGCAGTTTCAGGGGCGACCGTCACCTTAAAGAATCTGGAAACGAACCAGACGCTGACCGCCACGACCGACGACAGCGGAGTTTACAACTTCAACGCCCTTCCTCCCGGCAAATATTCCCTCGCCGTCGAGAAGGATGGTTTCAAGAAGAAGGCTCTCGAGACTGTAGGGGTCCTCGCGGACCAAGCGAGCGCCTTGAATATCCAGCTTGAAGTTGGACAGCTCACGGAAACTGTTACCGTGAACGGCGATTCCACACCGCTCATCGACACGGAGACGGCCAACCTTAGCGGAACGGTCACCGACAACCAGGTCCAGCACATGCCTTCCTTCGGCCGCGATGTTCTCAGACTCGTGCAGTTGGCTCCCGGTGCGTTCGCGGATGGCTCGCAGGCAAGCGGCAATGACAACTATAACCTCCCCGGCACGCAGACAGGCGGAGGGCAGTCCGGAGGGGCGGACGGCATATTCAAGACCGAAAACGGCGCCCAGGTCATCGCCAATGGGCAGCAAACCGAGAACAACGGCATTTCGATTGACGGCATCAGCACCACCAGCGCCGTCTGGGGCGGATCGACCGTGATCACCCCATCGGAAGATTCCGTCGAAAGCGTAAAGATCATCACCAACAGCTACGACGCCGAGGATGGCCGCTTCAGTGGCACTCAGATTCAGATCACTTCCAAGAGCGGCACTAACGACTTTCATGGCAGCCTCTTCTTTACGAACCACGAACCGAGCTTCAACGCGTACCAGCGATTCAACGGCGCGGGCCTTCCTGTGACTAAGGACGCCAATAAGTTCGACCAGCTCGGCGGCAGCGTCGGCGGTCCGATCTGGAAGAACAAGTTCTTTTTCTTCTTCAACTATGAGACGGTACGTCAACCCCTGAGCAACATTCCAGGAAGTGGTTGGTTCGACACCGCGGCTTTCGATGCTCTGGCCCCCTCGGGAAGCGTCGCCGCGAAGTATCTGTCCTTCCCCGGCAACGCTCCGATCGGAACCCTCAATGCCAGCGCCACCTGCGCCACTGCCGGTCTTTTCGACGCGGCCCACGTTACCGCTGCGCACCCAATTCCAAACTGCGCGGAGGTTCCAGGGGGCCTCAATATCGGTACGCCTCTGACAACCGGTTCGGGCACGCAGGATCAAGGCTGGTCCAGTGCCACCAACCCCGGCTGCGGCGGAGCCGGCACAGGTTGCGGAACGCCTGGCAGTCCCTTTGGCACGGTCGCCGACATTGCCAATTACACTACGATCAACCCGACGACATTTACAGCCGCCCAGTACAATGGCCGCCTCGATGCCAACGTCACGGAAAAGGATCACCTCGGTTTTGCTATCTATTGGGTTCCTCTGTCCAAGGACAACTACAACGGCGATCGTGGCTACGACATCTTCCACCACAATCAAATCAACGATGCGCTTTCGGCCATCTGGGACCACACCTTCTCGCCGAATTTGCTCAACGAGTTTCGCGTGAATGCCGCTGGCTGGCGCTGGAACGAGATCAACTCCAACTCCCAGTCTCCCATCGGATTTCCCACGGATAATATCGACACCCTCGGTGGCATCGGAGTGAATTCCTTTGGACCGAACGTCGGCAGCATCCTGAACCAGTGGACTTACTCTTTCAAGGATGTCGCCACCAAGATTATCGGACGCCACGCCATTAAGTTTGGCGGCGATGGTACGCGTCTCTTCTACCTGCAAGACTGCGCGGGCTGCGGTGTACCCAGCTACAGCTTCTTCAATCTCTGGGACTTTCTCAACGATGCGCCGGCTACGGAGAATGCGAGCTTCAATCCGACGAGCGGCCTCCCAAGCACCCTTCGGCAAGACCAGCGCGAAAACATCTTGGGCTTCTTCGTCCAGGACAGCTATAAAGTTCGTTCGAACCTCACCCTCACACTCGGCATTCGCTGGTCCTATTTCGGTCCGGTGTACTCCAAAGAAGGCAACATGTTCCGAGCGATTCCCGGCGCTGGGTCGGACTACCTGACCGGATTGGTCGTCGTGAAGGGCGATTCCTGGAACGCGCAGAGTGACAACTTCGGCCCCCAGATTGGCGTTGCCTGGAGTCCCACCTCGCTCTTCGGCCACGAGTTCCACAACCGCTTGGTGATCCGCGGCGGTTACGGCCTGAGCTTTAACGGCGAACAATTCGCTATTTCGGCGAACATCAGCAGCAACCCTGGGTTGGCGGTTTCGCCGAGCCTACAGTACAAGACCCCGGCCCCCGGGAATTGCGTGAACACGTTTGTGAACTGTGGCATTGTCTATGCCCTTTCTTCCGGCGTGCACGATCTCAGCGGTTACCCGGCGAACCCCAACACCGTTTCGGTGTTCGGCCCGAATGGACTGCCAACGACGGGAGCCGTTGGTGTCGAAATCTTCCCCGGCACTCTGCCCACCACGCGCGTCAATCATTACTCGGCGGAAGCCCAATACGACCTCGGTCACCAGTTCGTAGCATCCTTGGGCTATCAGGGTAGCTTGTCGCGTGACACGTTCTTCCATGAGGGCCCGCTTGCCGTCCCCTCAATTATGGGCGATCCCCTGAATCCGCAGATCGGCGGCGGCGACTACTGGAGCAATAACGGCCGCGGAAACTACAACGCCTTGGTCGCGGAACTGAAGCACGATTTCTCGCACCAGTTCCAGGCGGACACGCAATTCACATGGTCGAAGTGCATGGACACCAGTTCCGCGCCGTATTCCGAGCAGCCTTATCCATACGACCAGAATCTGGACTATGGGCGTTGCGACTACAACGTCGGCAAGTCCTTCAAGATCTTTGGCGTGTGGCAGCCAGTCTTCTTCCATGGCAGCAACGGTTGGCTCGAAAAGGTCGCAGGTGGCTGGTCTCTCAGCGGCATCTTCAATATCCATTCCGGATTCCCCTGGACCCCCATGGTGAATGTCAATGGCGGAAACACCTATTGCGCACAATGCGGTTACGGCTCGCTGTTTCCGGCGGCCTACCTGGGTGGCGCGGGCACCAGCACCAGCAACGGCGCATTCGAGACCGTTGCCAACTCCAACTTTTCCAAGGGCGGCGCGGCCTATTTCTCGCCGACAACCTATGCTACAGGACTCTTCGGCACCAACCTTCCGCCTAACCCGGGCGTCGCCCGGAATTCCCTCAACCTCCCCGGATATAAGGACGTGGACATGACGCTGGCGAAGGCTTTCGGCCTGCCCAGAATTCCGGTGCTCGGCGAAAACGCCAAGATCGAGCTTCGGTTCGATGCCTACAACCTGTTCAACAACTTGAACCTCAACCCCAATGACATCCAGAACAACATCGGCTCTTCCATCTTCGGCACGATCACCGGTGCTCTTGCAGCCCGTGTCCTCACACTGGGAGCTCGCTTTAGCTTTTAACCCCAAACACCCCGAGGCGCGGTCCGGAAACGGACTGCGTCTCTTTAATCTGTAAGCTGTTCGAGGAAGCTGTCAACGAGTGGTTTAATACTCTCCCCCTCGTTGACAGCTTTTTGTTTGTGTTTACGCTGGCTGGAATCCGGCCTTTTGCATGGCCGTTTGGGCTTCCGGATTTTTCATGAAAATGTCCCACACGAAGCCGGTGCGGTGATTTTCGGCCATGAGCATGGTGATGCCGAGGTCGATTCCAAGAACATCCTGGTCGTACCAGCCGTGCAGCGGATTAAACGCGTCTATGAACCCGTATCGTGCCCAGGCTTTGTCTTTGTAGCGGCCGCGGATAGTGCGCAGGACGCGCATGCAATCGTCGTAGAGGAAGGGAAGCGAGCCGCCGGTGGCGCAGGGGACAATGCTGCCGTCGATGGGACCTTGCGGCGGCGGGCCGCCCCACGCCGTGTACCCTTTCTCATAGTCGGAGGCGCTGATTCCCCACAAATTCTCGCTATAGTCTGGAAATTTGTCGTGCAGCGACAGGCAAAAAAGTTTGTGAGCTTTTGTGGCCTTGATCGAGTTCTCAAAATAGTCGGTGTAGGCGTCACGCCTCTTGCGGAAATCAAACCACGCTTGCGAATACTGGTGTGTGAAAATCGGATCGTTGCCGGAAATATATTCGAGCCCTTGATATTTGATGACCGGTCGCGTCCACGCCTTCCACGTGTCCGGGGAAAGAGGATGTGTGGGCGAGCCGATGCCCAGCAAATAGATCATCATCAGTTCGCAATAGTGCTCCCAGCGAGCATCCAGAAAGCCCGAGTCAGGCTTCCAGCCCATCGAGAGAGTCTTGCCGCCATTGAGCATCCACGGCCAGTCGACGCGCTCGTATATTTTTGTGGCGAGATCCTTGATTTCCTGGTCGGCAAAATATTGGCGTGCGGTGAGC
>Ga0210395_10000782_pt1 | contig 24481 bp, 22 predicted proteins | sample IncBWH4OmetaG_FD_150861 | JGI IMG/M metagenome (GOLD analysis project Ga0210395, IMG submission 150861) | Forest soil microbial communities from Barre Woods Harvard Forest LTER site, Petersham, Massachusetts, United States - Inc-BW-H-4-O ... | reverse complement strand
CCTCGCTCCCCTTAAATCTTGGTGGAGCTGGCGGAGGGAATTGAACCCCCGACCCTCTGATTACAAATCAGATGCTCTACCAGCTGAGCTACGCCAGCGTCGCTCAAACCGAGTAAGAATAGCAGAAGGGGCCAGGGAATTGCAAGTGGGTGCGAGATTTTGGAGCACGTCGGGGGCCAGGTCTGTGGAAAAGGTCCTTCCCTGTGTCGCACTCCTAGCGGCTCTATCTTTCAATTCTTCTATAGTTTAGCATGAACCCCGCGTTTCGCGAGAGGGCCAGCCCGGGCAAATTTCAACGGTCGCATTTTATCCCTAAAACATGCCCGTCCCGGGCTCGCTCTCGCCCAGGTAGAGACGCGATCAAGCGATAGCCGAAAGGAAGCCGAAATATAGTGGGCGTTAGGGTCGACCGGATGAACAAGCGCAGGCTCGGAGAAATCATTCTCGCGGTAATCCTGGTGGGCGCCATGGTGTTCTACGGCTACCAGCGCTGGAGCAGCTCGGGATCCCGCTCGCCGAACGATGTGCTTCGCCACATGCCCGCCGACGCCGAAGCGGTCCTGTACATCGACCTGGATGCTTTGCGGCAATCTCCATTTCTGTCTGAACTCTACAAATGGGCGCCCGAACCCAAGGCCGATCCGGATTACACGCAATTTCTAGAGTCCACGGGATTCAACTATGAGAGCGATTTAAATCGCGCCGGCATCGCGCTCTCGAAGCACGGCCAAGAGACCACGCTTTTTGCCGTGGCCGACGGGCGATTCGACCGAAGAAAGATTGCTGCTTATGCCCAGCAAACAGGAACGCGAGAATCTCAAGGGGGGAAGGAGATTTTTTCCGTGCCGCTTCTCGGCGGCACCCGGCGAATCACGTTTACTTTTTTGCCAAACGACCAGATCGCGCTCACGAACGGCAGCCAGCTCCTATCGTCTTTATCCCCGCCACCTGCGGATTCCGACGCCGAGGCGTGGCGCGAGCGATTCCGCCGGCTTTCGGGATCGCCGGTGTTTGCCGTGGTGCGCCAGAACGCCAGAGCCGGCACGGCGTTAGACGAGCGAACTCCACACGGTTTCAGGTCGCCCCAGCTCTCGGCTCTGATCGACCAGCTTCAGTGGATCACCCTCGCTGCAAAGCCGGAAGCCGACCGGCTGCGCGTCGCGCTCGAAGGCGAAGGCTCGGCGGACGCGCCTACCCGGCAGTTGTCTGACGTGATCAACGGATTGCTGCTGCTAGCCGAGGCTGGCCTAAGCGATCAAAAGATGCGCCAACAACTCGAACCCGAGGTGCGCGAGACGTATCTCGAAATGCTCAAGAGTGCGGACGTCAGACAGATTGACCGGGGCGAGACAAAATCAGTGCGGCTCCTCTTTGATTTGACGCCCAAGTTCCTCGAGGCCGCACGCGCCGCCAGGCCGGTTGCGCCCGTGGCTCCGCAAAGGAAAGCGCCCAGAAACCCGGGCACGATCCGAAATTAACGAAGCAAAAGAAAAATGCCCCCGGGAAGCGAGGGGCATGAGAAATACCGGGAAGAAAAAAAACCTCGAGACTAGTCGCCAACCACCGTTTCCGCGTTTCCCTTCATATAGCGCCACGGATTCACCGGCGCATTGTTGACGCGAACTTCATAGTGCACGTGCGGACCGGTGGAGCGGCCGCTGATGCCGGTGTAGCCGATGACCTCGCCGCGTTTGATTCGCGTGCCAGGCACCGCCGAGAACGACGAAAGATGCGCGTACCAGGTGGTGATGCCGAAACCATGATCCAGCACAACCAGGCGACCGTAGCCGGCATGGTTTTCAGCGATCGTTACAACGCCATCCGCCGTAGCATGCACCGGCGCGCCGTAATCGGAGGCCACATCCACGCCTGTGTGGAACGCGCCTTCGCCGTTGAACGGATCCAGGCGTTCCCCGAAGCCGTCTGTGATGTGCCCCATCACCGGCCAGATCGAAGGTGTGTAGGTGGAGTCGGCAAAATTCATCGCCGGCATCAGCCGCAGTCCGCCCGACGAGACGGCAATCACCGCCGCATTCCTTTTCAAAAACGTGTACTGCTCAATCGAGCGATCGAAGGCATCTTCCGGCGTGACTTCGCTGTCGGTCGTATCGAAAGCCGCCGGGTGGTAGCGCAACACGCCGTAAGTCATGGCCACTTCGGTGGCCAAAGACTGGAGAGAATCGAGGCGCTGGTTGGTGTCATTGACCGTGCTCTGAAGCTGATGGTATTGCTTCTTAAGCGTTTCCTGATCGTGACGCAGGGCGTTGTAGTTGCCGACCTTCCACAGCATCCGGGAGTAAGAACCAATCGCGGCTACAACCGTCACCGCACCGATAAGCGCCAGAACAGCTAGGCTGTGCACAATGTAGGTCGGGATAACATGCTTTTGAAGCTTGCCCGGCGTCGTCGCGATATAAAAAGTATAGTTCTTGCCCGTAATCACGTGCTGGCCCCTCTGGCCGTCGAACCCATCAAAAGCGTAACCCGTCAATAGCGGGCAACATATCCCTGACGCCCGCGGAAGAGAACCACTTCGAACTGGTCGGAACCGTAAGCTTCGGTTCGCAACCTTGCTCATACTAATTTTTGTAGGGTTGCTCGTCAACCCTGTATTTTGCTGTCTGAAGAACAGGCTGCCCGAAGCGGTCTTAGCCTGTACGAAAGGGCAATGGCGACACCCAATGCCTCCCCCGGATACCTATCGGCGGAAGCCGCCCTGTCTTTCAAATCCGCCCGCGAAAAGTGTGACGAGAGCTATACTCAACGCCGACTATGAAGAAAACAAAGCACCTTTCTCTCAAGCGTCGGGGACTCGGGGAGACTTGTGTTTTGGAGCGGATCGAACGGACGGCCGCCGGACTAGAAATTCCGAGCTCCGGAGTGCGTCTAGGAATAGGCGACGATGCGGCGGTTTTCAGAGCTACGCCCGGATGCCGCCAGATACTGACTTGTGACTGGTTTCTCGAAGGTTCACACTTCCTTCGCGACAAGCATCCGGCTGATGCCGTGGGTTGGAAATGCCTGGCCCGAGCGGTGAGCGACGTTGCCGCGATGGGCGGCGTGCCGCGTTGTTTTCTTTTGAGTCTGGCCCTGCCTGCTGCTCACACCGGCGTCTGGCTCGACGAGTTTCTCGGCGGATTGCGGCGGGCGGCCAAGCGATTCGGGTGCGTGCTCGCCGGCGGCGATACAACCCGAAACGAAAACATCCTTATCAACGTCACCGTCGTGGGGGAAACGCGGACCGGTCGGGCCATCTTGCGGTGCGGTGCGCGCCCGGGTGACGCTCTCTTTGTGAGTGGGCGACTTGGCGAGGCGGAGCTGGGCCTCCGGCTGATCCGCAACAGCAAGCATCGGCCAAAGAGGCATGATCCACGCCTCCGGAAACACCTTTACCCGGAGCCACGTCTCGAGTTAGGCCGCTGGTTGGCCGAAAAACGTTTACCCTCGGCGATGATGGATCTTTCCGACGGTCTCTCAACCGATCTGCCGCGACTGTGCTCTCTAAGCGGAGTGGGGGCCAGGATCGCAGCCGGGAAGATTCCTACGGTGCCGATTCCTGAAAGTGGGCGGAGTCCGGACAACGATCCTCTCGAAATGGGTATCGCCGGCGGCGATGACTACGAATTGCTCTTCACTGTACCTCGAAGAAAATGGAAGCAACTTCCGCGTTCGTTCCATGGACTTCCCATCACGGCGATTGGGGAAATCACTGAGGAGCGGGCGCTGCTACTCGTAGACGAGGCTGGGCGCGCAGGGCCTCTGCCAAACCTTGGCTGGGATCCTTTCCGCGAGCTTCTCTAAGAACCTATCCGGCTTCGGGAATCGCAGGGCCGCGATTCGAGCGATCATCACATGGATCCCGGCGATGCGCGTGAGGTCGGTCCCGCTGATCGAGCACAGCTATCACGAAATAGCCGGGTTTGCGCACGCTTGACCCGACGCCAGCATCGATATACGGTGTGATGCAGTCTTCGTTACTTTATTGTGGGAGGATCTGGCCCATGAGATTCCTGCCCGGGCTTTTCTTCGTCCTCAGTTTTTCCCTGTTCGAGGCATCCAGCGGATCCGTCGAAACAACATCCGGAACTGGGATCAAAATGACTGTGCAAATTGGGGTGGAGACAGCTCAGTCCACTAAGAACGAAAGCCAATATACGTGGTACATCGAACGAGACCGAAAAAGAATGGAATATCGCAACGAAACGGGCGGAGGAATGCATGCTGACGGGACCTTGGATGTGAGGCCAGGGCCGCGGCTTCTGTCCATTATTCGCTGCGACCTGGGACAGGCATTTGAACTGAACCTGGAAGATAGAGAGTACACGGCCCGCCCTTATCCGCGGCAGCTACTGACAAAAATCGCGATGGCCACATGGGACCTACCCGTTCCCGGGAGATCGGATTCCGCTGCCCCCACTGTGCGGGTCGAAACAACGACGGTCGATACCGGCGAGAGAAAGGAACTGTTCGGCCACCTGGCCAGGCACGTCATCATCACGTCAAACGAAACTCCACTGGCAGGGTCACAGGCCGAAGCGCAAGAAACGGTGACGGACGGGTGGTACATCGACCTCGATACCGGCATTGCATGCGACCTGAAATGGCCGGGGGGCAAAGGATCTCACGCACATCTCCGATCGGGTCCCGCGCTCGAGAAATATGAGTTCGTGGACAAAGGGAATGCGGAAAACGGACTTGCGGTGGAGCGGAAAATAAGATCGCGCAGAACACCCACGACTCCCGACGGAACAAAAACGGAAATGGCCGACACCACTCGACTGAAAATCATCGAATTCACGGAAGGCAGGCTCGATCCAGCGCTGTTTGAGATACCCCCGAGCTTTCGCGAAGTGCACGACATAAGTCGCAACGCGCCGCTAACGCTTCGGGACAGGTGGTTTTACACGCAAGCTTGGCTGAGAGCGGTGGCCAGGTCAATCTTTCCATGAAAGAGAGAGAGTTCTCACGAACTGGCCGAAACTTGACGGAAAACGGAATCCTACAATCCCGGAGAAACACCAGAAGTCGTGGGCGCCGCGGTTGTCTTGGTTGGGGGCGCCAAAACCGGCGGCTTCGCTTTGGGTGCGGCCGGTTCGTCCTCGGTCGGTGCAGTGTCAGGCGTGTCCACGTTGGAATGGTGCTCGAGCGCTTGCTGCTCGAGCGGGACAACGTTGGCGAAACCGAGTGCCGGCTGGCCTTCGAGCGCGGTCTTCATGAACTCCAGCCAGATGGGAAGCGCCGCTCGAGCGCCGGTCTCTTTTTTGCCCAGCGAAATCTGCTTGTCATCGAAGCCCACCCAGACACCGCAGGTGAGCTGGGGAGTAAAACCCATGAACCAGGCGTCCGTGTAGTCCTGCGTCGTGCCCGTTTTTCCGGCAGCCGGGCGGCCAAGCGCTTTAGCCTGAATGCCGGTACCGAACTGGATGACTTCTTCGAGCATGGCCGTCATGGTCCGGGCGACTTCGGGCGAGATGACGTCGTGCACCTCGGGATGGGCCTCTTCTAGCAGCGCGCCGTCATAACTTGTCACCCGGCGGATCATGTGCGGGTCGATGCGAATTCCGTCATTGGGGAAGACCGTGAACGCGGAAACGTGCTCCAGCAGCTTCATATCCGCCGCGCCCAGGACCAGCGGGAGATACGGCGGCAGCGGGGTGGTGATGCCAAATCTCTTGGTCATATCCACTACGGAATTGATGCCGACTTTTTCCGCCAATTTGACCGCGGGAACGTTGCGTGAGCCGGCCAAAGCGCGCCGCAGAGTGATGGTGCCTTCGTACTTCTCGTCGTAATTGTGCGGCGAGTAGGGCTGTCCGCCGCTGATAACTGTGAACGGCGTGTCCACGATGGTGTCGAATGGCGAGGCCCCTTTTTCGATGGCGTCGGCGTATAGATAGACCTTAAACGAGCTGCCCACCTGCCGGACGGCCTGCGTGGCGCGATTGAATTTCGAATCTTCAAAGCTGTAGCCTCCGACCATGGCCTTGATTTCGCCGGTCGAATTGTCGATCGTCAGAATGGCGGCTTGCGGCGCGGGTTGCTGTTCGAGTTCGACACGCGCCGTGGCTTCGTGCAATTCCTCGATCAAGAACTGGGCGAGATCGCCGACTTTGAGAAGATCCGAAGGGTTCTTGCGGCCGGTCCAGGCGAAATCCGGCGGCGAAAGAATCGCGCGGTAAGAGCCGATCTTGATGGTGGCGTATTTCTCGTCGACCGCCAGCACCAGGCCGGTGACGTACGAGCCTTTTTCGATGGCATGCCGCCAGTCATCGTCCTCGTAGCTATCAAGCTTGCCGAGATTGTCGCGCAGAATGTTGGCGGGTTCGCCGCGCCAGCCGTGGCGCCGGTCATAGCTGTGCAGGCCGTCGCGGAGGGATTGATTGGCCGCTTGCTGCATCTTGATGTTCAGCGTGGTGTAGACACGCAGGCCGCGCTCATGGACGGCTTCGGTGCCATAGGTCGATTCCAGATACTTGCGAATATCCTCGAAGAAATAAGGCGCCAGGTCGTTGCGCGGATATTGCAGGTGCAGGCCAAGAGGCGTTTTCTTTGAAGCTTCTTCTTCGCTCGGAGTGATCTTTCCTTCATCCTCCATGCGATGAATGACCAGATTGCGGCGTGCCAGAGCGCGCGAGGGATCGGCCAAAGGCGAATAGATCGGCCCTCGGATCATGCCGGCGAGCAGCGCGGCTTCCTCGAGCTTCAGGTCGGTGACGGACTTTCCAAAATAAAATTGCGAGGCTGCCGCGAACCCGTAGTTACCATGCGCCAGATACACTTGATTGGCGTACATGGTGAAGATTTGCGGCTTTGTGTAGCGGCGCTCGATTTGCAGCGCCAGCAAAATCTCCTGCATTTTGCGGCGGAAGCTGATTTCGCTGCGGTCGAGAAAGAGGTTGCCGGCGAGCTGCATGCTGATGGTGCTGGCGCCTTGCGCCTTGCCGCCGTGCAGGATCTTTCGCCACGCGGCTCCCGCGATACGTGGGAAGTCGATGCCCCAATGCTCCTCAAAATGCTGATCCTCGATGGCCGTCACCGCGTTGTAGAGAACTTTGGGGCACTGCTCGTAAGTCATCAAAATGCGCCGCTGCAGCGCAAAGCTGCCAACGAGTTGCCCGTCATCGGCATAGACCTCGGTGACCACCGTAGGACGATAGGTCTCAAGCGCCCGAATTTCCGGCAAGTCACTGGCATAAACAAACAGCAACCCAAAGGCAGCCCCGAGCGAAATGGCACAAAACAACAGAAATGCGAGAGCCACGCGGTCAATCAGCTTCCAGCCGCGCAGGCGCAATGTAATGGGGGGCAAGCTCAGCATCGAAATTCAATTCTAACGCAGATGAGAGTGCTCTGGGACCAGGGAGTCGTCAGGTTTCCTTTCTAAGTCCCGACGCGGGATACCGCACTATAGTATTTTTCACCGGCACACGATCGGCAAACAGTCCGATCGCCCTGGACGACTTCGCGCTTAAAATTGATGCCTTCGCCGCATTCGGCGCACACCACGCGCGGACCTTTGAACCCCGGCATATCTTCGGGTTGCACCTCGACTTTTACCCATTGCTTGTCAAAGAGTACTTCGGCCGAGAGTACCGCGTAGGCTCGTTGCTGCCCCGCTTCTTTGGGAAGTTCCGGAAACATTTCACGGGCCGCTTGCTTCGAGGTTTCCCTTGCGGCGATGCGCACGGCGCGACCCGTCGCTAGATCAACGAAGGTGGCCGCCACTTTGCCCCAGTCACGGAATTTCAGTGCACGCTTGCCGAGCCGGCAATTAGCGACAAGCGCGACGGCATCCGTCACGCAGCGGTCGATCTCCACATAGGTAACGATGCGCTTGCGCTCGGCGACCGGGTCGTCGATGCCCAGCTCCGTAAGACCGAGCATTGCCAGCCGCACTCCAAGCACTTGTCCCGCGCACAGATGCCCGTGCGCGACGGCTGCGAGTTCGAGGTATTCGGCGAGAGTCTTCATGGGAGGTGTAGCGATCCAGTCTACGCAGTCCTCGCGCGGGAAGCGAATCTAGGCCTTTTCGGGAGCCGCCCAGGGATGCGGCTCGCGCGCTTCCACAAACGCGAAGATAGTCATGAGCACCGCAAGTCCCGAGAGCGTTGCGTCTTCCAGTACCTTCTTGAGACCGATCGGTTCGGGAGTCGCAAAACAGCCGCAATTGATGTTCATGTGCAGGAGATAGGCGCGTAAAACGACAACGAAGAACCCGATCATGATGAAGGTGAGCAGCGAAGCCCAAATGCGCAGGCGCCAGCCAATCAGCACCAGGAATCCGAGGATGATTTCCGTGAAAGGCAGTGTGTGGGCGACGAATTCGACTCCCCAGGGCGGCAGCATCTTGAAGGCTTCCACCTGGTCTCGGAAGTTCCCTAGGTTCAGGGATATGGAAAACTTCAGTATGAAGAGCGGCCAGAGATTGTTGTTCGGGAGAAAAATCTTCGAATAGCCCGCGTAAAGGAAGATGCCCCCGAGAAGGAGGCGGCCGATCCACAGGACTACGCGGCGAAGATTCCAGGGGCTCGATTGCATCATGCCTTGATCTCTCTCGAATTCCGCCGGCAAGAATCTTGCTACTTCTGGCTTAGCAACTGATCCAGAAACTGGTGCAATATTTCGTAGCTCATGGCGCTGGAGTAGGGATACGTCTGCCCTTTGGAATGGAAGACGGTCGTCGGCGTCTGGCTCACCCGGTACATCTGCCCGAGTTGGACATCCTTATCGATAAGTGGATCGAGCGTACCGCCCTTTACGAGCGCGCGGACTTTGGTCATATCCGCTGAGGAAAGCACCGCGGCCACCGTCCCGTCAACGTCGCCGCTCTGTTCCCATTTTTCCTGATTCTCAAACAACGCTTTCTCCACCGGCTCGACCTTCCCGATCTCTGCAGCGGCCCGTGCGTACCGCGCAGCCACGCGCGAATAGGCGTGCATGGGCAGCGGAAAATCCCGATGGATCAGATAAACCTTCCCGGTGGTGACGTAATTGTCCATCAGCTGCCGGTTGGTGGTCAGGAAAAGCGTCCTGCAGGCGGGGCACTGGAAGTCGCTGAACACTTCCATAATGATCGGCGCGTTCTTTGAGCCGAAGGCCTTGTGGGGATCGACGTCGGTAACGCCTTCGGCTTCGGCGACCGCCGGCTGTGACGAAGCATTTCGCGACTCAGCCGCATTCGCGGAGGTCCCGGCAGAGGTCATTTCAAGGCTCGAAGAAGCGGAAGCAGCACTTCGCTCATTCTCCGAGGCAGCGAGTTTTGGCCCAAGCCGAGGGGCGGCCACTGGCCCCTCGCCGTAACGCGCAGCGGCAACGGGGTGGATCGCTCGGCTAACCAGGAGACGCCCACCGATCAAGGCCACAACTACGGCTACAGCTATCATAGCGCGACGACTCACGCGACCCTCCACGACACGCCCACGAGAATAGTGAGATGCAAAACGAACGAATGTCTCGGTCAGATTATCACAGGTTTCAACAGATGACTCCCCCGATGGCAGGCCGCGTTTTTGAAGTAACCAAAACCCTTCCTCCAAGCATCTCATGGAGGCTCTCGAGAGAGTGCTGGTATGGCAGCTAAGATGTTCAAACATAATCGTTTACAGCAATAACAAGAAAACTTGACAAGAACACACTCAAGTTATATACTGGGCCCCGATTTGGACCAAGGAGCACGCCATTGACCTCGGCCCGCCCAGCCATTTGCGACGTTTGGGCGGCCAGTGAGCTAGACGGGCTCCCGAACGAACAGCTTCGGAAGAAATAGCCCGAAAGGATTAACAGAGATGAGCAAGATTATAGGAATTGACCTGGGCACCACCAACTCGGTTGTGGCGGTCATGCAGGGCGGTGAACCGGTGGTGATCCCCAACCAGGAAGGCGCACGCACCACTCCCTCGGTTGTAGCCATCACCAAGGGCGGAGAGCGCCTCGTTGGACAAGTAGCGAAACGCCAGGCGGTGACGAATCCCGAGAATACCGTGTATTCGATCAAGCGCTTTATGGGCCGGCGCTACGATGAAGTGAGCGACGAAATGAAGCGCATCCCCTACAAAGTCGTCAAGGGTGAGCACGACGATGCGCGCGTGGACATCTTCGGCAAGATTTATAGCCCGCCGCAGATTTCCGCGATGATCCTCGGCAAACTGAAAGCCGCCGCGGAAGATTTTCTCGGCGAAAAAGTCGCGAAAGCGGTGATCACCGTTCCGGCGTATTTCAATGACGCGCAGCGCCAGGCGACCAAGCAGGCAGGCGAAATCGCCGGCCTCGAAGTGGTGCGCATCATCAACGAGCCCACGGCCGCCGCGCTAGCCTACGGCTTGGACAAGAAGAGCGACGAAACCATCGCCGTGTACGACCTCGGCGGCGGCACGTTTGATATTTCCGTCCTCGAAGTCGGCAGCGGCGTCGTCGAAGTTAAATCGACGAATGGTGACACGCACCTGGGCGGCGACGATATCGACCAGCGCATCGTGGACTGGTTGATTGACGAATTCAAGAAAGAGAACAGCATCGACCTCGGCAAAGACCGCATGGCCCTGCAGCGCCTGAAGGAAGCCGCGGAAAAGGCCAAAATCGAACTCTCGCAGATGATGGAGACGGAGATCAACCTGCCGTTCATCACCGCCGGCGCGAGCGGCCCCATCCACATGCAGCAGAAGCTGACGCGCACGCGCCTCGAGCAATTGATGAACGATCTGCTCGAACGTTCGATGAAGCCGGTCAAACAGGCTCTGGAAGACGCGAAAATGTCGCCGAACGACATTCAGGAGATCGTGATGGTCGGCGGCTCGACGCGTATCCCCAAGGTGCAATCGCTGGTACGCACCTTCTTCGGCGAAAAAGAGCTGCACAAGGGCGTGAACCCCGACGAAGTCGTGGCCGTAGGCGCGGCAATTCAGGGTGCGGTGCTCGCGGGCGAAGTGAAGGACATCCTGCTGCTGGACGTGACGCCGCTTTCTCTGGGCGTCGAGACGCTCGGCGGCGTGATGACCGTGCAGATCCCGCGCAACACCACGATTCCCACGCGCAAAGTCGAAACCTACTCGACGGCCGCGGACAATCAGCCGGGTGTGGAAATCCAGGTTCTCCAGGGCGAACGCAAGTTCGCTACCGACAACCGTTCGCTCGGCAAGTTCAAGCTGGACGGGATTCCGCCGGCACCCCGCGGCACGCCGCAAATCGAAGTGACCTTCGATATCGACGCCAACGGCATCTTGAACGTCAGCGCGAAGGACAAGGCCACCAACAAGGAGCAGAAGATCACCATTACGGCTTCGAGCGGTCTGACGAAAGAAGAAGCCGAAAAGATGCGCGTCGAGGCTGAATCGCACGCAGAAGACGATCGTCGCCGCATGGAGGAAGTCGAATCGCGCAACCGGCTCGACGGCATCCTCTATCAAGCGGAGAAGATGATCCGCGAGAACCGCGAGAAGATTGCGGAATCGGAAATCAAAACGGCCGAAGACGCCATCGAAGAAGCCAAGAAAGCCATCGCCGAAGGGGGCACGGCTCGCTTGCGCTCGGCCACCGAGAACCTCGAAAAGTCTTTGCACAAGATCGCCGAGGTGCTCTACAAAGCTAACGAGGCAGCAGCACAGCAGGCCGGTGCTGCAGGCGCAGGCGCTGGTGCGAGCGGCGGGGCCGGGTCAAGTTCCGGCGGCGCATCCCAGGACAAAAAGCCCGGCGACGTAATCGACGCCGAGTACGTAGACGTAGACGAAAGCAAGCGGCCTAACTAACCGCGTAAGGGGCGGGGCGCGAACCACGGCGCCCCGCTCGATTTTCTTTTTATTCCGACCATGCCGACAACTTCAAAACAAGACTATTACGAACTATTAGGGGTCCCGAAAAAAGCAGCCGCGAAAGAGATTCGCACGGCTTTCCGCAAACTCGCGCGCAAATATCATCCCGACCTCAATCCCGGCGACAAATCCTCGGAGGAGAAATTCAAGCAGTTGCAGGAAGCCTACGACGTTCTGTCGGACACAAAAAAACGCCAGATGTACGACCAGTACGGCTTTTACAGCGACAACATTCCTCCCGGCGGTCCGGGGGGCGGACACGCGCAGGACACCAGCGAAGGCGTCAATTTCGATTTTAACGGATTTGATTTTGGCGGCGGCTCGGGTGCGCAGGGCGGCAACGCCAGTTTCCGCGATCTCTTCAGCCAGTTTTTTCGCGGGGGCCGCGGCGGCGGCGAAGAACCGGAGCATGAGCCCGGCGGCGACCTCGAATATCAGATCGAGATCGACTTTTGGGATGCCGTTCGCGGTGCGGTCAAGAAGCTGACCATCACGCGCCTCGATACCTGCGACACCTGCCATGGCACGGGCGCGGTCGGCTCCGCCGAAACCTGCCCGACCTGCCACGGTTCAGGCACCATCCAGCAAGCCGCAGGCAAGATGAAGTTCAATGTTCCCTGCACGCGCTGCGGCGGCACCGGCAAAATTCGCAAGGTCTGCCCGACATGCAGCGGCGAAGGACGGCTGCGCCGCACGGAAACCATTGACGTGCGCATTCCCGCAGGCGTGGCCAGCGGCTCGCGCGTCCGCGTTCCGGGCAAAGGCAACGCGGGAACCATGGGCGCCCCTCCCGGCGATCTGTATTTGCGGGTGGACGTGAAGCCGCATGCTTTCTTCGAGCGCCGCGGCGATGATTTGTATACCAAGGTTCCGGTAACCGTGACGGAAGCGACTCTCGGGGCGAAAGTCGAAGTGCCCACGATCGACGGCCGCTCGCTGGTGCGCATACCTCCGGCAACCAATAGCGGCAAGACTCTGCGCCTCAAGGAGAAAGGTGTACCCAGCCGCAACGGCTCGCGCGGCGACCAGTACGTCGAAATCCAAGTGGTGGTTCCAGCGCCAACGGACGAGCGTGTGCGAACGCTCATGAAAGAACTAGAGACGATCGCGCCCGAAGATCCGCGTAAAGATCTATTCACGAAAGCAGGAGTGTAGGGGCGCGGCACGCCGTGCCCGTCCGGTAGAGAGAGCAACACCATGCCACAGAGAACAAGAAAACGGGCCAAAGCCGGGTACATGATCAGCGCGGTAGCGGAGCTGTACAAGCTGCATCCGCAAACGCTGCGCTTGTACGAGCGCGTCGGTCTGCTGAAGCCGTCCCGCTCAGAGGGAAATACCCGGCTCTATACCGACTCCGATCTCGAGCGCCTCGACGTGATCCTCACGCTGGCGCGCGACATGGGCGTTAACCTCGCGGGCATTGAAATCATTTTGAACATGCGCGAAAAGATGGTGGAGATGGAACGCCAAATGACGGAATTCGCTACCGTCGTGCAGCAAGAGCTCTCGCGCGTGGCGTCATCACGCTTGCAAGACAAAGAGCCGCGCCATGCGATTGTGCGCGCCACACCGCGCGCGTTCCGCACCTAGCGGGAGAGACACTCTTCGCTCGCCGTCTCGAAACACCGGCTTAGCCAGCAGGCCAAACCTCGCCGCCCGCGTCGCTTGGGTCCCGAAGAGGGAGCGAAGAATGTCTCGCCCCCTCGCCCTTCCACGGTTTTCCCAAAGCACACAGCTTGCCGTGAACCCTCCCTGAACGTATGCTGTCCGCATGGCGCTTGAGAATTGTTCGCTTTGCAGAGGAACGGGCTGGAAGCTCATGCCGCGGCCTGACGGAGCCGCGGGAAGAATTGCCGTGGCCTGCGATTGCGGGATGGAGGAGCGTTCCGAGCGCGTCATCGAGCGCGCGCACATCCCCAGGCGCTACGAGCACTGTGATTTTGAAAGCTACAGCACGGACGTCGGCGCAACGCCGCTGCAAACGGATTCGCTGAAAAAAACAAAGCTTCTGACGCAGGGATTTGTTCGCGACTACCCGGGCGCCGCCGAAAAGGGTCTGCTGCTCATGGGCCCCTCAGGCGTTGGCAAGACCCATCTCGCCGTCGCTGCTTTGAAAGATCTAATTCGCCGCGGACACGTCGGCCTGTTCTGCGATTACCGCGAGCTTCTGAAGGAAATTCAAGCCAGCTACAACCACGCCAGCGAATCGACGGAAATGGGCATTCTCGAGCCCATCCGCACCGTGGAAATTCTCGTGTTAGACGATCTAGGCGCCAGCAAGCCTTCGGATTGGGTGCGTGACATCGTCGGCATCGTTCTGAACGCCCGTTACAACGAACGCCGCACCACCCTCATCACGACAAACTACTATGACAATCCGGCGCAGGAAGGCGAAGCCACGCGCCTTCCCAGCGGAAAACTCGTCATGCCCACGCGCGAAGATTCTCTCGAGCAAAGAATCGGCAGCCGTATGCGCTCGCGCCTCTTTGAAATGTGCCGCACAGTGGAAGTGATGGCTCCGGATTTCCGCCGCGAAAGCACGCAAGCAGGCCGCGCCAGAGCGTAGAAAGACGAAAACAAGCTGATTTCCACGAGCGTGGACGAGACCAAAGCCGAGACCGGAGCCCTAGAAAGGCCCAAGAGCATCCGGACGGAAAACGATTGGATCCACTACTGGCTGAGTACCTGGGCGGATCAGTTTGATTCAATTTGACACATTCGTCAGAGTTTCTCTCCAGAAGACATCGTATTTCCGACTTCTCAAAATAACGTCAAACTATTCATTCATAAGCACTTAGCTATGTCTTGACGGGATGTAACCTATTGGACTATAACGTGCTCTATATACATTGTCACATAGAGTGGTACTTGACAGAGGGAGGGATCAGCAGTATGAACAGTATACACCATAGAAGACGTGGAAGCACGGGAAGGGGCGTTGCTATGGCTTCGGCTGGCACAAAGAAGGTGATTGTCGAATTTCCTGCGGATTTGTTGAAACAGGCTGAAAGGGTTGCAGCTGAACTCGCGACTGATCGAAGCAAACTAATCCGATCTGCAGTGGAGTACTACCTGGAGGAACGATCGAAAATGCAGCTTGAGGCGGAGCTCGCCGAGGGTTACCGCACTTTTGCTGCTCTCGACCGCGAGATAGCGAAAGAATTTGCGTACATCGACTCGGAAGATCACTAATGCCGGGGAAGGTTTCGCGAGGGTCAGTCGTGGACGTCAACCTAGATCCAAGTCTTGGTCGCGAGATCATGAAGACTCGTCCCTGCGTTGTGATCCAAAATGATATTGGCAATCAGAATTCCCAGCTGACCATCGTTGCGGCTCTGACGGGCGCCGAAAACGTCCAGAAGAAGCCTTTGCCTATCTGGGTATTTGTTGCGAAGGGGGACGGGGGCGTCGAGAAGGATTGTTATGTACTTTGCAACCAAATTCGGACTGTAGACGAGATACGCCTCGGGAAGATTTACGGGACGCTTTCCAAGGGTGTCATGGAAAAAGTAGACAGAGCGATCCGCATTAGTCTGTCCCTGTTGTAGTCCGAACCTAACGGCAGCTGCCAAAGTTTTTCTTAGTTGTTCAATTCTTCAGAGCCTTCTATGCCGTTGTCCGAAACATTGGCCGCAATGCTAAGCGGCGGGGATCGGAGATCGATTGGCCGGTCTAACGCGGCCGTGAAACTTGTCCTACAGCAGCCGGCGAGGCTCTCTGAACTAATGGAGTGCCTCTGGGGTGAAGATCCAGTTCTGCGAATGCGCGCGGCTGACGCGGCAGAAAAAGTTTCCGCAAAGAAACCCCGGCTCCTGGACCGCCACAAAGCAGAACTCCTCGGTCTGCTCGCGGAAGCGGAACAGATCGAGCTGCGCTGGCATCTTGCGCAGATGATCCCGCGCCTTCGCCTCACCGCGCCTGAGCGCCAGCGCGCCCGAGAAGCATTAGAGGGCTACCTCGATGATCGCAGTTCGATCGTTAAGACCTTCGCTCTGGAAGGACTGGCGGAACTTGCGCGAAGCGACGTTGCTCTCTGGCCCCACGTGAAGCAGATGCTTCTAAATGCCGTGCACCGAGGAACTCCTGCCATGAGGGCCAGGGCCAGAAAGCTCCTCGAACAACGCCTGGACTAAGCTCTATGTGACAGGGGACGTTCGAGGCGGCGGACCAGCAGGCGGATCATGCTGATGTGCACGAGCGAGGTAGCTCGATGGCGCTGCGCCGACGGCACGCCAAGTGATCGAAGTGCGGCTTCCGGCCCAGGCGATGGGCGCGCTGATAACCTTCGATGTCCCCGGGCGCCGCCACGACTGCGTTTGAAGGCACTTCGGCCTTGGTCATCAAGCGAGGCGGAGAGATAGCGGGAGTCTGGGTGGGCGCAGGTAACGTCGGCCACGGATTCGTAAGAAAAAAAGATGGCACCATCCTGACGTTTGACGGCCCTGCGGCTGGCTCTGCTTCCGGTCAAGGCACATTCCCTGTGGGCATCAATGATGCAGGCGAAATCGTCGGAGACTTTGTTGATGCGAACAACCTTGCACATGGATTTGTGCTGCTCCACAGCAACTAACCAGTGCTGTTAAGCGGGCATGAGTGCCCTTCCGCGCAATCGTCGCCACACTCTCCATGGGCCGTCAGCACCGCGCTGAACGGATTCGCCTTGCGAATTCCTCCACCCTCGACAATCGTATAAACGGGAATCGGCCGCGACGTTTTCGAGAGTCTCGAGTTTGCTGCTGCGTCAGCCAAGTTCGACCGAATCGGTTTTGGGTTTGGTTTATCCAACTGGAACGTCGGAATTTGTATTGCCATTCCTCAAGTCTCCGATCCCTCGGGACAAAGCTGACGCATCCCCACATCCCCACCGGTTTCATTGACACAAAGCGGACGCGGCGAGTATCCTTTTGATGTTGCAGCGCGCCTCGAAACGCCCGCAGCACCTTTGTCCCGAAAGACCGCTCGGCGGTTAACCTCCTTGTAGGAACCCTGTCAGGGAATTCGCAAGGAATCTTATCGACGTTTGCGTGACCTCGGCTTTGCCGGGGTGGACAGAATAGAAGTTATCTTCCGGAGGCCAACAACCATGTTACCTGACCACGACAACCAGTCCTCAGCAGCCGCAGCTGCACCCACAGCTGATTCAGAAGCAACTCAGAGCAGCATTCCAGAGGAAGTGAACACAGCTGAAGCAAGCGCGCCCGAACCTGTGGCTCATCCGAGCGACGCTGGCGCGGAGTCGCACCCCGCCTCAGCTGCATCTGCCGAAGCTCTACAGGAACAAGCCAAAGCCGCGGAAGCTCCAGCCGCTGCGGAAGCGCACGCAGCGACAGCCGCACCTCCGGCCGATGCCGAAGCCACAGCTGCCGCCGAAGAAGCCGCCGGCTCAGAAGAGATGAGCAAGCTGATGGAGCAGTACGACGAGCAGCACGAAGCTGCCTCGCAAAACGAAATTATCGAAGTAAAGGTTGTCGCCTATACGGAACACGGCGTGGTTGTGGACCTCGGCGGAAAAACCGAAGGTCTCATCCCGGCGGCGGAGTTTTCTGAAACCGACATTCCGCGTCCCGAGCCCAACGCCGTCATCGAAGTCCAGCGCACCGGCGAGCACAAAGACGGTTTCACCATTCTCTCCTATCAAAAAGTTCTGCGCCGCCGCACTTGGGAAAGGATTGAAGCCGCTTACAAAGCCAAGGAAACCATCACCGGTAAAGTGGTGGACCGCATCAAGGGCGGTCTGGTTGTGGACATTGGCGTCCGCGCGTTCCTGCCCGGCTCGCAGTTTGATCTGCGCCCGACGCAGAACCTCGATGATCTGACCGGCAGCGAAGTCGAGGTCCGCGTCACCAAGCTGAACCGCCGCCGCGGCAACGTGGTTGTCAGCCGCCGCGCGATCCTGGAAGAAGAGCTGCACGCCAAGCGCGCCCAGTTGATGGAGACGCTCACCGAGGGCCAGGTCGTGCACGGCCACGTGAAAAACGTGACGGAATACGGCGCCTTCGTCGATCTCGGCGGCATCGACGGCTTGCTCCATCTCACGGACCTCAGCTGGGGCCGCGTGAAGCATCCTTCCGATGTCGTGAAGCCCGAGCAAGAGCTGGACGTCATCATCTTGAAGTTCGACAAGGAAAAGCAGCGCGTCTCGCTCGGCCTCAAGCAGCTGATGCCCGATCCGTGGGTGCACGCCGCGGAAAAGTATCCCGCCGGCGGCAAAGTAAAAGGAAAAGTTGTCGGCGTTGTCGACTACGGCGTTTTCGTCGAGCTCGAACAAGGTATCGAAGGACTGGTGCACGTCACGGAAATGAGCTGGTCGAAAAAAGCCCAGCATCCCTCGAAGGTCGCCAAGGTCGGCGAAGAAGTCGACGTCGTGGTCCTGGACATCAAGCCCAGCGACCGCCGCGTCTCTCTGGGCATCAAGCAAGCCCTCCCCGATCCGTGGCTGCTTATTGCCGATAAGTACCCGGTCGGCACCATCGTCACCGGAAAAGTCCGCAACATCGCGGAGTTCGGGGCTTTCGTTGAAATCGAAGAAGGCTTTGACGGCCTGGTGCACGTCGGCGACGTAAGCTGGACGGAGCGCATCAAGAATCCGCATGAAGTTTTCAAAAAGGGCGAACCGGTCACCGCAAAGGTTTTGAAGATCGATCCGGAGAACCGCCGCGTCTCTCTCGGTATTAAGCAGGTGAACGATATCTGGGGCGAGTGGTTCAAGCAGCACAAGGTGGGCCAGATCGTGAAGGGCAAAGTTTCGCGCATTGCCACCTTCGGCGCGTTCGTCGAGCTGGGCGACAACATCGAAGCTCTCTGCCACAACACGGAGATCGAGGAGCGCAAGCGCCGCGACGATGGCAACTCACCGATGCACCGCACCAGCACCGGCCCGCTGAAGAGCGCCGGTCCGCTCGAGCCGGGCAAGGAGTACGATTTCAAGATCATCAAGATCAGCCCGGAGACGCGCCGCATCGGATTGAGCTATCGCGCCGCCGCCAAGCAAATCGAGCGCAAAGAAATCGAGCAGTATCGCTCGACTTCAAAAACTTCTTCGACCGCGACGATTGGTGACGCGCTCAAGTCCAAGTTGTCCGCGCGGTAAGGTCGGTGGACGGCGGCTGACAGGAATCTTTTTTCTAGCAAACCGGGCGGCGCTTCCCAGGGGGCTCCGGCGTCAAGACATAAGGGCAGCACAATTTCATTTACCTGCGGGTCAATTTAGTGATAGGAAGAGGGGCATCCAGGCGGCTTACGCCCCTCTAAGCCGTTTTGCACCAAGAACCTGCGGGCGCTGATACTCTGGCTCTCTAGCGAGGCATAGGCACGATGACCAAGCAACTGACGCTGACGAAGGCCGACCTCATCGAAGAAGTTCTGCGCATTACGGAGCTCCCTCGCAAAGAGTCCGAGACCATCGTCGAGACCATCTTCGACAGCATCATCGAGTCCCTGCAGAATGGCGACAAAATCGAAATCCGCGGCTTCGGCAGCTTCCGTACGCGCCAGCGCCGCGGCCGCGTGGGCCGCAATCCCAAGACAGGCGAAAAAGTCGAAGTACCGCCAAAGAAAATTCCCTTCTTCAAGCCCAGCAAAGAACTCAAGGATTTTGTGAACAGCACGGATGCCGCGGCCTCAGCAGGAGCAACCTCTGCCGCGCCAGCTGCGGGCGACGCGAAACATACCTAAACCACTCTAGAGCTCTTCACGAATTTTACCGATCCATCGCTTTTCTCTTTGGCGCGCACCTGCCCGTGCGACTCGCTCAGCATTTTGCGCTATGCTGTCCGCGCTACTTTTGCTTTTGAGGACGCTTGCCGATGGACTATCTGTGGACCCCGTGGCGCTACCAGTACATGGAGCAAGTGGCGGCCGGAAAGCGGCCCGACTGCATTTTTTGCGACGCCGTCGCGCGCAACAAGGATGATGAAACATTCATCGCCTATCGCGGAGCGAAAACCTTCGTCATCCTGAACCTTTTTCCATACACCTCGGGGCACGTCCTGATCGTCCCTTACGCGCACGTTGCGGAATTGAATCTGTGCGATTCCGATGCACTGGGCGAAATGATGCATCTTGCGCAGCGGATGGAAAAAGCCTTCCAAACAAATTACAAGCCCGACGGCCTGAATCTCGGCATGAACCGGGCCGCGCCGCGGGTGCGGGTGTCGCCGGGCATTTGCACCTTCACGTACTGCCGCGCTGGTTCGGCGATTCCAATTTCATGACCGTCACCGGCGAAACCCGCGTCCATCCGGAAGAGCTGAAGGTCAGCTATGAACGCCTGCGAAAAACCCTGGCTTCCTAGCGGCATTCCGCCGCGGCGCGCTAAGATGAAAGTTCGAGATTATTTTCGACCGATCCAGCCAATCGAAGGAGCTTGCCCTTGAACCTCGATCTCACCGAAGAGCAAGCGCTCTTGCAAAAAACCGTGCGGGAGTTTGCCGAAACCGAAGTCCGGCCGCTCGCCAAAGAACTGGATGAAACGGGCCACTTTCCGCGCGCAACCTTCCGGAAAGCCGCGGAGCTGGGCCTTACCGGCATCGCACTGCCGGAAGCCGAGGGCGGCGCAGGCTTCGATCACATTGCCTACACCATGGTGATCGAGGAGATTTCGCGATGCTGCGCTTCGACCGGCGTGATTCTCTCCGTGCAGAATTCTCTATACTGCGACCCGGTTCACCGTTACGGCACCGAAGAGCAGAAAAAGAAATTCCTCGAGCCCTATGCCCGCGGCGAAAAAATCGGATGCTACGCGCTCACCGAACCACAAGCCGGCTCGAACGCCGCCGCTCTACAAACCAAAGCCACGAAGACCGGCGACAAGTACATCCTCAACGGCACCAAAGCCTGGATCACCAACGGCGGCGCCGCCGACGCCGCCATCGTCTACGTCAACACGCATCCCGAAAAGGGCGAAAAAGGCATCACCGCCTTGGTCGTAGAAAAAGGCACGCCGGGATTCAAAATCGGCAAAGAAGAAAAAAAACTCGGCATCAGCGCCACAGCTTGCTGCGAACTGGTTTTCACCGACTGCGAAGTCCCCCACGCCAATCGCATCGGCAACGACGGCGAAGGCTACAAGGTGGCTCTCTCGACGCTCGACGGCGGCCGCATCGGCATCGCCGCGCAAGCCACCGGCATCGCGCAGGGCGCTTTTGAAGCCGCGCAAAAATATTCCCAGGAGCGCTTGGCTTTCGGCCATCCGATCTCCGAGTTTCAAGCCATCCAATTCATGCTCGCCGATATGGCCACGGAAATCGACGCAGCGCGCCTGCTTGTCCGCAAAGCCGCCTGGAAGCAAGACACCGGCGCCCGCTTCAGCATGGACGCCGCCATCGCCAAACTCTTCGCCAGCGAAATGGCCACCCGCGTCACCCACAAAGCCATCCAAATCCACGGCGGCAACGGCTACAGCCGCGAATATCCCGTCGAGCGCAACTACCGCGACGCCCGCATCACCGAAATCTACGAAGGCACCAGCGAAATCCAGCGCCTGGTCATCTCCTCCTGGGTCTTGAAGTAGAAATCATTGGCTCGCTAACTTAGCTATGGACCCCAGCGGCTACTTGCTTCTTATTTTCATTTCTGTCATTAGAATCCTCGAATCAGAGAGCAAGCCGATCGAATGATCGATGTGTCCATCGAGTTCGTTGACATCCGATTGCAAACGCTCTCCGTATATCCGTTCAGGAGCCTATGAAGACCCGCATCTTGTCTTTTCTCATCCTGCTCGCAATGGCTGCGCCATCATCCATTCCAGCTGAGACCTCCCCGCGACCCAGATCTCATCTCGATTGGCAACCATGGTCCGACGCCGTCTTCACTCAAGCCAAACGAGAAAAGCGTTTCGTGCTCCTCGATCTGGAAGCCGTCTGGTGCCACTGGTGCCACGTCATGGACGAAAACACCTACAGCGACGCCGCCGTAATCAAAATGCTCCAGGCTCACTACATCGTCGTCAAAGCCGACCAGGACGCTCGCCCCGATCTTTCCAATCGCTACGAAGACTACGGCTGGCCTGCCACTGTTGTTTTCGACGGCGACGGCCACGAAATCGTCAAGCGTCAGGGCTATCTCGCTCCCGACGAAATGCTTTCCATGCTCCAGGCCATCCTCGACGACCCCACGCCCGGCCCTTCCGTCAATCCCGAAGCCAAGCTCGAGATCCCCGCGAACCCGCTCCTCGGCGACGCTCTCCGCCAGCAACTCACGAAAAGCTTTCTAAGTGGATACGACAAGGTTCACGGAAGCTGGGGTACGGATCAAAAACTCCTGGATTGGGATTCCGTCGAATACTCGCTCGACCTCGCCCGTCTCAATCGCGACGCCCAAGCCGAACACATGGCTCGCGAGACTCTCACCGAGCAACTACATCTCCTCGATCCAGCCTGGGGCGGGGTCTACCAATACTCCACCGATGGCGATTGGAACTCCCCGCACTTTGAAAAGATCATGCAGATGCAGGCGGAAAATCTACGCATCTATTCGCTGGCCTACGTGCAGTTCGGCGACCCCGCCTATTTACACGCCGCCCAAGAAATTCGCCGCTATCTCAAAACGTTTCTCGCCTCGCCGCAGGGCGCCTTCTACACCAGCCAGGACGCCGATTTGATCGACGGCAAGCACAGCGCCGAATACTTCGCCAAGAGCGATGCTGCGCGCCGCAAACGCGGCATTCCCCGCGTCGACAAACATATCTACGCCCGCGAAAACGGTTGGGCGGTCACCGGCCTAGTGGCGCTCTACGACGCCGTCGGCGACCCAGCAACTCTCGCCGACGCTACTCGCGCCGCCCGATGGATTCTTGCCAACCGCGCCCTTCCCGGTGGGGGTTTTCGTCACGGTGAAAAAGATGCCGCCGGTCCCTACCTTGGCGACACCATCGCCATGGAGCGCGCCTTCGTCGCTCTCTACGGCGCCACCGGCGATCGCCAATGGCTAAGAAACGCCGAATCCTCCATGAAGTTCATTGACGCCAATTTCCGCGACGCCAAAGGCACCGGTTTTCTCACCACAAAAATCCCCACCGATCATGCCTACATTCCGCACGCCCAACGCGACGAAAACGTCATGGTCGCACGCACTGCCACTCTGCTCTTCCACTACACCGGCGACGCGCACGACGACGACCTCGCCAAACAAGCCATGCGCTTTCTCGCCGCAGTCCCCGTCGTCAACCGTCTCCCCGCCGCCAGCGCTCTGCTAGCCGACCTCGAAATCAGCCGCCCACCCCTCCACCTCACCGTCGTCGGCCACAAAAACGATCCCGCCGCCGAAACTCTCTTCCAAGCCGCCCTCCGCTATCCTGCGAGCTACAAGCGCCTAGAGTGGTGGGATACCGTCGAAGGAAAACTCCCCAATCCCGACGTCCAATACCCCGAACTAAATCGCGCTGCGGCCTTCATCTGCACCAACCGCGCATGCTCCCCGCCCATCTTCAACCCCGCCGACCTTCCTAACCGCATCGACAAACTCTCCGGCCTCGGGACCTCCCGCTAACTGCCGTCCACGCAAATCCCTCCTGCGTCAACAACCCGCATCACCGAAATCTACGAAGGCACCAGAGAAATCCAGCGCCTCGTCATTTTTTGCCCTCATAGTCGTACAGCCGGTTGCTCCCGCTCCCGTCATTTCGTCCATAACGAAGGGAGAAATCTAGTTCTTATCGCCTTTTCTGCGGCTTCCACTCCAGATAGCGGAAGTCGCTCGAGTACTTTTATCAAAACTTGCCGGAGTGAGCGCAAAGCAGGGGAAAATCAGCAAGTTGTGACAAACCTGGGCTAACCTGGCTTTTTCGGACGGAAGCGTTTCTGGGTCAGCCTGGAGAAGGGCGTCCCTCGAAGCAAAACGACTTTTGGCCGCTATTTTCCGGGGTGCGATCACCCCGCAACCGGTGATCGGCATGTCCCGGAACACTGATCGGCATGGTCCGGAATCCCCAAGCGAGCGAAGTCACGTGCGGCAACCGACGCTACGCGAAGTCTCTCAGCGAATTTCGTCCGGTCCATGTGGGCAGTCTACCATCTGCGACGCACGGCTAGCTCTAGAGTCGGTAAGTGCCCGAAAACTCGCAGCCCTGCACACCCTGTCTACCGCACACAGGGTGGGCGCAGACAACATAACGCAGCCCATCATTGGGGAAGAGGGGTACCCGGGATTTCAAGAGAAACCGTCAAACCCGGAGCTATGTTAGGAAACTTCTCCACCAGCGAAATTTCAATAATTTGGTTCGGAAAATGACCCGCGGGATTCGGTTTGCAAGTTCCCTTGAAAACGGGAAGAATCCAAAAGCCAGGACGGCCCTCCATTTCACAAGGTGTGATCAAGATGTCTTGGTTATGGTCGAGATCAATCTGGTCTTGCCCAAGAATTCTCTGGGTATTGGGCAAGGGAAAGTGCGGCATCTCTCCGTCGATTCTTACGTTTATTGTTCCCCGGTAGAGGGCCACACCACTTAGGGCCAACACAGTCTGATAAAACTTCGGCCTGTACTTTCTGAAATGCCCGAAACCCGGCTCGGCAACTTCACCTTTGAACATCACTCGCTCGTTTGCTAAATGGAGCCAGAGTTCCTACGGCTCCGTCCCGGTCTTCTTCTCCAACCGCAACCGGTGTGGGTAATCCTATCACCGCACACGATGATAACGGCAAGTTCCACTGCTACTGGCCTTGCCGGTAAGCTAACTTAT
>Ga0210395_10000781_pt1 | contig 24493 bp, 17 predicted proteins | sample IncBWH4OmetaG_FD_150861 | JGI IMG/M metagenome (GOLD analysis project Ga0210395, IMG submission 150861) | Forest soil microbial communities from Barre Woods Harvard Forest LTER site, Petersham, Massachusetts, United States - Inc-BW-H-4-O ... | reverse complement strand
AATATGAGCCGCCGCGCGCCGGTGCGACGGATATCGGCTACGACTTCATCGACCGGCTTCTGCAGCTGTTGCCGGCCCCAGGCGCTTGGCACCACGCAGAAATCGCAGGAGTGTGCGCAGCCGCGCGTCGCCTCGAAGACATCGGTGGTGATGTAGTCGCGCCGCGGCACCAGGTCCCGCCGCACGTACGGAAGACCTGCAAGACTCAGGTCCGCAATCTGATCGTACCGGCGCTCGAGCCGCCCGCTGACGAAGTCCCGCAGCAATCGTGGCCAGCTCTCTTCCGCATAGCCCACCACGATCGCATCCGCATGCGGCGCGGCGTCCTCCGGAACCAGCGTGACATGAGGCCCCCCGAGTACGACCGTAATGCCACGCGCTCGGAACTGGTCCGCGAGCCAGTAGCTCCGGGGCGCGGTGGGGGTGATTACCGTGATGCCGACCAGGTCAGCCTGAAGATCCAGGGGAATGTCGCGGATACCCTCATCGATCAATGTCAGGCGATGCGGAATTTCGGCAGGCACGAGGCTCGCGAGGGTCGGCAACGTCAGGGGGGCGTAGCGCAACGAGCGGCGGAAAATCCCTGAGCGGTGCCGATAGAGCCGCCCCTTCGGCGACAGTAGCGCTATGGAGAGCATGGCGATCCCCCGGGGTCCATGATGCGGGCCAAGTGCGGCTGTGGCGCAAGCGCCGTGCGTGCGCCCCAGGCTCCCAGCGCGAGCCCGGCAACCACATCGAGAAGATGGTGCTGGTGGGTCAGAACGGTCGAGGCCGCCACCGTCGCCAGCCATAGCACCAGGCCCAGGCGCGCGCCACGGGATACCCGCGTGAAATAAACGCCGGCGCACAGGGTGAACAAAGCCACATGCAATGAGGGAACCAGGTTGTATTTGAGCGCGACCATGCTGGCGATGCGAAGCCAGGGGCCCCACACCGAGTGTCCGGCATCGGCGGGCGCAAACCCGAGCCGTGCAGGCAGCGCCACAAAGGCGATGCCGGCAATGGCGATAACCTTCGCGGCCGCTAGCGCCAGACGATCGAGAGCCGCACGATTCTTAAGTACAAAGGGTGCCAAGAGAAATATCGCGTACATGGTCGTGTATGGCACGACCATGAACGGGATCAGGGGAATGCCTAACTCGAAGTTCGCGTACAGCTGCTGCCGCATCGAGTGGTGCGCGGTGATCCAATCGGCGCCACAGTAAACCACGACGAATTCAAGGCTCAATAGCCCCCATAGCAGAGCATAGTGACGCAGCAGCGACCTCATGCGGCACGCGCCGGTGCCCGCCGTGGCCCGAGCCACATGCGTGCATAGTGGCTAGCGAAGTGCGGTCGGAAGCGGTCGGGATCGACGAACCGCGGCAGATGAACCCAGGGTAAGGTTGGATGGCGGTGATGCGCCAGATGCAGGTGGTAATTGAGAAAGAGTGCCTGCACCCATGGGTGGACGCGAAGATCCCAGGCCCCCTCGGTAATATCGAGCGGCGCGAAGGCATGATCGGCGTACTGCAGCGCGCTCCAGTTGATGGCGAACGCCAGATAGCAGCACAGCCAGCCGGCAACTGACAGGTGCAGGGCGTAGAACAGGCCGACTTGAACGCCGATAGTCAGCAGCAATTCCAGCCGCGCTCGCAGTGGCGGAGCCGCAGCGAAGGCCCGCGCATATGCAGGTCCACTGGTGTGTTCAGCCGAATCCGACCAACGCGCCCGCAGCGGGTCAGGGCGAAAAACGAACGGCAGCACGAGGAACAGCAACCAGCCGAGAACCACGACAGCCCAGTAGACCCCCGAGATGATTCCGTACCACTGCACCGTCTTCAACAACCAGCTGTCGCCCGGATAGACGTAGTCGAACGTCTCCGAGTCGGTGCGGTTGTTGCGATGGTGGCTGAGGTGCGCGGTGCGTTGCAGCGAGAAACCGGTGGGGAAAAACGCCGCGCACAGCACCCCAAAAGCGTAGTTGATGCGCCGTTGTGGGTGAAAGATTCCGTGGACGCATTCATGCAGACACGAAAAGATGGTATTGGCCACGAAGGAGAAGGCCAGTGCACATGCGAAGATCCCCAATCGTGACTCGCAATGGCTCGCGCCCGATAGTAACATTGTCGCGCACGCGCAGGCGCACAGTGCGATCAGCACATTGAGGCTAGCGGGGATGGGGGCGACAGGTCGGCGGACCGAATCCACGACGGGCAACTCGAGCGGTGTTGCAGTTTCCATTTTGGACGCTGGCCGTGGAAGCCCCATCGTGCCGTTTCCAGATTCATCAACACAGCCACTGGCTGCGCCATATCCTGACGACTTTGCCCGCTATCCGCAATCCTGGTATGTGGCCTGCCCAGCGCACGCGCTGCCGCGGGGCGCGATTCGACGCATCAGCATCGCCGGCCGGGTGCTGGCACTGTTTCGGGGAGAAGATGGCCGGGCGGGCGCCCTGCCTGCGCGCTGCCCACATTTGGGGGCCGATCTGTCCGGGGGACGGGTGGTCGGGAACACTCTTGAGTGCCCACACCACCATTTCCGCTATGACTGTCACGGTCGTGGCCAGCAGGGTGCGCCAGCGCATCGGGCCTATGCGGTTGCCGAGCGCTTTGCGGCGATTTTTGTGTTCCTGGGCGACACTCCAACTTTCCCACTGCCCTCATTCGGCGAGGACGATCTGATCAGTGCACCGCCCGTTCACTGGTATCTGAGAACTCAGTGGTACATGGTGGCGGCAAATGGGTTCGATGCGCGTCACTTCGCCGAAGCGCATGGACGGCGACTGGTAGCCCCGCCCCGCGTGCATTCATCGGACAATCACTGCGTCGAGGTGATGTACCGGTACCATATCGACGCGCGCGGTTGGCTCGATCGGGCGGTGCGCATAGTCTCAGGTTCTGAGGTGGAGTTCCGTATCACCGCATGGGGTGGAAATTTCCTGCTGGCGCATGCGCGGTTCGCTCGCGACGAATCCCTCGGGGTGGTGGTCATCGAGCCCGACGCGATTGACGGGCGCGGCTCGAAAGTGACGTTAATCGTCAGTGCACGCCGTTCTCGTACTGCCTTGGGAGCGCTGCTCACGGATCACTTGGGCGTCCATGCCAAGCGCTTCGCGATTCGCAGATTCCTGCAGCAAGACGCGCATGCGTTACGGAATCTCGAATATGCCGGCGGTGGCCTGTGCCCGGGCGATGAGACCCTGGCGTACTTTCTGCGCTGGGCGGCTTCGGTACCGGAAGCCTGAAACCAAAAAGGGGGCTCTCACAATGACCATCGTTCCCCACTTCCTTGCCCGGGCCAGCTGGCTGGCCGTGCTGCTGAGCCTGCTGTCCCCCGTCGGATGGGGCCAGACACTGGCCACTACTGCCGCGCCAGCCGCGACCTCCATCAATGTGGAGGAAACTCACGAGCAGCTCCGGCGCGTCCGCGACCAGATGCTCGATGCCTGGAAGCGGCGCGACATCGATGCGCTGCTCACCAATGTTGATCCCAACGTCGTGGTTACCTGGCAGAACGGAACCGTGAGTCGCGGACCTGACGCCATCCGTACCTTCTACAAGACGATGCTCGGGGGCGAGGCCAGCGTGCTCGCGAATATCAGCAGCACGCTCACCGTAGATGACCTGTCCGTGCTACACGGCCCCGATACCGCGATCGCGTTTGGCAATATCCATGACGACATGACCTTCAAACGGCCGCTCTTCTGGGCGCCCCTCCTCGGCGGCCCGACTTCCCTCTCTGTGAACAGCCGCTGGTCGGCAACGCTGGTGCGCAAGGGCGGTGCCTGGAAGCTCGCAAGCTATCAGGCCGGGGTAAATCCGTACTCCAATCCGGTGCTCGAGCTGGCGACTCAGACTGCCGGCCGCATCGGCGCGGCGATTGGCTTCATCGTTGGGGCGCTCGTAGTGTTGCTTATCAGCTGGGCAGTGCGCAGACGACAAGTGCTGCCCGCCAGCTGATGAGAAAGTCCGCGGACCCACAGGCGCTGGATGAGGCGACGCGGGTTCTGTACGCAAAGATACGGGGAATGCCCCGCAACCGGCGCCTGGCGAGCGCCCTGGAGCAAGGTCAGCTGCCCAGTGCGGTTCGTGCGCCCGGTGTTCGCATCGTGCTCGTGCCGGGAATCCTCTATCGGGATTATCCGCAGACCGGTGCCGACGGCGCGCGGCTGCGCGTGATTGCCGAAAGTTTCGGGATTCCCGTGGAGACGATACCGGCGGATGGCACGACGGGACTGGACGCCGCCGCCACCTTGATCATCGACCGACTCGACCGGCTGCCGGCCAATGACCGAGTGCTGCTTTTTTCGCTCAGCAAGGGCAGCGCCGAGGTCCGACACGCCTTGACTCAGGCGCGGGCAGACGCGGCCTTCCGTCGCGTTCACGCCTGGGTCAGCGTGAGCGGGCTGCCGTTCGGAACCCCGTCTTTTGAGGGCGTCCTGAGTCGGCCGCTGTCGCGGATCCTGTTCGCGGGGTGGTTCTGGTGGCGTCGCTGGAAGCTCGAGCCGGTGCGCGAGTTACTCGCCTATCAACCGCGCGCACCTTTCGCGCTGCCCTCGCATCTGGAATTCATACAGATCGCAGCGTTTCCGCTGCGCTCGCATCTGCGGGATCGGCGCTCGAAACGCCTGCAGCGACGAATCGAAATGCTCGGACCGAACGACGGATTCGCGGTGCTCAATGATCTTGCGGCCCTTCCCGGCACTCTGTATCCCGTGTGGGGCGCCGATCACTACCTTGAGGGCGCACCGGACCTGACCGGCTGCATCGCCCGCTTGATCGTATATCTCATCGGGCGTTTGGAAGGCAGCGTCGGACTCGAAGATGGCATGCCGCGCTGGTGTCACGAGGATCCAGCTCGCTCCTCTTCCATCCCTGCCGAGCTCGGGAACCGGGACGTTCCACACGCCCCCGGTTCCGCCGGACCGACCTGAACCGCTGCAGTACCGCGCACACCGTAATCTTAGCGAACATCACTTTAGGGGTCGCAGTCCGCATCAAGGGTCCCCATGCACCATATTCGACGGCGCCGCGCCAAGACGGATCATTCTCCAGCGTCCCGTTGAGTGCTCTTGCACCTCAATTCGCAAGTGGCGCACGCCGCTGTCACTCAGTGAGTCGTCCTCGGTCAGGGTTCGCCTCTTGGCAGGCGGCACGACCGCCGGTCCGACCGCCTCGGTGCCGCTGGAGACTCGGCGCGGGGCGTCATTCAAAGGAGTGGATTGCGGCGACGATTCTGTGGTGTCGTTGGATTCGATTCCCCGATCGACTCGTTGCTCCCCGAGATACGGGATTGCAGAGCTGCCCATGCCGGCTTCGCGTGCGCGCATGACCTCCTGCTCCAGAACGGGCACCACGGCTGCGGAGGTGAAGGTCGAACACACCTGGACGGCGACCTGCTTGGCAGAGATTGGATCGGCGAAGAAGCCCAGCCGAAGAAAATAGCAGGAACGCCCGTGCCGGTGACTCTCGGTCGCGTAAAGGGTGTGTGGCTTGAATGCAGTGAGTGATGGCACGCCATTCAGGTCGATCGGTTGCGCCGACCAGCGCAGCTGCACGGCAAAGAGAACCGGTGCACCCTGAGCGACAGCCTCCCGCAAAGCCCGCCGAGTGCCTGTGTCTTCCGGGCGGAGCAATGCGATCTGATCATGAGCCCTGTCGTCGACGTCGTCCTGAACTGCGCACAGACCGCGCGTTTCCAGAAGCTTCAGAACCTGTGTGTCGGTCAGAGATTCATCGGTGAGATTGGCCGGCTGCAACATCTCGACCGGTGTGAGAGTGGCGAATGCGTTGGGGTAATGGCGACGTACGGCTTCTAGCCATTTTTCAGCATCCGCCAGCGTCTGGAAGTACCCCATGTTGAGGTACAACCGCTCACTGCCATCCGCCTGACGCGCACGGCTCATGAAGAATGTGAAGGACTTTAGCCGCGGTGATTGGGGCGGCCGAACGGACACAGGCGCAGCCAGCTCGCACAGAGTGAGCATGAAGTGGCCAGTACCAGCCTGAGATGGATTGGGGTTCGACAACCCCTGTGATCGTGCCGATGTCGATGTCATAAGCTCTCCCTGGAACGAACGTTCGGGTGACGGTCGGGAGAGCGCCAGTTCTACACACGAGCTTGCACGCTCACACCCGGGAGTGGAGTGGCAACCCCGCTGTCTTAGGCTGTTACGCCCTTAGACCGGTAGCTTTGCGTCCCCGACTTTCGAACGGGTTTGCCTTTATCGGTGCCTAGCTCGGTCTCAAGACGTGTCCGATTTGGGGTCCGGTCAGGACCGGTCGAATGAATCGCATCTCAAGATCGCGCAGTCATAAGCATGGTCGCTTGAGAGCCATATGTCTATTGGTCTAAGCCGGTTGCACATAATGTCGGCGATCCGCGACGTGCCGGCTCGAACTGGGCGGTGGCGGCTTGTTCCGGCTTGAGCGGTTTAGGCCACGCTGTCGTCAATTCCAAAGTCGACATACGCCCCGGAAACCACACGCAACACCACAACGCACGCCGTTTGGCCTTCGCAGGCCCCAGACCGCTGCACACGCCACGGGTCATGGCCTCGGGGCTTACACGCCCAAGCTGCAAAGACGCGCCAGAACAGGCGCTTATAGGGTCACGCCGGTGTGTGTGAACTTCGCCCCCGAGACACGTCGGCCGCTCGCTCGCTCGCGCGGCAGCGAGGGAGGATTGGCTACCGGCGGATTCCTACATTATCGCAGGCGGTCCTGATCTGGCGCCGCATCTACCTGGGGCTGACACTCGGCGCGTTCTCACGCTGGACCCCTTGATTCAACCAAGAAGAAACTCCGGTGAATGACAGCACGTTAAAACATGGAGCGTCCGCTTCCACTTGGGCCGTTGTTCTCGCGGGAGGCAACGGCAGCCGGCTGCACGCTTTGACGCACGATGCAGACGGCATCCCGGTGCCGAAACAGTTCTGCTCGCTGCAAGGCGGCCCCTGTCTTCTCGAAGATGCCCTGCAGCGTGCTTCCGCAGTTGCTTCCATTCGCCACCTATGCGCGGTCGTGGCGGCCCAGCACAGCCGCTGGTGGGACGGCCTTGTCGGCAATTTGCCAGAACAGAACGTCATCGTTCAGCCACACAACCGCGGCACGGCGCACGCGGTTTTGCTGCCCCTGCTGAACATCCTCGCCCGTGATCCCAATGCGCACGTCATACTGTTGCCCGCAGATCACTACGTGGAGGATGAAGCCACTCTGGCGAACGCTTTGCGCCGTGCCGCCGACCTTGTCAGGGTCAACGATCGTGCCGTTTATTTGCTGGGCATCGAACCGGAAGCCCCGGACCCGGAACTCGGATATATCCTGCCGACACCACAACGCTTTGGCGATCGCCCTTCCCAAGTCCTCCAGTTTGTGGAAAAACCCAACATAGCAAGGGCCCGCACCCTGATTGAACAGGGCGCCCTGTGGAATGCGTTCATCATGGCGGGTTCAGTCTCGGCGCTGTTACGGCTATATGACCGCTCGTTTTCATCAACGATCGCCACACTCAGCCCAATGGCCGGACGCAATATCGAGCCCGCGGACTCGCTTTTCGAGCAGTTCTTCAGGCGGCTTCCCACCATCGATTTTTCACACGGCGTGCTGGAAGGCAACGAGGCGACGTTACAGGTACTGCCAGTACCCCGTTGTGGTTGGACTGACCTCGGCACGCCTCAGCGGATCGGCATGACCCTGCAACGGCTGCGGGAGAACGCCGATGCACCACGCAGGCACACGGGTACGTTCCACCTCAATCTCGCCGAACAGTATGCCCGCCGCAATCAGATGTCGATCATAGTGCCTGCCTAGGCTTTGGCAGGGCTAGATAACTTGCGCCTGATCTTTTGTGACAGAAGGCTGAACTCACCGTGCGCAAGGTGAGTGACTGCACGCCCCATCACTCCCATTTGATCGTAACGCAGGCACATCCTCACGGCATCGAGCCAATCGCCACTTAACCCTTGGCTGTCTGCATAGTCCAATATCGATCGAAACGCTGCGCGCTGAGAGTCGTTGCCGAACCCGACGCGACGTATCTGTTCGAGTGTCAGTTCACCGTCAAAACATGACGGCCGATCCACTCCAACGGCCTTGAAGTTCAATCTGGTGCGAATACATTTCTCGCAAATACCGCAATTCGTTGACAGATCAGCCGCTTCCCAGCAGACCTTTACCGCCTGTGTGGCAACCGGATCCTTGGCGATAAGCGCAATCTTTTCGGTTCTCGAAAACGCAGCTCCATCATGGACGATCGAGAAGCCATCGCCGGACAAGAGGTAATCGGTGCACGGATTCTGACCCCAGGGCAGCACCAGCGCATCATATGGCTCGCCACCCGCCGTCAGGCCAAAACGAAACTCGTGCGAATAGTTGTGCAAACAACAGGACAGCTGCGCGAGGAAGCTGTCATGCCAATTTTGAATCCGCAGTTCTGCGATATTCGTCCGTACGATGCGCGGCCGCATATTGAGACGTTGCAGTAATGGTTGCTGCCGCTGTAGCAGCTTACCGAACAGGTCAGCGCGGTCCGTCGGCACATCGAACCCGTGAACGAGCATCACCGAATTCAGAGCAAACTGATCGTCCGCATGGCGCAACACCGTAAATATCGCGTCCGCGCCACCGGAAAATGCCGCAATGCTCTGAGCCTTGCCGCCGGGAGGCTCATCCGTGAGCGACCGTGGTTCGATCTTGATCGGTTTGTAGACGTCCGGCTTCCAGCGGCACCAGGCCTCCTGGAAGGTCGCCAGATTAAGCCACGCCGATCGGGTCATCAGCCCATCGACGTGGAGGTCCTGGTTGGAGCCCATAGCATGGAAAATGATGGCATTGACGAAGCCATCCAGCACATGGGGTTCCGGAAACGTCTCGCCTGGGAAATCAAAATATATGTCAATCGGGCGACCATCCGCCGTCTCAGTAAGTCGCAAGCTGCGACGCGTCCCTTCGGGGCGCTGTTCTTGAGAAACGGATAATCGCATGCGTAAGGCATGCTAGCTCACATGGCCATATTGCGCCAAGCCCATCACTTGGCGCCTTTCACTTATATATCGCGGCCACCCAGTAACAGCTCGAGGGATTGTTAAGTGTCCAATTCCAGTTCTGCGTCGCACCGGTTGAAAAATAGTAATGCGCCTGCAGATCGGCGTTGTCGGCCGTATCGGTGTCGGTCTGCCCCGCATAGGTCCACAGATCAAACGTCGCCCCCGCGGGCGAGCTGGCGGAGAGCCCTGGACCGGTGCCGATTCCGACGCTGGCTATGGTGAGCCCGGCGCTCACCGCCGGGGAGATGGTCGGCGCGGCGCTGAGGGTTGTGCCACACGCCCCATTACCCGAAGCCTCATTCTGATACGAGGAGGCATTGGCATTGGTCACATCGTACAGACGGAAGCTGCCAGAGAGGTTACCGGAGCCGGAGAAGTGAAGGCTGACCGTACAGGTTGGACATGGGGTGCAGTTCTGCGCATAGCCCTGTACCGCATCGCCTTCTCCCCCATTGCCCACTATCGTCCAGGCGCACCCATCGCTGCTGGTGATGCTGCTGAGGGTCGCGCCGCCGCCGGTGGCCTGCCCGTCAGGCCAGGTGGTCGCCAATACCCGCAGATTGCCAGTGGTCGGAAACGGGCTGCGGGTGGTGGGATCGGTCGCAATATAGATCGACTCATGGATGATATTGGCCACGTGGATCGTCGAGGGGGCGGTGGCACCGTTATTGGCCACCGGCAGCGCCACGGTCAATGAATTGTAACAGTCCCCATTGCCCGCATTCTCCCCGCTTGCTGTGAGCGAGGGGGTGACCGACCCTTGAGTCGTCTGCACAAATGCCTGGCTGGCCTGCGGATAGCCATTCACCGGCCACAGCACCCCGCCACCGTTGAGGAGATTAAAGGAGGGGCCCGCCGTCCATCCGCTCACGGTGGCATTCGCGTACCCCGCGCATCCCAGCGGGGTGTAATTCCAGATCACATTGCCCCCGTTCGCATTGTTGTTCGCCGTCGGCGTAAAGCTTCCCGGAGAGATGACACCGGCAGAGCTCGGAGTGACCGGCGAGGGACACAAAAAGCCATTGGTGGGCGAGGAAGTATTGATGTTCTCGTAGAAAGTGACGTCGAACTGCACCGGTTGGGTGGCCCCGGATCCCACGTTAATGGTGATCTTGTCAGCTCCCCCGGTGCTTCCAAGATTTTGTACGAACACCCAGGATTTCTGGCCACCCGAACCGGCATCCACCGCGCACACGGCTCCCGACCAGTTTCCCGCCAGGGAATCGCTGATTGATACCGTCCTGCCGCTCGGGGCACTCACGCCCATGACCGCCACGGTATTGGCCGGCAATGATTCGGTGTGAAACACAAATGCCGAGCCGGGTATGCCGCTGCCCACCGGATCGGTGGATGAGGCGATATGCTGGAATAGGATCGGCGAGCCGGCGCCACCGCCGGAGGCACCGCCGCCACCGCCCGTACCACCGCTACCGCCGCCGGAGCCGCCACCACCACCCGTACCACCGCCAGAGACAGTGGCCAGAGGGGCCTGACATGAGCTGGTGGTCCCGCCGTTGGACCCGACGCACATCCAGTTCCACGGCCCATTGCCGGCCACCGTTGAGGCGCTACCGGTGCTGCATAGATTCGAGCTTGGCGGTGAACTCACCGCAACGCCATTGGCTGATCCGCAAACGCCATTGACGGCAGGAGGGCCGCCCGAACCACTGCCGCCGGAACTACCGCCACTGGAACCGCTGCCCGAACCCGTGCCGCTGGCAACATTGTCAGCCGACGGCACCAGTGTCGCGTAGAACGACCAGGTCGTCGGCGTGCACCCGGCCGTCGAGGACCCAAACGTGGCAGGCATGCCCCTACTGAATGACTGCGCTTTATAGACACAATTGCCGGAATTGTTCTGCTTGCGGAATGTCAGGTTACTGCTGCTCGGCAGATACACCAGCCAATAGTTACCCGCCGCCACTGTGACCGGCTTTGATACATTCGCTGTGTTCCAACCCGTGGCCGTCGCGAAACTACTGGTCGCGGCCAGCAATTTTCCCGGGCCACCCCTGACTCCCGTAGCGTCATAGACGGCGAGAATCAAATTGCCGCTGGCCCGTGTCACGTAAAACGACAGGCTCGTGATCGTTGCGCTTTGCGATAACGCGGCCGCTTGCGCCAATACCAGGTTGCCGTTGCCGCTATCGGCAGCACTCTCAACACTGGCATCGCCGATGGTTAGCGACGCTTGTGCCTGCGCCGGGCGCGCGACAATCAGCGCGAGCAGCGCGGCAATCAACACAAACCAGAGCGTTCGAACGTGGCTCCAGGGAACCGCGGCGTGCGTCTGGGCGTGGTTCGCGCAAGGGGAACAGATCAGATTATTTCGGATCATCTTGATGGGTACGCTCGTTTGAGAGAAGGGCCCGGACCCGGTGTGTTACAGGGAACGGTGGTCCATGTTGAACTTGAGTCAGCGTGGCTTGCTGCAGCCTCCTGTGCCATCTGGATTACGCGTATTCCAACGTCAGCGAATGCCTACTCAAAGCAACCGATGCGGCCGGCATTGAATTCAACCTCGAGCCGGGGCGTCGCGCCCAAGGGATGATTGCGTATATGCAATCAGATAGTTGTGTGCGATTCATTTGCTGAGGCAGCAGCCCATTTGCAGGCGCCGCGTCCCAGGGCCCCGCGAATGCCACGCGGGCTCAAGAGCACAACGAAGCGTCTCGCCTAGCTCGCAGTGGAGCACTTGGATAGCACCAGCAGGACCCACCTGCAGGTCGAGCTGGTTCACGACATATGCCATCCGCACCTCCATACCGGCCTAGGCGAGCTGCGGTTTCCCGGTGCCCCCTGCTGCGTTGCGGTGCCCGTCCGGTCCGGCCAACCGCCACCCACACCTGATTAAGATGCCTGGTGGCAGGAGACACCTCCCGTTTTGGGCCGTCAATCTGGCGCCAAACGGCAACAACCCTGGCAGAACGTTTCGATTTGTAGGCCGCGTCCTACAGCGGCGTCGCAGGGCTGAACCCTATGCTGCGGTCAGATTACGAGTATGGACTCGTGCGCCTTCGCCTACGCGCATTGCTTGGGTGGCGCCCCAGTCATGATCGGGAGCAACAATGCAGCAGCCGCAAGCCACCGTACGCGCCCCACGTAAGAACAATGGGACCCCCGTACCCGGGGGGTCGGAGCTCGACCTCAGCAAGCTGCTGCAAGCCCTGCAATCGGTACGCGACGGTGACTTCTCAGTGCGACTCGCCAGTGACCAAACGGGCATCGCCGGTAAGGTGGCGGACACCTTCAATGAAATCGTCAGCGCCAACCATCGCCTGGCGCAGGAGCTGGAGCGGGTCGGCCAGTTCGTGGGCAAGGATGGCAAGACCCGCCATCGGATGTCGAGCGAACGGCGTTCAGGGGCCTGGGGCGCGATGGAACAGTCGTTCAATACGCTGATCGATGACCTGCTGTGGCCGACCACTGAGGTCACCCGCACCATCACGGCCGTCGCCAAAGGCGATCTGCAGCAGACCATGAGTCTTGAAGTCGACGGGCGCGCCCTGAAGGGCGAATTCCTGCGATCCGCGACCATCGTCAACACCATGATCGCGCAGATGAGCGCCTTCACCTCCGAGGTCACCCGAGTTGCGCGCGAGGTCGGAACCGAAGGCAAGCTCGGCGGCCAGGCCGCAGTGCACGGCGTGGCAGGCACCTGGAAGGACCTGACCGATAGCGTCAACTCCATGGCCAGCAACCTCACCGGCCAGGTGCGCAACATTTCCGAAGTGACCATCGCCGTGGCCAACGGGGATCTGTCGCGCAAGATCACGGTGGACGTGCGCGGCGAGATCCTGCAGCTGAAGGAAGCCATCAATACCATGGTGGACCAGTTGCGCTCGTTTGCCTCCGAAGTGACGCGCGTGGCACGCGAGGTCGGTACCGAAGGCAAACTTGGAGGTCAGGCCATCGTGTCGGGTGTCGCCGGCACCTGGAAGGACCTGACTGACTCGGTCAACGCCATGGCCAGCAACCTCACCGGCCAGGTGCGCAACATCGCCGAAGTGACCACCGCCGTAGCCCGTGGCGATCTGTCGCGCAAGATCACGGTCGACGTTAAGGGCGAAATCCTGGAGCTCAAGAACACCATCAATACCATGGTGGACCAGCTCAACAGCTTCGCGGCCGAAGTCACCCGCGTGGCCCGCGAGGTCGGCACCGAGGGCAAGCTGGGCGGCCAGGCGGTCGTGCCCGGTGTTGCCGGCACCTGGAAGGACCTCACCGACAACGTCAATTCGATGGCCGGCAATCTCACCGGCCAGGTGCGCAATATCGCCGAGGTGTCCACCGCCATCGCCAGCGGCGATCTGTCGCGCAAGATCACGGTGGACGTGCGCGGCGAGATCCTGCAGCTGAAGGAAACCATCAATACGATGGTGGACCAGCTGCGGTCATTCGCATCCGAGGTCACGCGTGTTGCCCGCGAAGTCGGCACCGAGGGCAAGCTGGGCGGCCAGGCGGTCGTGCCCGGCGTCGCCGGCACCTGGAAGGACCTCACCGACAGCGTCAATTCGATGGCCGGCAACCTCACCGGCCAGGTGCGCAACATCGCCGAAGTAGCCACCGCCATCGCCAACGGCGACCTGTCGCGCAAGATCACCGCGGATGTGAAGGGTGAGATTCTGCAGCTGAAGGAATCCATCAATACCATGGTGGATCAGCTCAATGCCTTCGCCGCGGAAGTGACACGCGTCGCGCGCGAGGTCGGCACCGAAGGCAACCTCGGCGGCCAGGCGGAGGTCAAAGGCGTCAGCGGCGTCTGGAAGGACCTGACCGAGAACGTCAATTCCATGGCCAGCAACCTCACCGGCCAGGTGCGCAACATCGCCGAGGTCGCAACCGCCATCGCCCGCGGCGACCTGTCGCGCAAGATCACGGTGGACGTGCGCGGCGAGATCCTGCAGCTGAAGGAAACCGTGAACACCATGGTGGACCAGCTCAACAGCTTCGCCGCCGAAGTCACGCGAGTCGCGCGCGAGGTCGGCACCGAAGGGAAGCTGGGCGGCCAGGCCATCGTGCCCGGCGTCGGCGGCACCTGGAAGGATCTCACCGACAACGTCAATTCCATGGCGCGCAACCTCACCGGCCAGGTGCGCAACATCGCCGAGGTATCCACCGCCATCGCCCGCGGCGACCTGTCGCGCAAGATCACGGTGGATGTCAAGGGCGAGATCCTGCAGCTGAAGGAAACCATCAACACCATGGTGGACCAGCTGAACGGTTTTGCGGCCGAAGTCACCCGGCTCGCGCGTGAAGTGGGAACCGAAGGCAAACTCGGCGGCCAGGCCCTGGTGCCCGGCGTCGCCGGCACCTGGAAGGACCTCACCGACAACGTCAACGTGATGGCCAACAACCTGACCAACCAGGTGCGTGGCATCGTGAAGGTCGTGACCGCCGTCGCCAACGGCGATCTGCGCCAGCGCCTCACCGTCGAATCCAAGGGCGAGGTGAACGCCCTGGCCGACACCATCAACAGCATGACGGACACCCTGGCGATCTTTGCCGACCAGGTCACGAGCGTCGCCCGCGAGGTCGGCGTGGAAGGCCGTCTGGGCGGCCAGGCGCATGTGCCAGGTGCCGCAGGTACCTGGAAGGACCTCACGGCGAACGTCAACCTGCTCGCTGCCAACCTCACCAACCAGGTGCGCGCCATCGCGGAAGTTGCCACCGCCGTCACCAAGGGCGATCTGACCCGTTCCATTCAGGTCGAAGCCCGCGGCGAAGTGTCCGAACTGAAGGACAACATCAACGCCATGATCGGCAACCTGCGCGCCACGACCGAGCGCAACAATGAGCAGGACTGGCTGAAGACCAATCTCGCCAAGTTCAGCCGCATGATGCAGGGGCAGCGTGACCTGGTCACCGTCGGCAAGCTGCTGTTGTCCGAACTCGCCCCGCTGATCAATGCGCAGCAAGGCATCGTCTATGTCATGGACAACGCCGTCGACGGCGGGCACCTGCGCGAACTCGCCGCCTATGCCGATGAGGCGGATACCAACGCAAGCCCGCGCCGCTATGCAATCGGTCAGGGTCTGGTGGGCCAGGCTGCGGCCGATCGGCAACGTCTGCTGATCACCGACGTGCCCGAGGATTCCATCCACATCTCCAGTGGACTGACCAACCTGCGCCCGCGCAATGTGATCGTCCTGCCCATACTTTACGAAGGACACGTCAAGGCGGTCATGGAACTGGCCTCCCTGGGAGGCTTCACCGCCTCGCACCTGGCCTTCCTCGAACAGCTCACCGGCAGCATCATCGGCGTGGTTCTCAATACCATCGAAACGACGATGCGCACCGAGGGCCTGCTGACCCAATCCCAGCAGCTGGCGGGCGAACTTCAGGCCCAGCAGACCGAGCTGCAGCAGACCAACGAGGAGCTCGCCAACAAGGCCAAACTGCTGGCTGAGCAGAACGCCGAGGTCGAACGCAAGAATCAGGAAATCGAACTGGCACGCCGGGCACTGGAGGACAAGGCCGCCGAGCTCGCCCTCACCTCGCGCTACAAGTCCGAATTCCTGGCCAACATGTCGCACGAGCTGCGCACGCCCCTGAACAGCATTCTGATCCTGGGACAGCAGCTGGCGGAAAACGCCGATGGCAACCTTAGCAACCGGCAGGTTGAATTCGCGAATACCATTCACGGCGCCGGCACCGATCTGCTCAATCTGATCAGCGATATTCTGGATCTGTCGAAGATCGAGTCCGGAACGGTGACGGTGGAGTGCGAGGACCTGCTGTTCACGCATCTGCGCGAGACCATCGAACGCAACTTCCGCCACGAGGCCGAAGCCCGCAAGCTCTCCTTCACGGCGGACTTCGATCACCGCCTCGGCCGTGCCATCACGACCGACTCCAAGCGCCTGCTGCAGGTGCTCAAGAACCTGCTGTCCAACGCCTTCAAGTTCACCGAACATGGTGGTGTCAGGATTCACGTGGGTGTGGCCAACGGCGGCTGGGCGCCCGATCACCCGACCTTGAGCCAGGTGCCGATCGTGGTGGAATTCTCGGTCAGCGATACCGGTATCGGCATCCCGCCGGAAAAACAACGCATCATTTTCGAAGCTTTCCAGCAGGCCGACGCCGGAACTTCCCGCAAATACGGGGGCACCGGACTGGGACTGGCCATCAGCCGCGAGCTCGCGCACCTGCTGGGCGGTGAGATCCGCCTGAGCAGCGTGGCCGGCAGCGGCAGCACCTTCACGCTGTATCTGCCGCTGCACTATGTGGGCGCTGCCTACACCCGTGGGGTGCTGCAGGCCCCTGCGGCACCGGCGAGTCCGCAGCCGGCGTTCCAACCGGTGGTGCTGCCCGCGGTGCGTGCGGAGGAGATCGCGGATGACCGGGACAATCTCGGCAGCGGCGAGCCCATCCTGCTGATCGTCGAGGACGATCCGCACTACGCTCGAGTGCTGGTGAACCTCGCCAAGGAGCGGGGCTTCAAGGTATTGCTGGCACGAACCGGCGCTGATGCCCTGATCTTTGCCCGCAAATACCCGCTGGCGGCCGTGTCCCTGGACGTGTTCCTCCCGGACATGCTGGGCTGGACGGTGCTGAACCAGCTCAAACGCAGCAGCGAGACCCGCCATATTCCGGTGCAGATCCTCACCGTCGAGGACGAGCGCCAGTATGGCCTGGAGCGCGGCGCCTTTGCCTTCCTGACCAAGACCGGTACCACCGAGGAACTCGAGTCGGCGCTGGATCGCCTCAAGAACTTCACGACCTCGAAGGTACGACGCCTGCTGGTGGTCGAGGACGACCCGGCCGAGCAGATGAGCGTCACGGAGCTGCTGGGGCACACGGACGTTGAGATCAGTACCGCGACCACCGGCGCCGAGGCGTTGCAGATCATGCGCAACACTCAGATCGATTGCGTGGTCCTGGACCTGCGCCTGCCGGACATGTCCGGCTTCGAGCTGCTGGAGGAAATCCAGTCCGATCCGGCGCTGCGGCGCCTGCCCATCATCGTGTTCACGGGGCGCGACCTGTCCGATGCAGAGGAAAACCGACTCAAGAAAAGCGCCAAGAGCATCGTTCTCAAGGGCGTTCGCTCGCCGGAGCGGCTGCTGGATGAGACGGCGCTGTTCCTGCACCGTGTCGTGGCCGATCTGCCGCCGGCCAAGCAGGCCATGCTGCAGGCACTGCATGAAAGCGATGAGCCACTGGCCGATCGCAAGGTGCTGGTCGTGGACGATGACATCCGCAACATCTTCGCGCTGAACAGTCTGCTCGAGCGGCATCGCATGAAGGTCATCACCGCCACCAACGGCCAGGAGGCCATCAACCTGGTCGAAAGCACCGAAGACCTGTCGCTGGTCCTCATGGACGTGATGATGCCCGAGATGGACGGTTATGAGGTCATGCGGCGTATCCGCCAGCAGCCGCCCTTCCGCATGCTGCCCATCATCGCGCTGACCGCCAAGGCCATGAAGGGCGATCGGGAAAAGTGCCTGGAGGCCGGTGCTTCGGACTACGTGGCAAAACCGGTCAATACCGACCAATTGCTGTCGCTGGTGCGCCTGTGGCTGCATCGTTGATTTCCGATCCGACATCCCGCCCCGGACCCGCCGGGGAGGACAAGGTCAACATCCTGCTGGTGGATGATCAGCCCGCGCGCCTGCTGACCTACCAGTCGGTGCTGAATGAGCTGAACCAGAACCTGGTGTGCGTGTCCTCGGGCCTTGAGGCGCTCGACAAGCTGATGCGCGAAGAGTTCGCGGTGGTTCTGCTCGATGTGAGTATGCCGGACATGGACGGTTTTGAGGCCGCGCGCCTGATTCATGAACATCCGCGCTTCGAGCGCACGCCGATCATATTTGTCACTGGCGTGCACATGTCGGAACTGGACCGGCTGCGGGGCTACAAGCTCGGCGCCGTGGACTATGTATCCGTGCCCGTGGTGCCCGAAATCCTGCGCAGCAAGGTCGCGGTACTGGTCGAACTGTATTGCAAGCGTCGCGAACTGGTTGCCCTGAACCGTCACCTGGCATTTGCCAACGAGCAGCTCGCCGAGGCCAACACCGCCCTGCAGGCGGAGAAGACCCGCGAACTGCACGCCCTCAATGAAAGCCTGCAACAGGCCAATGCGGACCTGGAACGCGCCAATCTTGCCCTTCAGGCCGAGGTCGCTGAACGGTCCCGGGCTGAACAGGCGCTCAAGGAGGCGGATCGCCACAAGGACGAGTTCCTGGCGATGCTGGCACACGAGCTGCGCAATCCCCTCGCCCCCATCCGCAACGCCGTGCACCTGATGAAACTCAAGGCAGTCGAGGATCCGCAGTTACTGCTGTCGCGCGACATCATTGAGCGCCAGCTGCTGCAGCTGACCCGGCTGGTGGATGATCTGCTGGATGTCTCGCGCATCACCCGCGGCAAGATCAACCTGACACGCCAGCGAGTGGAATTGCGCGAACTGGTCGATCGGGCCGTGGAAACGGTGGCGCCGACGATTGAGAAGCAGGGTCACACGCTTGAAGTGGAGATCCCCAACCGTTCGCTGGTCATTTACGGGGATCCGATGCGCCTGACGCAGGCCCTGGGCAACGTTCTGGGAAATGCCGCCAAGTACACCGACAACGGTGGCCGCATTACCCTGCGCGCGCGGCGCCGTCAGCGCGATGTTGAAATATCGGTCAGCGACAACGGCATTGGCATCGTCCCCGAGGTGCTGCCTTGCATATTCGACCTATTCACGCAGCTGGATCAGCGCCGGAGCCGTCCCCAGGGCGGCTTGGGGATTGGTCTGGCGCTGGTGCGACAGCTGGTGGACATGCATGGTGGGACCGTCACAGCCTCCAGTGATGGTCCCGGCAAGGGCAGCGAATTCACCATCCGGCTCCCGGTGTCCATCGAACGCACCGCTGGCAACGATGCAGCAGAGGACGGCGAAGCGCAGGCCCCCGTGCAGCCCGAGCCACCCGTGGCGCCTCCTCGCCCGGTGCCGCAGCGCCGGATTCTGGTCGCCGATGACAATCCGGACGCACGCGAGAGTCTGGCCACGCTGCTGTCCCTGAATGGACACGAAGTGTTCCGTGCCCAGGATGGCACTGATGCATGGCTGAGCGCGGAGCGCCACCGCCCCGATGTCGCACTGCTGGACATCGGGATGCCCTGCGCCAATGGCTACGAAGTTGCGCGCCGCATCCGCGGCGAACCCTGGGGACGCAAGATGGTCCTGGTGGCGCTCACCGGCTGGGGCCAGGATTCTGACCGGCGTCGCTCGCACGAAGCGGGTTTCGACAGTCATCTCACCAAGCCCGTGGATCCTCAGGTTTTGGATGAACTGCTGGCGCGTGTCTCCTGACCATCAGCCTGCTCCTACGCCCAGTGAAGGACTTTCCCGCATGGGTGTCCCGCAGTTCTAGGCCTAGGCTGACCCTGCATCGCACGAGCCCACGCACAGGCAATGGTGCCCCAGTGGGCTGCGCCTCGCGATGCATCGAGGAGCACATGAACGAGGACAAGGTCAAAGGCCAGTGGAAGCAGCTGGCGGGCAAGCTCAAGGCAAAATGGGGCAAGCTCACCGACGATGATCTGACAGTGTCGGACGGCACTGCGGAATACCTGGAAGGCAAGATCCAGGAGCGCTACGGCGTCGCCCGGGATGAGGCCAAGCGTCAGGTGCGGGAGTTCAGCTCGCGCCTGTGAGTGGCCACCCGCCTGCGGTCGGGGCGTTGTCGGGCAGGTCGCGCCCATGACGCCACCGACCTATATGATTGTCTGTTGAAATTTCGCAATCGGAAGCCCAATGCCCAATATCTCGCGTTCGATTGCCTTGCTGATCCTCATGATGATTGCATGGCTGCCGCATGCCGCGCGGGCCCAAAGCCAATCGCCGCTGCAGGAGTGGCAGTACGATGGCGGCATCATCCTGGCACGGCTGTTCGAGCCCAACTTGCCCGAATGGCGCGACATTGCAGGCGTCGCCGCCGAGGTGCAACCGGCTTACGAGGGGGCCCGCGCCTACAAAGTGAGTGGCGGCCCGGTCGTCAACATTTACTACCGCGATATTGTGTTCTTCTCCACGGGCGAAGGACTGGGTTACAACTTCCTGCGCGGCGACCATTACCAGATCGGCGTCGGCCTGACGTATGACCTGGGTCGCAGTCAGAAACTGGATGGTGCGAATCTCAACGGCATGGGCGACATAAAGGCCGCTCCGGTCGGCAAACTTTATGGCTCCTGGGTTCTGTCGAAGAAATTTCCGATGATCCTGCGCGTGGCGGCCCGGCAATACATCGGCGGTGCCCAAGGCGCTGTTGGCGATGCCTCGGTCTATCTGCCGCTACCGGGTAGCTCCAAGACCTTTGTCATGTTCGCCGGCCCCTCCATCACGCTCGGCACGGCGCATTACCTGCAGACCATGTATGGCGTCAACGCGCAGCAGGCTATGGACTCGGGCCATCCCGAATATGATATTACCCGCGCCGGCACCAGCACGGCTGGGGTCGGGTTCAGCGCCACGAAATTCATCGGCAAGCACCTGCTGATCAATCTCGACTCGGCCATCAGCCAGGTGCGCGGAACTCCGGCGAGAAGCCCCCTGATCGAGCAAAGGACTCAGCGCGTGCTGGCGCTGTCCTTCGAATATCACTTCGAATCCGCACCTTAGAAACGCCAGGCGGCCCCCAGCCACAGAGCATTTGAATTGGGCGCATTGACCATGCGGATCTGGTCATATTCGGCGTTGAAATTCAGATGGCCGAACAGCGTCAATCCGAGACCTCCGCCGTAGATGAAGTCCGAGCGGCTATGGCTGGACTGCAGCACATCGGCCGGAGGCTCGTTGAAGTCTACCGTGAGGTTGGTGTTGTAGAACAGGTAGCCGCCCTTGGCGAAGATCTCCAGCGGACCCAGCGGCAGCGTTCCCACGACGAACGGCGCGAAACCACTCATGTGCAGATTGTAGTCGCCATTGGAGCCGGTGCCGACGAAGGAATCGTGCGCAGAGCCAAAGTTCATGTAGTCAGCCTCGATAGCCAGGAACGGCAGAAATCGCCAGCCCGCATCGATTCGGTAGGCATCATGCGTTGAGTGCGTGATGTCATCCACGGCAGCTCCGACGTCATTGAAGTTGTCGAGTCTGAGGTCAAAGCGGCCGAACGCACCCCCGACGTAGGGACCACTGATCGGCCCTTCGCTCGCAACGTCGGCATGGCTGCGGGTCGGATGCAGCAGCAGTCCCGCGCACACTGCCGTGGCGGCGAGCGCCTGTAATCGGCTCATGATGTTCCTTCCCTTAGCAAGATGATGCCGGGCATGCTCGCTTAAGGCCGGCGCTGCGCCCAGCGGGCCGTAACCGCGCACCGGCGTAGGACAGGACGGACTATTGACTGGCCAGCAGCGCGCTGCAGTCCTGGTCCTTGGCCAGGCCCGGGTCCACGAAGGCCAGCATGGCGGCGACCGGAGTCAGTAAAGTGCCCAGTGCGGCCGCAATTCCGCCCTGCTTGATGAGCTGACCCTTGTCCGGTCCGAACTTTGGCTTGATGAGCTGACCCTTGATGTCCACCGGCGCACGCACTCGCACGAAGTGGAATTTCTTGGGTTGACCCTGGATGGTCAGGTCCAGTTGCTCGGTACCCAGATCAATCTTGCCTTTGCCGGTAATGAGGACGTTCTGGGTATCGAGCACAAAGCTCTGGGCAGTGGCCGTTCCGTCGCTTACATCGAACCGCGCGACTCCACAACGTATCGGGGCGCGTCCGGTACTCTTGGTGAGCAGCAACCCGACACCCTTCAGATCGATACCGGTCAGCTGCGCCAGTGCCTCGCGAATGTCACCATGGGGTATGACGGCAACCAAGCTGCCGTTGGCATCGGACATCAGGTTGTGGACCGAATCGCCCTTGCCTGACAGCACGGCCCGCGCCTGCAGGACGCCGCCAAGCGGTGCCGCGCTCGCCGGCCCGCTACCTTTGATCTGGTCCAGCTTGACATCCGTGGCGCGCATTTCCATGCGCACCGTCGGCACTTTCGGGCGCGCATCGATGGTGACGACACCGCTGAGCCGTCCCTGCGGCAGGTCGAACTGGACCGGATCCAGCGCCAGTACGCCATCCTTCAGCCTGACGTGGAGATTGACCTGGGTAAACGGCACCTTTCCGGCCTCGATGTCGGTCGCCTTGAAACGCACGTCGGCATCCATCGCCTTGACGCGATTGGTCTCAAGATGCGCATCGGGGAAGAGCTTCTTGGGTTGGGCGGCTGGCGCCGCTGCGGTTGCCGAGGAATTGCCGCCCCGACTGTGCGCGTCGCTCGACCCCGTGGCACTGGCGCGCGTACCCGTGATCGCGCCCAGATCGGCCAGAAACAGATGGCCGGAGTTCAAAGTGGCCGTCAGCATGGGACGCTGATGGGTGGCGTCAACATCGACGCTGCCGGAAATATCACTGCGCCCGAGGACCCCCTTGATGTTGCGGACACTGAAGCGCTGGCCGACACGGTTGATCTGCGCCTGCAGTTGGTAGGGTGGCGAATTCGGCAGCGCGAGGTGGGTCAGGTAGTACAGTTGCGCGAGGTCAGGACCATGCGCGGCCACCTGCAGCTGAATCTGCCCCAGATCGAAAGGTTTGAGCACCTCGCCCTGGGCCTGCACCGCGTTCTGCCCCGCCGTGATACTGAGCTTGAACGGATAGGGACGATTCGAGTCCACGACCAGCAGCGCGGCGCCGGAGACCTCCATCGCGAACGGCGAGTCATTGACAGTGCCCTGCCCCTGGATATGCAGTGCCTGGGGATCTGCGACCGCGGCGTGCTCGTGAGCTTGTATGGTGCCGTTGATCTTCAGACGGTGCGCATCATCCAGCAGCAGCACCTTTCCGGAATTGATGATCAGTTCGTGAATCGCCGGCAGGTTGATGGGCTTGGCGGCCGGCGCCGTGGCGCTGGTGGGCGCGGTATTCGCGTCGGTCCAGTTGGCGCGGCCAGACGCTTCCTGATGCAGGTACAGGTCGGGATTGTCGATTTCGACCCGCGGCAGGACCAGATGTCCGCGCAGCAGCGCACTCAGGTCAACCTGGAGCTGCAATTGCTGTAATTGCAGCAGCGGACGCGGCAGCTCCCAAGCTGGGTTGGCAACGCGCACGCCCTCGACCGTGAAGGAAGGCGTACGCGACCACAGGTGGGCCCGCAGATGGCCGCCAATCGTGATAGTGCGCCCGCTGTGCGCGCTGGCGATTCGTGCGATCGGTCCGCGCAGCCAGTCCCAATCCATGAGCGCCAGCGCCACGATAAATAGCGCCACCACGGCCGCGAGCCCCAATGACCCGTAAAGCAGGATGCGGCGCAATCTTGGGTTCATCAGGGCATGCCTTGGGAGAAATCCAAGGCTCCACAGTAAGCGCCTCCGGGGCGCGCGCCCGTCGGCGGTTCGCGCCAGCCCGCGTAAGACCTTTGCAGGGATTTAGGCTGGCAGCCGAAGTTCACATAAGAGGCTGTAGGAGACGACTTACGCTATCACATGCAGTTCGACTGAATCGGGGCCGGGAGCACGCCTGTAATCATTGCCCCTGGGAAGGGAAACGGGAGAGTCCCGATGACGTATCGCAATACCCTGATTGAACGATCGCGGAATTTCGCATCGGAGAATGCTGAACCCGCGGTGCTCGATTATCTGCAGCTTCGCAATCGACACTGTTTGCAGGCCTGGTATCAGCGGCGCGTGAAGTACGCCCTGAATGCCGTCGCGCAAAGCGCGCACCGCCCGGCCGCGGATCGTACCCATCGCTGGTGGTCGCCCGGTTGACTTGTGCACAGGAACGCAATGGTGGCCACCTTTCCAAGGCGCAGTGCTTGTGATGAGCCTGCGACACGGTGATCGTCGCGCCTCATCTTTGTGCAGACCAATGCCTGAGTCCAGATGAGCTTGAAACCCTTCTACATCAATGACTGCATGAGTTGGCTGCACCCTGGCTCGAGCCAGCGTGGGGTCATTCTGTGTTCGCCCATCGGGCTCGAAGATCTCGTCATGCATCGCTTCGTGCGCCGCCTCGCCTGCGACATTGCCGCAGCCGGCATGCCCACATTGCGCTTTGACTATCGCGGTACGGGCGATTCTGCCGGATCAGAGACTGATCCGGACACGGTGCAGGCGTGGCTGACGAGCGTGCGCAGAGCCGTTGAGTGGCTGCGGGAGGAGACCGGAGTCAAACAGGTCGTGCTGGTCGGCTTTCGCGTCGGCGGTCTGTTGGCCGCACATGTCGCGGCCCAGCTTGGCGACATTGCCGCGCTGGTGCTGGTGGGACCTGTGGTCTCGGGAAGTGCCTATGTTCGGGAAGCAAAGGCATTGCGCTCGCTCGTGGCACAAAGTTCGGGAGCTACGACTGCCGATGCCGCGAGGGCGGACGATGAGGGCCGTGGCGGCTTGAATGTCGCGGGCTTTCAGCTCAGCCGCGCGACCCTCAAGGATCTAGAACACCTGGATCTGCGAATGCTGACCCGCAGCCCGGCCCCCCGGATCTTTCT
>Ga0210395_10000779_pt1 | contig 24522 bp, 15 predicted proteins | sample IncBWH4OmetaG_FD_150861 | JGI IMG/M metagenome (GOLD analysis project Ga0210395, IMG submission 150861) | Forest soil microbial communities from Barre Woods Harvard Forest LTER site, Petersham, Massachusetts, United States - Inc-BW-H-4-O ... | reverse complement strand
CCAGTGTGCGGTGCGATTGTTGATATCCGAGACTCCAGAGCGGAGGCAACTCAGCGAAGCCCGTAATGCGCGCATATTCGCTCATAATCGTGGCCGGATCAGGGGAGGCTACGAAGAACAGATCCAGTGCAGCACCGGGGCTGGCAGATTGAAACTTCGCTTGCGGGCCGGTGAAGTCGAAGCTGCCATAGGGTTGGTGGAAAAATGTTGCCCACCCGGACGTTCCGATGATCCATGGAATCGGAACGCGGCCGCCGTGGGTCGCAAGCTTGTAGGCGCCTTGCCCGCTGCGCATGGAGTCGGTCGACCCCCGCCGGTCAAATTGTGGGCCGCCCTCTCCGAAACCGAGTAGTGGGGAGGTTCCTTTTAAAAACGAGAGAGTGCCGGCATTTTCGTCCCAGGCGAATTGCTGAATAACGTCGCCATGCTCATTTGCGATTCCTATGCCGACCGGATTGAATGAAATCTTGAGCCGGAGAGAACCCACGGAAATCGGGCCGGTGGGATCTGCCCGCAGCTTTGCAATTGGAGCGCCGAAGGATTCCTTTGCCAGCGATCCGTCGCTCGGTATGTCGGCAAGTGATCCGTTGTTCAGGGGAAGGATGCTCAAGCGGAACGTATTGGCGCTGATAGAAGTAATTTGTATCTCAACTTGCCGTCCGCTAACCGGTGCGGAATCCTGGGCCGCAGGCTGCTTGGGAATGATCATGGCAGTGGAAGCAGCAAAGAATCCCTTTAAAACGTCGCGACGATTCCATTGTGGACTCATATATTTCACTTCCCTTCCCTGATCTCTGTGGATCGGGAAATTGTAGCGGAAACGGACAAATGGAGTAAACGTTTACCATTCGCGTATAATTTCCCTCTCATCCCCAACTTGGGAGCGGAGAGAGTCCACGTGCGATGGCGAGTTGCCATTCTGGTCAGTGTTGCCATCGCGATCAGCTATCTTGACCGGCAGACATTGCCGGTCGCGGTGCAGGCGATCAGCAAAGATATTCCCCTGTCCAACGGGCAGTTCTCTGCTCTCCAGTCCGCATTCCTGTTTTCCTATGCTCTGATGTACGCGGGTGGCGGCAAGCTTGTAGATCTGCTGGGAGCTGAACGCGGTTTTATGGTGATCATGCTGTTCTGGTCGCTCGCCTGTGCCAGTCACGCTCTGGCCGCCAGCTTCGCAATGCTGCTGACCAGCCGATTTCTGCTGGGCGTCGGTGAAGGTGGCGGTTTTCCGGCAGCGACCCGCGCAGTCGCTGAGTGGTTTCCGGCAAAAGAACGCGCAACCGCGATGGGCATCATTAATGCCGGGACGGCCGTGGGAGCAGTCGCCGCCCCTCCCCTAATCGCCGCCGTTCTCGGTTACAGCAACTGGCGTTGGATTTTCGTTCTCACCGGCGGGCTGGGCATCCTATGGGTTGTCTGATGGCGATTTTCTTACGCTTCGACACCCGTTCCGGTCTCGAGCTTCACGGAGCCGACTGCGGAGTCTGCGGCCGCGCTGCCTTGGATTCATCTGTTTCGCATCCGCGAGACCTGGGGTTTGGTGACCGCCAAATTTCTGAGCGATGCAGCCTGGTTTTTCTATCTTTTTTGGCTGCCAAAATACCTCTACGATGCTCGCGGATTTGACGTGAAAGCGGTCGGTACTTTTGCCTGGATGCCCAGCGCCGCCGCAGGAGTGGGGTGCCTGCTGGGTGGCGCGTTTTCCAGTTACCTGGTGCGCAAGAACTTTTCGCTCGGGGTAGCGCGCAAACTGGCGCTGGGGCTGAGCGCGGCTGTCATGCCTTTTATCATTCTGGTTCCTCACGTGCCGGTGTCATGGGCGATCGCGCTTTTTTGCCTGGCTTATTTCGGTCAGCAGTCGTGGTCGACTCTGGTCATGGTTCTTCCCACTGATCTCTTCCCGCAAAATGTCGTCGGCTCTGTCGCCGGGCTGGTTGGTTTTGGCGGAGCCATGGGGGGAATTGCGTTCGGCGAAGTAGTCGGGTACTTGCTGGACCACGGTTTCGGTTACAGCGTAGTTTTTCGCATCGCAGGAACGTTACACATCGCCGCGTTTCTGATTATTCTGACGGCCATTCCAGTTCTATTGCCCTTGAAATTGGAGCCGCAGCTGAAGTACTGAGGGGTTCGATGAAGATCACCGAGATTCGTACTCGAGTCGTGCGCTGGCGCGGAAAAACCGTCCCGTTACCTCCTCACTTCTGCACCAATCCGATGGATCTGTTGGAACTGCCCGAAGCCTCGATGCAGACTTTTACTTTCCACGGTTGGCTGATCGTCGAAATCTTCACCGACGACGGTCACGTCGGGATCGGCAATGCTGCCTTGGCACCGCCAATCACAAAACAGGTTATCGATCTTTATCTCAAGCCTTTGTTGATCGGCCAAGACCCGTGGGACATCGAGTTGCTGTGGCAGCATATGTATCGCAAGACGATGGCGTTTGGGCGCAAGGGAATTGGCATGGTCGCGATCAGCGCGCTCGACATCGCATTGTGGGATCTGCTCGGCAAGTCGGCCAAACAGCCGGTATATCGCCTACTCGGTGGAAGAACGAAAGCGCGGATTCCGGTTTACGCTTCTCGCCTCTACAGTGTGGATCTCGGCGAACTGGCGGCAGAAGCAAAGCGCTACAAAGACGAGGGTTACCAGGCCATGAAGCTTCGCTTCGGATGGGGACCCGCCGATGGCGCCGCCGGAATGCAACGGAACGTTGCATTGGTCCGCACCGTTCGCGAAGCCGTCGGCGACGGCATCGATGTCATGGCGGACGCATACATGGGTTGGACGCTCGACTATGCCAAGAGAATGCTGCCCTTGCTCGAGCCTTTTCACCTCAGGTGGCTGGAAGAACCTGTGATCCCAGATGACATTCATGGTTATGCGGAACTGCGATCGTACCGAACAATTCCTATCGCGGGTGGAGAACACGAATTCACTCTTTATGGATTTCGCGAGCTGCTGGAAGCGCAGGCTCTCGACTACATCCAGTTCGACACCAATCGTGTGGGAGGAATCACGCAGGCCCGCAAAATCGCCGCGCTCGCCGAGGCGCATTCCGTTCCGGTAATTCCTCATGCCGGGCAGATGCACAACTACCACATCGTCATGGCGAGTTTGAACTCTCCGATGGCGGAATATTTTCCGATCGTCGACGTTGAGGTAGGGAATGAATTGTTCTGGTACGTCTTCCAGGGCGAACCCAAATCAAAGGCGGGATACATCAACCTCGATGACAACACTCCGGGTCTCGGGCTGACAATCAACGAAGCCGGGCTCGAACAGTTCGAGGTGATCGAATAATTCTCATTCTTAGGATCCCATGACACGACTCATCCAGGTTAAAAAAGGAAAGGTTCGCCGGGTGGCGCTGATCGAGGAACCGAATGTCCGATTTCTGGACACATGCTCTTCGATCTACGAGCTGGCGCAAATCGCGATTGCTGCCGGCATGAAGCTTAGCGACGTGGCGCGACAGCGCGCCAAACGCGAGAGCCTCGATTACGAGCCGATCTACGACGGCCGCTCGGAATGGCGCTTGCTTCCGGCGATTGACCATCCTGACGAGCTCTCGCGCTGCCTGATTTCCGGCACAGGACTGACCCATCTCGGCAGTGCGCGCGGGCGCCAGTCGATGCACGCCACGGCTACGGAGGATCTGACCGACAGCATGAAGATGTTCCGTTGGGGAGTCGAGGGTGGACGCCCGCCCGAAGGAAGGATTGGAATTCCTCCGGAATGGTTTCACAAGGGCACGGGCAGCGCGTTGCGCGCACATGGAGAACCGCTCGATATTCCGCCTTACGCCGAAGACGGTGGCGAGGAAGCTGAGATCGCTGGAGTTTACCTCGTTGCACCAAATGGCCAGCCCTACCGCATCGGCATGGCAATGGGCAATGAATTTTCTGATCACGCGTTCGAAAAGCGGAATTACCTGAACCTGGCGGGTTCGAAACTGCGCACCTGTGCGCTCGGACCCGAACTCGTAGTTGATGCCGAATTCGAATCTGTACCGGTTGCGGCGATGATTGAGCGCAATGGAGAGGTTCAGTGGACCAAGACCTTCCGCACTGGCGAATCCGAGATGTGCCACAGCCTCCGCAACATCGAGCATCATCATTTCAAGTTTGAAGGTCACCGGCGGCCGGGAGACATCCACGTTCATTTCTTCGGAACAGATTGCCTCAGCTTTAGTGACCACATTCATCTGCAAGATGGAGATATCATGCAGGTCGCGGTCGAGGGTTACGGGCGACCTTTGCGAAACCCGGTGCGGGTGGACAAAGCGAAGCCAGTTCCTGTTAGCGTGACTCCTTTGGGATGAGTGAAACCTTATTGGGCGAAGCCGGATGAGCGAAACATGATGAGTGAAACAAGGTGACTGACAACATGGTAAAACCAAGCGCTGCGATTCTCGGCCTCGGCATCATGGGCTCGGGCATGGCCAATCGTCTGCTCTCAGCCAACTTTTCGTTGGCTGTCTACAACCGTAATCAGGACAAATCTGTTCCCTTCGCGGGTGCGGGAGCGTTCGTTGCCGATACGCCGCGTCAGGCAGCATCCCGTTCGCAGATCATTCTCAGCATGGTGGCGGATGATGCCGCGTCCCGTGATGTCTGGATGGGGGAAGAAGGTGCCTTGAACGGAGCGGCCGCGGGTTCGGTTTTGATCGAGTCCAGCACGCTCAGTGGAAACTGGATTCAGGAACTGGCAGCCAAAGCCGCCGAGCGTGGCTGCCAATTTCTGGATGCGCCGGTTACGGGCACCAAGCCTCATGCCGCATCCGGCGAATTGCTTTTCCTTGTTGGAGGCTCAGCGGAAGCGCTCGACGCAGCGCGGCCTGTGTTTTCGGTGCTTGGTCGCGATGCGGTACACCTGGGTCCGACGGGAAGCGGCGCATTGATGAAGCTCATCAATAATTTCTTGTGTGGAGTCCAGGCCGCGTCGTTTGCAGAAGGTGTGTCCATGATCGATGCTGGCGGTCTTGACCGGGCCAAAGCTATGTCGATTCTGACCGGTGGTGCTCCTGCAAGCGGAATCGTAAAACGCGTTGCGGAACGAGTCGCCTCCCATGACTTCACACCGAACTTTGCTCTGCGCTGGATGGCGAAGGACTTGACCTACGCCTTGCAGGATGCCGCGTCGAGGGGCGTTGCTCTATCGACTGCGACGGCGGCGCTGGCTGTGTTCCAGCGGGCAATTGCTGAAGGCCACGGCGACGAAGACTTTTCGGCTGTTTCTAAATCATCCAAGACACCGGCGCGTTCATGATGGTGAAGGAGCTAGGGACGAATATGCAGCTCACCGGATTCCGAACTCTGCTCTTAGCAACAGCCATGTTCTTTCCGTGCTTCACGTCCATCGACGCTGTCGCCCAGCGCGACAAGGACAAGAAGCCTTCAACTCCGGGCCCGATGCTGGAGCAGGGATTAGTGGACTATGACACTCCTGACTTCACGTTAACCCTCGTACGTTCGTCTCAGACCGTTGCCGCTCTCAAGCCGAAGGGAGCTGAAGGCTTCGACTTCACACCGGGCGACTTGCTGACGGCACGTTCGCAAAATGGATATTTTCATTTGGGCGACGTCACCCTTCGGCTGCGGACGGAAGGCTCGACTGCTTGGCAAAACTATTCGACCGCGTCCGCACGCACGCCCGTGACCGCGTTGCCCGCCTCTGCGAACGTTCTGGCTGCTGCTGATCTCACATCCACTCTGCCTGCTGATTTTCCGCTGCGGATCACGAGAACTTGGGCGGTCGATCAAGGCAAGCTGGTGCTTCGTTTCACGCTGACCAACAAATCCTCGAGGCCGGTTCAGATCGGAGCGCTGGGCATTCCGATGATCTTTAACAACGTGCTCAACGACCGTTCGTTGGATCAGGCGCATGCGACCTGTTCGTTTTACGATCCCTACATTGGCGAGGATGCAGGGTACCTGCAAGTGACCCGATTGAGCGGGCACGGTCCGGCACTGGTCGTTGTGCCCGATGGGAAAACGCCGTTCGAGGCTTACAACCCCATTCTCGACAGGAAAGGACGCTGGGGCGCTGGGGCGGTATTCACCGATCCTACCCCGCGAGGAATCACATTCGAAGGATTTTACGAGTGGATGGTTCATAGTCAGGCCTATGCGGAGGATGAATGGAAAAACGCACAGCCCTGGAACACTCCCACCAGCGTCACGCTCGCGCCGGGCGAATCGAAAAATTATGGGCTCAAGTTCCTGGTTTCCGATTCGATTCGGAACATCGAGAAGACCCTTGCCGACAATCGGCGTCCAGTTGCGGTTGGAGTGCCGGGGTACGTGTTGCCGCAGGACATTGAAGCTCGACTATTCCTCAAGTACGACAAGCCTGTCGCTTCGTTGAAAGTTGATCCTCCGTCAGCGATCGAGATTCATGAAGATTCGCCGGATCACGGGAACTGGCGAGCTTATACGCTGCAGGGAAAGACATGGGGACGTTCGCGGTTGACGGTTACATACGGCGACGGAACGGTGCAAACCATCCAGTACTTCGTGATCAAGCCGGCTGCAACAGCCGTTGCTGATATGGGCCACTTTTTGACTACGCGGCAGTGGTTCGCTGATGCGAATGATCCCTTCCACCGCGCTCCGTCCGCCATCAGTTACGACCGGGAAGCCAATCAGATGGTACTGCAGGATAGCCGCGTCTGGATCGCAGGTCTGAGCGATGAAGGCGGCGCCGGTTCATGGCTGGCTGCGATCATGAAAGAACTGGTTCAGCCCAACAAGGAAGAACTCGACAAACTACAGCAGTTCGTCGACGGAGTTCTGTGGGGCGGGTTGCAATCGAAGGATGGACCACATCCCTACGGCGTGCGCAAGAGCCTCTTCTATTACCAGCCTGATCAGATGCCTGCGAACTACTACGACGGCAAGCTCGATTGGAAATCCTGGACAAGCTGGAACAAGCAAGCTTCGGAGGCGGTCGATCGTTCTTATGACTATCCACACGTCGCGGCGGCTTATTGGGTGCTCTATCGTCTGGCTCGCGATCATCAGGGGTTGGTCACCAACCATCCATGGGACTGGTACCTGAATCATGCTTACGAGACGTCGATGGCCATGACCAAGTATGCCAAGGATCTGGCGACGTTTGGACAGATGGAGGGTTCGATCTTTGTGCAGATCCTGGCCGATCTGAAGCGCGAGGGCATGAACACGCAGGCCGCTGCCATGGAAAGCGCGATGCGCGAACGGGCTGACCACTGGAAAGAGCAGGCCTACCCGTTCGGCAGCGAAATGCCATGGGATTCGACGGGTCAGGAAGAGGTCTACGGTTGGACAAAGTATTTCGGCTACAACGACAAGGCCGAGGTCACGCTGGATGCGATCCTCGGCTACGATCCGGCAATTCCCCACTGGGGCTATAACGGCAGCGCCCGCCGATACTGGGACTTCATTTTCGCCGCCAAGGACCGGCGCCTGGAGCGGCAACTGCACCATTACGGTTCCGGACTGAATGCGATCCCAGTGCTCTCTGAGTATCGCGAACACCCGGACGACTTTTACCTTTTGCGAGTCGGCTATGGCGGAACCATGGGCGCACTCACTGACATCGACCAGGGCGGGTTTGCTTCGGCAGCGTTCCACGGATTCCCGGATATGCTGAAGCCCGATCCGTACAGTGGGGACTACGGTCCTAACCTTTTCGGGCATGCATGGAACACCGCTACCTATGTCGTGAATCATCCCGAGTTTGGTTGGATCGCATTTGGCGGGAATGTCCAGACGCAAGGGGATCTAGTCACGGTAACCCCACGCGATTCGTCGCGGGCGCGAATTTACATCGCGTCCCTGGGACTATGGCTTACGCTCGACGCCGGTGAATTTGAAAGCGTCAAGGTGAATAGGGCTACCGGAGTGGTGCGAGTGGGACTCGCTCGAGCCAGTGAAGCCACGCCAGAAGGTTTGTTGCGAATCGAGCAACCGGCCAGGATCAGCGGTGTCGGCGACTATCGGTCAGCGTCGGCCCTGCAATCTCGGCGCGGTGGCTATGTGGTTCCGCTCCAGAAAGAAACAACTTGGCTGGAACTGGAAACTGGACGCTGATTTCGCGAGCATTTACGCGACGGGGTCCTCAGAAAGTGGAAAACGTTTGCTCCAATGCCGGCCAGAGTTCCTCGGCCCCGCTTACACGCTATGGTAAAATGGCCACTATAAAATTGGATTTTTCCTCTAAATAGCCCGATGGATATTCGCGAAATCGCCCGCAGAGCGAAGGTTTCCACCGCCACCGTGTCCAGGGCCATTAATCGCGTTCCCACCGTCGATCCGCAGCTGGCGAAACGGGTGTGGAGGGTAGTGGACGAGCTCGGCTACTATCCCAACACGCAGGCCCGCGCCTTGGTTTCAGGTCGAAGCCGCATTTTTGGCCTGATCGTCTCGGAATTCACCAATCCATTCTTTCCAGAGATCGTGCAAACCTTTGAAAATCTGGCGGTTGAAAATAACTACGAGATCTTGATCACCTCGACCGTGAACGACCCGAAACGTATGCAATCGTCGGTTCGGCGCATGATCGAACGCCGCGTGGATGGGGTGGCGATCCTAACCTTCGGCATGGAAGAAGCGCTGCTCGAGCACCTTCGTTACCGGAAAGTTCCTCTCGTATTCGTCGATGTCGGGCCAGACGTGCGAGGAGTAGCGAATATCCGGGTTAACTATCAGAGTGGAATCCGGCAGGCGGTACAGCATCTGGCGGCGCTCCGGCATACGCGCATCGCATTCGTCGCGGGCCCGCAGCACTTGAAGTCCGCACAGGTCAGGCGAGAAGCCTTCAAGACATCCATGACTGAGATCGGACTTTCTCCAGACCTGATCGTAGTCGGAGATCACCGTCTTGAAGGAGGAATGCGGGCCCTGATCGAACTGAACCGGTTAGACGCTCAGCCGACGGCTGTGCTGTGCTCCAATGACATGACCGCGATCGGAGTGATGCGGCAAGCCTATGAGCAGAATATCCGCGTGCCGGAAAACCTTTCCGTGGTTGGGTTCGACGACATCCGTTTGGCGGAATTCACGACGCCACCGTTGACCACGGTCCAAATGTCCCAAAAGGAACTGGCGAACATTGCGTTCCGGGCTCTCCTGAACGAGATCGATTCCGATCCCCCTTCCCACGAACGGCACGAATACGACCTGACGACCAGTTTAGTGCTCAGGCGTTCTACGGCGTTGGCCCCAGTTGGACAGTCGGCGTCTTCCAGAGGAACCAAGGGCAGCAGATCGCGCTAGCAGTACTTCTCCGTCGCTTTCGATAAAGAAAGAGCCTCCGCCAAGCCCTTCGACAACGCTTGCCAACTTACCGAGGACAGGAATAATCTGAGTTGCGTCTATTTGAGTAAACGATTACCGTAATGGGGGCAGTCAGAGCGCAGGTAAAGTCGATGCTGCAGCGTTTACGAGAACAAGTTCTGGAAGCGAATCTGGAATTAGTCCGCCGCGGGCTGGTTCTTTATACCTTCGGCAACGTCAGCGGCATTTCGCGGGAGCAGGGGTTGGTGGTGATCAAGCCCAGCGGCGTACCTTACGAACAATTGAAGCCGGCTCACTTGGTGGTGGTCGACCTTAAAGGCAAAGTTGTAGAGGGCAAACTCCGCCCGTCGTCTGATTTGCCCACACACTTGGTCTTGTACAACGCCTTTTCAGAAATTGGCGGCGTCGCTCATACTCATTCGGAGTACGCGACGGCGTGGGCGCAGGCCCGAAAGCCCATCCCCTGTTTTGGCACCACGCACGCGGATTATTTCCATGGTCCGGTTCCGGTGACTCCGGTCCTGTCAGATCAGGAAATCGCAGGCGATTACGAGAAGGAAACCGGAGAGGCGATTGTACGGGCGCTACAAAAGACGGATTACACCGCGAGTCCCGGAGTTCTGATCGCGAATCACGGCCCGTTTACCTGGGGAGTGGATGCGACCTCGGCGGCTCATCACGCCGCCATTCTTGAGTCGATCGCAAGGATGGCGTATCTCACTGTAGGCATCGATGCTGGGGCGGCCTCGATCGGCAGGGCGCTTCACGATAAGCACTATTTGAGGAAGCACGGAAGCAAGGCCTATTACGGTCAGCCGAAGGATGCAAAATCAAAATAGGAACTCAAGAGGATAGTAGGCGCGGCAGTCTTGCGTACGACAGACATAAGACTTTCGCAATCGAAATGGGGAGTTATATGGCCAAGAAAAAGATGACGATGGGCGTGATTGTGGGCAACCGTGGATTTTTCCCCGATCATCTGGCCAAGACTGGCCGCGAGGAGATGCTGAGGGCGTTGGAAGCCGACGGAGTGGACGTGGTGTCTCTCAGCCCGAACGAAAGTAAGTACGGCGCGGTCGAAACCCGGGAGGAATCGCGCCGCTGCGCCGACCTGTTCAAGCGCAATCGCGAGCGCATCGACGGCATCATCGTCACCCTGCCGAACTTTGGTGAAGAGCGCGCGATTGCCGACACGTTGCGTCTGGCCGATCTGCGAGTGCCAGTGCTCGTTCAAGCTACGCCTGATGATCCTAGGAAAATGACGATCGCCTCCCGCCGCGACAGTTTTTGCGGAAAGATGTCGGCCTGCAACAATCTTCGGCAATACGGGATTCCTTATTCCCTCACAACCTTGCACACCGAGACTCCCGACTCGCCCGAGTTCGCCAAGGACTTGGAGTGGTTCTCTGGGGTTTGCCGTGTGGTGAAAGGGTTTCGCAATTTGCGGGTCGGAGCTATTGGGGCCCGTCCGGCGGCTTTCAACACGGTGCGTTATAGCGAGAAAATCCTGGAGTCGCAGGGCATCTCGATCGAAACATTGGACCTTTCGGAAGTTCTGGGCCGCATCGAGCGCATGAAAGATAACGACGAACATGCGCAGGCCAAACTCGCCGCCATCAAGAAATATGTAGACGCCGGCGGCGTGCCTGCACCCGCCTTACTAAAGATGGCGAAGCTGGGCGCGGTCGTCGACCAGTGGATGGCGGCGACCGAGGTGACCATAAGCGCGGTGCAGTGCTGGACCTCGATTGAAGAAAACCTGGGCGTGGTTCCCTGCACCATTATGAGTATGATGAGCAACGAACTCCTGTCGAGCGCTTGCGAGGTGGACATTTGTGGCGTGCTGGGCATGCATGCCTTGCAACTCGCCTCGGGCAGCCCCTCGGCGCTTCTCGATTGGAATAATAACTATGGATCGGACCCGAACAAGGCAGTCTGTTTCCACTGTTCGAATCTGCCGAAACATTTCTTCCGCTCTGTGAAGATGGATTTTCAGGAGATCATCGCCGGCACCGTGGGCAAAGAGAATACGTTCGGGACCTGCGTTGGGCTGATCAAACCCGACGCCATGAGTTTTGCCCGTTTCTCCACCGACGACACTTCGGGCAAGATGCGTGGGTATGTAGGCGAAGGCCGCTTCACAGATGACCCGCTAAACACGTTCGGCGGGGCTGGAGTGGTTGAAATACAGGAACTCCAGAAACTACTGCATTTTATTTGCGAAAGAGGTTTTGAGCACCACGTGGCCGCGAACCTCTCGACGGTCGCATCCGCAGTGTATGAAGCCAGCACTCGATATCTGGGCTGGGACATGTACTATCACGGCTGCAAAAACGGAGCCTGCTGATGGCCATCGTGGCTGGAGTCGATTTCGGAACGTTGAGCGTTCGCGTCTCCCTTGTCGATAGCGAACGAGGGCTGCTCGAATCCGCTATCGGCGAGTACCCGCTACATCGCAAGCGGGAAGATCCGGAATACGCCACTCAATCTCATGACGACCATATGCGGGCGCTCGCATCTGCAACGCGCGAAGCCTTAAAGAAAGCGGGCATTTCAGGTGATCAGGTGCAGGCCATCGCGCTCGATACAACTGGCTCGTCGGTCGTTCCAGTTGGCAAAGATCTTCAACCGATTGGTGAGTATTACTTGTGGTGCGATCACCGAGCCAAGGGCGAGGCAGCCGAGATCACCGAGGCCGCTCGCCGGGAAGGCCTGGAGGCCATTCAGTGGTGCGGCGGAGTCTACTCTTCGGAGTGGGGTTTTTCGAAGTTGCTGCACTGGCTGCGCCACAACCCCGACAAGCGGGCACAGTTCGTCTCCGCTTTTGAGCACTGCGACATGGTCGCGGCTACGTTGTGCGGCATCGCCGATCCGAAGCGCGTAAAGCGCAGCGTCTGCGCTATGGGACACAAATGGATGTGGAACGCCCAACTGGGCGGACTTCCACCGGAAAGCTTTCTAGTCAAGGTTGACCCTTTGTTGAAAGGAGTTCGCGCCCAACTGGACGGCGAGTATGCCACTTCCGATCAAATCGCCGGCACACTCGCGTCGAACTGGGCTGAAAAACTCGGGCTTAGGGCGGGAATTCCGATCCCGGTTGGGGCCTTCGACGCGCATTGGGATGCGATTGGCGCAGGCTGCCGAACCGATGACATGGTGAATGTAGTCGGCACCTCGACTTGCATCATTGGAATTACACCGTCGGCGAACTTGGTGCCTGGAGTTTGCGGCGTTGTGCACGGCAGTGTGCATCCTCTACGGACGGGAATCGAAGCCGGGCTCTCAGCCGTGGGAGACATTTTCAGTGCAATCGCTTCTCGCGCGGGCACTGATGTAGCGACACTAAGCGCTGGCCTGGAAAATTACTGTGCCGGTCAGACGGGATTACTGCGCATGACGTGGGACAACGGAGACCGCACGGTGCTGGTGAACCCCAACCTGCGCGGCGTCACGCTGGGATGGAACCTGCTGAGTACGGCGCAAGACGAACTGTTTGCCGCAATCGAAGGAACTGCATTTCATACGCGAGTGATTCTGGATCGCATGGCTGGGCATGGAGTTCATATCAAACGCGTCATCAATGCGGGAGGCATTCCCCAGAAGAATGATGTCCTGAACCAAGTCTATGCGAATGTGCTGGGGCGCCCGGTATTGGTGCCAAGCAAGAGTATGGTCAGCCTCGGGTCTGCGATCTTTGCATTTCTGGCGGCTGGCACTTTCAAGACTATCGAGGAAGCACAGGATAAAATGTGCCCTTCCTATCGCACGTTCTTGCCGGACGAATCGGCACAACGCGTTTACGACCAGCTGTACCCGTTGTATAGCAAATTGTATTTCGCTTTGGGGCAGCGTGGCGGCGACGGGATGGGAGACATCCTGCCGACATTAATCGCGGTCGCAGAAACGGCAAGAGGCGGAACCTAGCGGCAGAGACCTAGGAAGGAGCAACGATGAGTTTTCGGAACATGCTGCGATTGATCGGTGTCGGTGGTTTGTGGCTGGCGCTGTTTTACATGAGCGCGGAGGCGAAAACGAAAGTGACAACGCAGCCATTTGGGAAGATGCCGGACGGAACCCCTGTAGAAATCTATTCGCTGAGCGACGGCACGTACGAAGCTCGAATCGCGACTTACGGCGGTGTTATCGTTTCTTTGAAAGTTCCAGACCGGAGTGGCAAGTCAGTGGATGTAGTGCTGGGATTCGATGATCTCAATGGCTACGTGGGCAACTTCAACGGCTCATCCACCGCGTTTTTCGGGGCGATCATTGGCCGCTACGCCAATCGCATTGCGCACGGCACCTTTTCTCTCGGTGGACAGAAATATTCCCTACCTTTGAACGATGGGCAGAACTCGCTTCATGGTGGCCCGCACGGCTTGAACGACGTGGTCTGGAAGGCCAAGCCGATTGACAATGGAGTGGAGCTCACTTACGTGAGCAAAGATGGCGAGGCCGGATATCCCGGCAACCTGTCGGCTGTAGTTCGATATACGCTCGTGAAAGGAGATCTGAGAATCGAGTATTCGGCTACCACAGATAAAGACACGGTCGTGAATCTGACGAATCACTCTTATTTCAATCTCGCTGGCCAGGGCGACATCCTCAACCATCAACTCACGCTTCATGCTTCCCGATTCACTCCCGTCGATGCCGGGCTGATTCCGACGGCCGAATTGAAATCCGTCGAATCGACTCCATTTGATTTTCGCAAGGCCACTGCCATCGGAGCGCGGATCAACGCAGACGACGAACAGCTTCATCTTGGCCATGGCTACGACCACAACTGGGTTCTCGACAGTAAGGGAGGAACATTGGCGGAAGCAGCGGAACTTTACGATCCAGCGAGTGGTCGTGTGCTGAAAGTTCTGACCGACCAGCCGGGAATCCAGTTCTACAGTGGAAACTTTCTGAATGGGTCGATCAAAGGCAAGGGCGGCAAACCGGATGAATTGCATGCGGCGTTGTGCCTGGAGACGCAACACTTCCCTGACTCGCCCAATCATCCCGATTTTCCAACCACTGAGTTGAAGCAGGGTGAGCGCTATCACACGGTCACCGTCTTCCGCTTCTCTACTCGCTAATCGATGCCGGAATACTTTTCTGCCGGAGTGGTCGTGCGCAACAGGAGCAAGGATAGTCCGGCGCTGGGAAAGCGCTTCTCACGCAACCCGCGCAACGGTGGGAGGGGGAAGCATATTCTGTCGTACCTTGTTCTCCTCGTTCTCCTCTTTCTGATAAGTCCAGGTTGGCCCCAGCAAGCACCGCAGAGCGTGAGCATCCAAGTACACTTCGACCAACCAGACGGACAGCTCTCGCCTGTGTGGAATTACTTCGGGTACGACGAGCCCAATTACACCTACGCCCCCAACGGCAAGAAGTTGCTCGGCGAATTGGCGGCTGCGAATGCGACGCCGGTGTACATACGCACGCATAATCTATTCACGACCGGCGACGGATCTGCATCTCTGAAATGGGGATCGACGAATGTGTATACCGAAGATTCTTCCGGTCATCCCATTTATAGCTGGGACATTCTGGATCGAATTTTCGACACGTTTCAGGCCGCGGGCGTCAAGCCTCTGGTGGAAATTGGATTCATGCCGAAGGCGCTCTCGACGCATCCCGAGCCCTACCGCCACGATTTTCCGCAGGGCAAGGTCGGCGACATCTACACCGGATGGGCCTACCCTCCAACTGACTATCAGAAGTGGTCAGAACTTGTGTTCCAATTTGTCCACCATCTGCGCCAGCGCTACGGCGATGCCGAAGTGAAAACCTGGTTGTGGGAAGTCTGGAACGAACCCGACATCGGATATTGGAAAGGAACGCCGGAAGAATATTTCAAGCTCTATGACTTCTCGGTCGATGCAGTCCTGCGAGCTTTTCCTGAGGCGCGAATTGGAGGGCCAGACAGCACTGGCCCGGGCAGTGACAGAGCGGCAACTTTTCTGCTGGCCTTCCTCGAACACTGCGCACACGAGAAGAATTATGCGAACGGCAAGGTCGGCTCGCACCTCGATTTCATCAGCTTTCATCCCAAGGGATCTCCTACGTGGCAAGTCGACCACGTACAGATGGGAATCAGTCGGCAGTTGGCGGCCATTCAGCGGGGGTTCAAGATTGTGGCATCATTTCCGGAGTGGAAGCAGACTCCCATAATTTTAGGCGAGTCCGATCCTGAGGGCTGCGCGGCTTGCTCCGCGGAAAAGAATCCGCAGAACTTATATCGCAACGGCCCGCTATATGGCGCGTATACGGTCGAAGTTCTGAATAATATTCTGGCGCTGGCACGCCAGGAACGGGTCAATCTTCTCGGGGTGGTCACCTGGGCGTTTGAGTTTGAGGATCAGCCCTATTTCGCAGGCTTTCGAGAGCTGGCCACGAATGGCGTGGACAAGCCCGTCCTGAACGCTTTTCGGATGCTCGGACTGATGGGGAATGAACGGGTAAAGGCAACCAGCTCGGGAGGATTGGCGACCGAGGACGTCGTGCGCGATGGAGTCCGGGCAATGCCCGACATCAACGCGATCGCGACACGCAAGGATCGGGAAATCGAAATTCTAGTCTGGAACTATCACGACGACGACGTTCCCTTCCCTGGAGCGCCGATTAATTTGGTCATCACCGGTTTGCCCAAGGATGCAAAACGCCCGTTGGTCGAACACTTCCGAGTGGACTCTAATCACGGCGATGCATTCACAGCGTGGAAAGAATTGGGTTCGCCGCAGTCACCTGCTGAGAACGAATATAAACGCCTGGAGAGTGCCGGTCAGCTGGAACTGCTGAACTCACCTGCGTGGGTCGAGACAAAACAGGGGAGCACTGAACTGCATTTCACGCTGTCTCGGCAAGGCCTTTCCCTGGTGCGCCTCTCCTGGTAGACGCCATCGCCCGCTATGTCTGCAGCAGCAGATTCCACACTTGCATTGAGGTCGCCTGCCGGTTGGCCCACGCGTAATAAGGAATGAAGGTAAGCGGAACCTTCTGCGTTCGCGCTTCCCTGCCATAGCGTGAATAGAGCGCCTTTCCAGCAGTTCCCCGTTCGTAGACAGCACCGTTGTGGTGAAGCACAACCATGCCCCCGAGCAAGTCACTTCGAAATTCGGTTTGAAATTGTTCTGCGGGCTGGCGTCCCGGATTGACCGCAACGTCGCTCAGAGATACGCCGGTTGGTTGATCGATTTCTTCCAGGCAGTAAATCAGCGGTCCGCGCTGGATCGCGACCCGACCCGTGTCATCGGCCACGCGGGGATTCGCTTCGATGATCTGGGGCGTGACCGCTATTTTTAGTTGGATGACGTCACCCGCGGACCAGCGGCGGCGGATCGGAAGATAAGTTCCCGGAGTCGCACCTGTCTGATCCTTGGCATTCACGGCTACTTGCGCATGATCGGCCCAGCCGGGAATCCGCAGATAGAAAGTAAACTCCGATGGTTCGGCAGGGGTCACCGTAATTTCGACGTTGCCGTCCCATGGATAATTTGTTTTCTGTGCGACTTTGAGACCAACCCCACTCTCCAATCCCCAGTTGAGCTGTGAGTCGTCGTACAGATGCACATAAATTCCGTCCGCGCTGTTGCTGTAGAAATATCCCGGAAGCGATCCGAATGTGCGCTCTAGGTTTGGCGGGCAGCAGGTCACGTCGTACCAGGAATTCCGGATTTTATCGCCAGTAGACGGATCGAACGCCAGCGGATTGCGATAGCAGTAGAGCGTGCCGTCGAGCGACATCCCCGAATTGATCCCGTTATACAAAGCGCGTTCAATGACGTCGGTAAACTTTGCGTCACCTGTAGCCGCGAGCATGCGCCAGTTCCACATCATGTTGCCGATGGCAGCGCAACTCTCGCCGTACGCGCGGAAGTTTGGCAATTCGTAAGCGTCCCCGAACGCTTCCCCGTCAGACCGGGAACCCACCCCACCGGTAACGTACATCTTGGTGGCGGTCATGTCGTTCCAGAGAAGATTTAGCGTCTTCCAATAGTCGGCGTCGCCGGTCTCCAGATAATAGTCAGTCGCGCCGCAACACGCATACATCGCTCGCACCGCGTGCCCCTGCATTTTGGTGCGTGCAGTGAACGGAGTTCCACTGAACATGTAAACGGTGCGGCGCTCCGGTAACTCGATTCGCGAGTCACCCTGCAGGATATAACCCGCAAGATCGAGTTGGCGCTTGTCGCCGGTGATGCGGTAGAGCTCGATCAATCCCATTTCGATTTCAGGATGCCCGGAGACGATGGGTTTTTTCGGTGCGGGGCCGTAATTCGGAATCAGAAAATCGTCTACGAAACGAATGCCGGCGTCGAGCAGCTTGCGGTCGCCGGTCGCCCGATAGTAAGCGATGGCTCCCTGCAGCATGTGCCCCATGTTGTACAGCTCATGCCCCGTCGACTGGGTTTGCGGAAGCATTCGCATAGACTTGCGGTCGTCCTGATAGTAGGTGTTCAGGTAGCCGCTCGGTTCCTGAACGGCAACCACCTCGTCAATCAGCTTTTCAGCGCTGGCCCGAAGTTCCGGGCGATCGCCTGATTGCAGCACGAATCCAACTGCCTCAGTCCACTTGTAAACATCGGAATCGGAAAACACGGGACCGATTTGCGCGGCAGTGCTCTTGCCTACGAGACGGCGGAAGTTATTCATGCGGCCGTTCGCTTCCAGCAGGTCGTGCATGGTGGGGATACTTCTGGTCACGTTGATCTCGCGGCGAGGTCCCCAGAACCCGCCGGTGATGGTCACCGCATGCACCGGAATATCCCGTAACTTGGCGTGCGGCGACTTCGCGAGATTTTCGACGCCTTGGTCTTTCCATCCGGGGGAGTCCGTTAGCGCCACCTGAGTTTGCGGCGTGGCCCTCCCGCTGGCTCCGCCCTCAGCCAGAACGGAACGAGCCGGCAGCGACGAGACGGCTGCCGCCGAAATGGCCGTTGCCACGAACTGTCTGCGCGAGATGTTTCCTTTCTCTACCATATCGATTCACCCTGTTTCTACAATGCCCCCTGTTACAACGCCCATTGCACGACTGTGTAAGAGTGGGCCGGAACCTCGAGTTTCGTTTTCCCATCGCTGCTGGCCAGTGCCGAGAAAGCTTGCGGTACGACTCTTCGCGGGGCGGCAAATGTGTTTGTAGCTTTCAGATCGTCGCCGGTCAGCACGGATGCCGAGATTACGCGGGCTGGAGCGGCGTCTTCCCACACCACTTCCACATCGTGAGATTTGGACAGATCGCGGTTCAGAATAAAGAGCGCGAGTTTGCCGGACTTGCTGTCGAGTGAACCGGCAACATCCACATGCCCTACCTGATCTAACCCGGAGACGTCGTAAGTCGAAGACTGCACCAGGAGATCCAGCACTGAACCGCTGGCAAATTCGATCGCCCAGCTATAGGGATAGTAGATCGTCTGCTGCACGATGCCATTCGCGTCGGTCATGATCGGAGCAATTACATTCACCAACTGCGCGAGACAAGCGAGTTTTACTCGATCCGCATTGCGCAGCAGCGAATTGATGAGCCCTCCGACCAGCAGCGCGTCTTCGAGGTTGTAGACCTCTTCGAGCAAGTGCGGAGCTTCCTTTTTGTGCCCATCCACGGCGTCGCCAGTGTTGGTGCGATACCAGACATTCCATTCATCGAACGACAGCCACAATTTTTTGGGCGATCGCTTGTGCCCTCGAACCAGGTCGCAAACCGCGATCGTCTCGGCGATCTGGCGCTCCATGCTCAGATTCATGGCTAGATATTTCGAAGAATCGCCTCCGGTGTCGCGTTCATTGTTTCCAAAATAGCGATGTAGCGAGAGACCATCGACATACTGGTAGCACTGCTCCAGGACCTCGCGATCCCATTCGAGATAGGTAGGCATCAACGGACCGCTCGAACCACACGCGATCAACTTGAGCGACGAATCCACGTATCGCATCTGCCGCGCGGCATCGGCGGCCTTCAGGCCATACTCGGTGGCCGACATGTGGCCGATCTGCCACGGGCCATCCATTTCGTTGCCGAGGCACCAGTGCTGGACCTTATAAGGATCGGGAATGCCATGTTGCCGACGGAGGTCGCTCCATTTGGTTCCCCTGTCGACGTTGCAGTACTCGACTAGCGCGGCCGCTTCTTCCGCGGTCCCAGTCCCTAAATTCAGCCCCATGAGAGGCTCAGTGCCTACAGCTTTACACCAGGCAAGAAACTCGTTGGTTCCGAACTGGTTCGATTCGATCGTGTCCCACGCCTTGTCGAGAGTACGCTGCCGGTCTTTCTTCGGACCGACGCCATCCAGCCAGTTGTAGCCGGAAACAAAATTTCCTCCGGGATAACGAATGATCGGAACTCCGAGCTGGCGGATCTCGTTCAGAACGTCTTTGCGGAATCCGTTGGAGTCGGACAACTTGGAACCGGGATCGTAGATTCCTTCGTAGATGGCGCGGCCGAGGTGTTCGAGGAAGGAGCCGAAAAGATTGCGGTCGAGAGGCGCGATGGTTCGCCGGGAATCGACGTAGACGCGGGCAGGTGCGCTGCCATTGGCGGAGGACGCAGCTTGTGCTAGACCACGTGCCGCCAATGAGCGGCTCCCAAATAAAGCCGTGGCGGAGCATGCCATCCCGACGTTGGATGCTTGTTTTAGAAAACGGCGTCTCGATGCGGAAAACCGATTCATGTCAGCCCCTCAATCGCTGAATATCATAACTTTAGTCGTTGATCCCACTCGGAGAAAGATGCTTTCCCGTGTGAAGTAACCCGCCCTTGCATCCGGCTCGCGCTCGCTCAATGCGGTTCCTTCTCGCCTGCAAAAAACAAGCGAGCCGAAGTTCGATCTTCCGGCTCGCTATGCGACCCCCTCAACCCCAACTAGAACGACACCCTTAAACCCAGCTCAATCTTTCTGGAGTCGAATGGATTCAGAGTGCTGGTAACCTTGCCGAAAGTGCCATCCGCCATATTCGGATCGACGGTGCCCAGGTTCCCATGATTGAAAACGTTCAGGAAATCAAAGCGCAACTGCAGGTTGCCTTGCTCCCCAAGCCAGGGCAGTTTGTTGTTCTTTAAGACGCTGGCATCCGCCTGGAATATACCTGGGTTGCGGTAAATGTTACGCGGCTCGGTGCCCTCGCTTCCCTGCGGAGCCTGCCCGAAATCGGCGGTGGTAAACAATCCTTTCAGGTAGGCCGACCGGCTATGTCCGCCAGTAAAATTCTGCGTAGCCGCCAACGGGATGTCGTAATTCACGCCGTCAAGGTTGTAGTCACCGCTGTCTGGCGCGAGTATGTTCGGCGTGATTACCGCGCTCCCAGCGGCCGCACTGGAACAGGGAGTCGGCGTCCCGCCTTGGTTGCACATCACATCAGGGGGACGATTATCGATCACCCAAAACGGAGTGCCTGTCTGCACCGCAATAATGCTCGACACCTCCCAGCCGCCGGTCAAGATTCGTCCAACTCCACTCTTCAGGCCAGGTATCGTGTAAACCCCAGAGAACGAGAAGCGTTGCCTTACGTCGTAATTCGCGTCTCCGTAATAGTTAAAATAAGCATTCTGGTCCGGGATGTTCGCTCCGCCGTCTTGACCGTCCTGATCGAAACGAGTGTTCGCTTCAGGATAATCCTTGGCATGGGAAAGAGTGTACGAAGCCTGGAAGTTTCCTCGATGCCCGACCCTCCCACGGATCTGAAGAATCATCGCGTTGTAGGTTGCTTGATTGGCGTTGTTGACGTAAGTGATGGCGCCAAAGTTAGGGGTCGGACGGGCAAATGTCTCAACTACGCTGCCTGCCGCGCCCGAAAAGCTTACATCGCCGGGAACACGGTTCACATCCGCTCCTGTGAGTCCGTTGTAACTGCGCGAACCGGAATAGCTAGCACCCGCCACCAAATTTCCCGGCAACTGATGCTCGAAACCGATGACATAATTCACCGCCAGCGGCGCTTTCATATTTCGGTCGAGAGAGTCAACGTTAGTCGGCACCCCTGCAATTCCGCCAGCGGCATTCAAACTCCCCGCCGGAATCGGTGGTAAGACAAATCCCCAGGGGTAGGTGCCGGAGGGCGCAATGGAAAAGTAGTTCCCCAGTGGTTGACCCGGTACGCCATTTACTGTTGGTGCGACATCTGTGAAAGTCTCGCTCAACACTCCGGGAGGATTGTTGCGCGTTTGATCGATGGTCTGGCCCATCGCGATCCAGTCATGATAAACGCCGACTCCGCCGCGCACGGCCCACTTACCCGTCTTGGTCGGATCCCAGGCGAAGCCAATTCGCGGGCTAAAGATGGCCGCCATGGAGTGGGCAAATACGGCCGGAACCGTACCCACCGTGGCGTACTGAACCTGTTCATTGAAGTTGCCCGCCGTTCCAAGGTTCAGGGCACTGAACTGGAAGTTGCTGTTACCCCAAGGAGTGTGATTGGTAAAGTCGTCCCAACGCATGGAAAGCGTCAAGGAGAGATTCGACTTCACCTTGAAGTCGTCTTGCACAAAAAATCCGAAGGGATTTTCCTGACCGCCGAACTGCACCGTTCCGGCTAACCCGGTGAGCGGATTGTAGGCGCCGACGGACTCCTGGAAGACGTTGTCCTGTACCAGATCAAGCAGGTTGTTGAACGTGAAGCCCGGACGAACGTTGTCCGGCGTAAAATCGCCGTGTTCGATGCCTCTGGCGCCGTCGTAGCCGAACTTCAAAGTGTGCTTACCATGCACCCAACTCAACACCGAACGCCAGTTGTACATGGGGCCCCGGTACTCACCTGGTCCCCATCCACCTCCCACCGGCCAACCTGTCAGATTTCCAGCGACGGAGACATTGGGCACCGCTAAATTGGCGTCTTGGCCATTGGCGCCACCCACACTGGCAAACGCGAAGCTGGTTTCCCACAGGAAGCCTGAGTTAAACGTGTGGGTAAAGTCAATCTGAGCATACCGGTTTCGCATGATGTCGAGCGCGCCCAGCTTCGGCCGGGGAGATTTCTGCTGCTGGTCAAAGGAGTCGTTGTAATAGCTCAAGTACAGTCGATCCCTCTCGGTGAAGTACTGATCAAGCCGGAAGTTGTATTGCAGCGCGTTGTAGTATTCGCTAGCGTTGAAGCTGCCAGTGTCAACCATTGCGAGGTTACACGGGGGGGCTCCCGACGTACCGCACAGCCCTGCGGGAAGGTAGGTCTGCGCCGTTTGGGCGACCGTGCCGCCGAACAGATTACTGGCCGGCCAGCCGGACAGAACTTGCGTTCCCACGGTATTGGGGTAATTGCTTTCCGCCCACTGCACGAAGGCAGGGTCCTCAAATAACTGTTGCCCGGTTGCACCGGGTACAGTGGCCCATAGCTTCTCGAAATCCGCGAAAAAGAAAGTCTTGTTCTTACGAATCGGACCACCGAAGGCGCCTACTAGATCCTTGCGGGCATAGGGCAAGGCTGGCCCCGACACAAAGTCGGGCGTCGCCTGCAGATCCTGGTTGGTGAAAAACAGACTGCCGGTACCGTGAAATTGATTCGTTCCCGATTTTGTGGTGACCTGAATCAGAATCGAGCTGCCCAGATTGTCTTCCCCGCCCCATGTATTGGTTTGGAGCGAGGCTTCCTGCACCGCATCCGGAATCGGCGCAAGAATAATATTGCCGTTTTGCACTGGGCTGGTCACGTTCATGCCGTCGACCATGACGACGTTGCCGGTATAGCTGCGTCCATTGGCGCTAATTTGCGGAGTCTGGGTTCCGAAGTTGTCGGGCAGTCCGCCGGGAGCTTCCCCAGCCAGACGCGTGCCCACACCCACTACGCCGGGAGTGACGGCGAGGATATCCCAAAGGTTGCGATTCGCTGACGGTAGATCGCGAACGGTATCGGCTGACAGAGTTGCCTGCAGACGACTGTCGTCGGTGTCGACAAGGGGAGCATTCACTTCAACGGTGACCGTTTGCTGAGCGCTGGCGACGGGCAAGGCCAGATTGATGCCCTTCGTCTCCGAAGTCTCCAGCACAAAGTTAGATTCGGTCTTTCTGAAACCGCTGGCCTCGGCGGACACTGTATAGCTGCCCGGGGGGAGGCTGCTAAAGCGGTAGTTTCCAGAATCACTCGAAGTGGTGGTGACCGTCACTCCGGTGTCGAGGTTGCGCAAAACAACGGAGGCCCCGTTGATCGCGGCTCCGGCAGGATCGGAGACCACGCCCTGAATGTTGCTACTGTATTGAGCAAAACCGGGAAGGGCACTCAGGAGGAAGATCAGAAGGGACAGCAGACACAGCGAACGACCGAGCTTTGGATGTCTCACTATGTTTCTCCCCCACGACGCGGTGCGAGCAAAGCAAAGTAAACGATTTCTCGGGTAATTGAAATAGCTTATAGTCTCCTCCGAAAGGCACTGTCAAGGTTTTTTTAGTCCGTTCCCTTCGGCGGTTGTGTAAACAATCGAAGAAATCCTGGCTGCGTAGCGTTCGACGGCGCGAACCTAACCGGTGAGCTCTTTAAGAACGTTTGTGACGATACATGACAAGGCTCGGCGGCCTCTATGCGGGGGCCATAACGCGTCACATAACGCCCAAGAAATCAGCAGTTTATTGGCCATCGCACGGATGCTCTCTTCATCTATCCCGAACGAAACGAAACACGCCCGCGCTACCAGCGCCTCGCCCGGCGCGAAACCCATATCGCAGTATTGGCGCTCGAAGTGTGAGCCGAAGAGTTACCAGACTGAGTCCTTCGCTGAATGCTTTTCAATGCCCGGTGCGAGCCAGCAAGGGCAACTCGAATCGCCGCGGTTTTGAGTGGGCACAAAAGGCTTTCTCGGTATAAGCTAGCAAGCGATTTCACAGATTCTGAACCTGGTTCAGAACCGCTTTCATACGGAAGCCTTAGAGGACTCATGGAAAAACGGCAACTCGGAAACAGCGACCTCCACATTACACCCATCGGAATTGGCGCCTGGGCCATGGGCGGAGGGGGCTGGAACGGGAGCATGGGGCCGCAAAACGAGGCTGACTCTGTCCCCGCAATTCACGCGGCCTTAGATCACGGCCTAAACTGGATTGATACGGCCGCGCTGTATGGGCTTGGCCATTCTGAAGAAGTTGTGGCACGCGCACTGAAGGGATGCGCGTCAAAGCCATATATATTCAGCAAGTGCGAACGGGTGTGGGACGCCCAAGGAACGATTGGAGCTTGCCTGAAGGCCGAGTCGATTCGGCGCGAATGCGAAGACAGCCTGCGGCGATTGCAGACGGATGTGATCGATCTCTATCAGATCCACTGGCCCGAGCCGGATGCG
>Ga0210395_10000778_pt1 | contig 24533 bp, 25 predicted proteins | sample IncBWH4OmetaG_FD_150861 | JGI IMG/M metagenome (GOLD analysis project Ga0210395, IMG submission 150861) | Forest soil microbial communities from Barre Woods Harvard Forest LTER site, Petersham, Massachusetts, United States - Inc-BW-H-4-O ... | reverse complement strand
GCGTCTGCGCTCGCAGATCGTCCAGCTTGGCGAACCGTTCGCGGAACCAGTCATGGTCAGCGCGGATCACCTCGGTGATGTCAGCCATCTCGACCAGTTAATCAGCTCTTCTGCTAGCACATTGGAATTCGAGACCGCGCCGCTGCGCCTAGGCTCGGGAGATGCCGATCCGATATGACGACGTGCTGCGCGAGCAGATCAGGGTCCATTTGGCGGACCATGACCGTCGCGTCGTCGCCGACCCGACGAAGCGGCATGCGGCCGTCGCGGTGCTGCTCGTCGACTCAGAGGTCGGGGAGGACAGGATTGATCCGGCACCGGTGGACGACTGGATCGCCGGACGCCCGATGCCCGAGGCCGGCCTCGACGGCCGCATGACGAACGTATCGGGCGGCGCCGCGTTCCTGTTGTGCCGCAGGGCCTCGCGTCTCAACTCACACGCGGCGCAGTGGGCACTTCCCGGCGGTCGTGTGGACCCGGGGGAAAGCGCGGTCGACGCAGCACTGCGGGAGCTGGCCGAGGAGGTTGGCGTCGAACTGGTCGATCCGACCGTGTTGGGCATGCTTGACGACTATCCGACTCGATCCGGATACGTCATCACCCCGGTCGTGATCTGGGGCGGCGGACGGCTCGACCCTCGACCGGCGCCCGACGAGGTCGTGGCGGTATACCGCGTGGGACTCCACCAACTGCAGCGCGAGGACTCGCCGCGATTCATCACCATCCCCGAAAGCCCACGGCCGGTGGTGCAGATACCGCTGGGCAACGACCTTATCCACGCACCGACAGGTGCTGTGCTGCTGCAACTGCGCTGGCTATGCCTGGAGGGGCGCCACGATCCGGTCGACGAGCTGGAGCAACCGGTCTTCGCCTGGAAGTAACGCCGTACCGGGCCCTGCGGCTCGGGACCTCTTTCGTGTACCGCGTGGGCTCTGAGCTAGACTCATGACTCCATCTCTACAGAGATAGAGTCGCAGCGAGGCGAAAGGGCTACGTCTATGACGGTGCAGGCTGTGCTGGAGGACATCCGTAAGCGACCCGGCACCGGCGACGTGATTCCGATCATCGACCCCGCCACCGAAGAGCAGATCACTGAGTTCACCGATTGCGGCCCCGAAGCGATCAACGACGCGGTCGCCCGTGCGAAGGCGACGGCCGAGTCGGGGGTGTGGTCGGGCCTGCCCGATTACGACAGGGCCAAGGTGTTGTGGCGGGTCGCCGATCTGATCGATGAAAATGCGGACATCCTCGCGGAGCTCGAATCGCTCAACGCCGGCATCCCGCCGGCTCAGGCGCAGATCATCACCAAGGTTGGATCCGAGTGGTTTCGCTACTACGCCGGGTGGTGCACGAAGATCGACGGCATCGCGCGTGACGTGAATACGGGGGGCCTGACCGGCGTCGACTCGCACATGCACACCTACACCCTGCGAGAGCCCTACGGCGTGGTCGGGCTGATCTTCCCGTGGAACGGCCCGGTGTTCAATTTCTGCGCCAAGCTCGCGCCGTCGCTGGCCGCCGGTTGCAGCAGCGTCGTCAAACCCGCTGAGGAGACACCGCTTTCGGCGCTGGTGCTGGATCGGATCCTGGCCGAGGCCGGCGTACCCGACGGCGTCGTCAACCTGGTCAACGGCTACGGCCACACCGCCGGTGCGGCCATCACTGCGCACCCCGACGTCGAGAAGGTCGCGTTCACCGGGTCGACCGAGGTCGGCCGGGCGATCGTGCACGCCGCGGCGGACAGCAACCTCAACAAGGTCACGCTGGAGCTCGGCGGCAAGTCCCCGGTAGTGATTTTCGACGACGCCAATCTGGACTCGGCAATTCCGATGGCGTCGTTCGGCACTTTCATCCATTCCGGCCAGGCCTGCGTGTGCGGGTCACGCATCTTCGCCCAGCGCGGTGTCTACGAGCGGGTCGTCGAGGGCATCGCCAACATGGCCAACGTCATGCAGCTGGGTGGTCCCAAGGACGAGGGCGCCATGGTCGGTCCGCTGATCAGCCAGAAGCAGCTCACCCGCGTGCTGGGTTATCTCGACCAGGGCAAGTCTGACGGCGTGGAGCTCGTTACCGGCGGGCATCGCCTCGACCGCAAGGGGTACTTCGTGCACCCGACGGTCGTCACGAACGTCGACCCCGATTCCAGCCGGCTGTTCCAGGAGGAGATCTTCGGGCCGGTGGTCACGATCCTGCCGTTTGACGACGAGGACGAAGCCATCGCGCTGGCCAACAACAGCACCTACGGGCTGGCCGCCACCACCTGGACCGACGACCTGGGCCGTGCACACCGGTTGGCCAAGCGGCTGAAGGCCGGCACCGTGGGCCTGAACTGTCAGATGCAGTTCGACCACTCGATGCCGTTCGGCGGCTACAAGCAATCCGGCTGGGGCTATGAATCAGGCAAGGCCGGCATTGAGACTTACCTGCAGACGAAAATCGTTTGGGCGCAGATGTAACCGTTCGTCGGTCAGCGAGCCCGCAGTAGTGTGAAGACATGCTGCGTGGTGTCATAAGTTCGATCCAACGATGGCAGTATCGTGGCGGCCGTCCCGGGTGGACGGCGCGCATCGGAAACCGTTTGGGCGCCTTGAGTTTTGCGGCCGGCATCGGACCTGGCGGAGCCGCCACACTGGAAGTGCGTGGTCATAAGTCGGGGCGGATGATTTCGTTCCCGGTGGTCGTCGCCGACTACCAGGGCGAGCGCTATCTGGTGGCCATGCTCGGCCAGAAGACGAATTGGGCGCGCAACCTGCGGGCCGATGGCCATGCGGTATTGCGACGCGGTCGACCCGAAGACGTGTCTTTGGTAGAGGACCTGTCCGATAACCGCGCCGCGATCTTGCGTCGATACCTCGAAGTGGCGGCCGGGGCGCGCCCGTTTTTCCCGGTCGACCGTCACGCGCCGCTTACCGAGTTCGAGCGGATCGTCGATCTTTATCCGGTTTTTCGGGTCGCCTGAGCGGCGTACCGGTGAGCGCGGGCTGCTCGGTCCGGAAGCCGGGTCCGGGCTCGGGGGTGACGTTGCGTGCGGTGATCTTCTTGTGGCAGTGCGAGCACACCAGGACCGGGTCGGCGATGTGCCCGCATGGCTGGTGACGCAACACGATCGGCGGACCCTTGGGCTGCGAAAGGTGTTGATCGCCCCACTGCATGAGCACCACGATCGCGGCGAACAGGTCTCGGCCGGAGGCGGTCAGCCGGTATTCGTGACGGTCGGGATCCCGCGCGTAGGGCACCTTTTCCAGCAGCCCGTTTTCGACGAGGGTGCGTAGGCGTGACGACAGCGTGGGCCGCGGAATCTGCAGGTTACGAGCCAACTGGCCAAAACGGCGGACCCCAAAGAACATCTCGCGCAGGATCAGCAGTGTCCAACGTTCGCCGACGACCTCCAGCGCCCGGGCAACGGACTCGCCTTGGAAGCGGTGGGACAGGTCGGGGTAGTCCATGGTTCTCATAATCTACCGGTTCATAATCTGAACCGCATGCGGTAAGATAATTGAACCACCCAGCTCGTCTGCGCAAAGTGAGGCAGTATGCAGAACACCGAAGTCGCCACCATGCCCGTTGTGTTACGGGCCCGCGAGATCGCCGATTCAGCACGTGGCATGGCAGATCAAATCGACTCCGAACGCAGACTTCCCGCCGAACTGGTGAGCGCCCTGCGAGATTCGGGTCTGCTGCGAGCGGGGGCGCCGGTGGAGGTCGACGCTCTGGAGCTTCCTGCCGGCACGGCACTGCGCTGCGCCGAGGAGGTGGCGCGCGGCGACGCGTCGGCGGGCTGGTGCGTGTCGATCGCGATCACCAGCAGCCTGCTGGTTGCCTATCTGCCGCCGGTGAGCCGTGACGAGCTGTTTGGCGACGGACGCGGCGTGGCCGCCGGCGTGTGGGCGCCGCAGGGCAAGGCCCGTCGCGTGCCCGGCGGCGTCGTGGTGTCGGGGCGGTGGGCATTCTGCAGCGGCATTACCCACGCCGACGTACTGTTCGCCGGCTGCGTCCTCGAGGATCGCCCGGCCGTGGTGGCGTTGCCGACCGAGCAGCTACAGATCCTGGACACCTGGCACACCCTCGGCCTCCGTGGCACCGGCAGTCACGACACCGTCGCCGACGAGGTTTTTGTCCCGAATGAGCGGGTGGTCTCGATATTCGACGGGCCGGTGATCGACCGGCCGCTGTACCGATTCCCGCCGTTCGGATTCTTCGCCGCGTGCATCACCGCGGCCGCGATGGGCAACGCGCGTGCGGCGATCGACAATTTCGTCGACCTCGCCGGCACCAAAAAGGGCGTCGCAGCCAGTCGCACGCTTGCCGAGCGGTCCACTATCCAGGCGGCGGTCGCCTCGGCCGAGTCGGCATTGGAAGCTGCGCGGGCGGGGTACTACCAGGCCATCGACACGGCGTGGCAGGCAAGTCAGGACGGACCTAGCGTTCCGTTGGAGGCGCGCGCGCGAATACGGCTGGCCGCCACGCACGGGGTGCGCGTCTCGGCCGACGTGGTGCGCACGATGTATGACCTCGCCGGGGGCAGCGCCATCTACGACGGCGCACCATTGCAGCGGCGCTTTCGCGACGCCTTCACCGCCACCGCGCACTTCCAGGTGAATGAGGCATCGCGCGAGCTGCCCGGCCGCATCCTGCTCGGCCAGGCCACCGAGGCGGCAATGCTGTGAGGGCGCCGATCGAAGTGGTGCTGCCGTTTTGGCTGGACCGGCCCGACGAGGAGGCGCTGGACATCGCCACGGCCGCCGCCGAGGCTGGACTGACCGGACTGTGGATCGGCGAAATGGTGAGCTTCGACGCCTTCGCTTTAGCCACCGCGATCGGTATGCGCGCACCGGAATTACGGCTGAACGTGGGACCGTTGCCGATCAGCGTGCGAAACCCGGCAGCGATCGCGTTGGGAGCCAGCTCGGTGGCGACCCTCACCGGCTGTCAGGTCGACGTCGCGCTGGGCGCCTCCAGCCCAATCATCGTGGGAGGGTGGCATGACCGCGAGTGGTCGCACAGTGCAGCGCGCATGCGCGAAACAATCCAATGCCTCCGGCCCATCCTGCGTGGCGAGCGCGCCGACTATGGCGGGCGCTTTGTCCGCAGCCACGGATTTCGGCTGCGGCACCCGCTCCCGGACACCCGCATAGGAGTCGGCGCGTTCGGCCCGATCATGACGCGGCTCGCGGCGCGGCTCGCCGACGAGGTGGTGCTCAATCTGGCGTCGCCGCAGCGGGTCGCGCAGGTGCGCCAACAGCTCGACCATCACGGCGCGGCGGCGGGTCGCCCGTCGCCGCACCTGACGGTGTGGGTACCGGTCGCCGTCCAACCCGGTGCGGCCGCACGACGGCAGTTAGCCAATCAGCTGACCATTTACCTTGCCCCACCCGGCTACGGCGAGATGTTCTGCGAGCTCGGGTCCGCCGAACTCGTCAAGCGGGCCCGCAGCGGCGCGCGCCGGTCGGAGTTGGCTGCGGCGATTCCCCTCGAGCTGGCCGAGCAGTTGGCCGCAGTCGGTACTCCGGATCAGGTCAGCGCCCGGCTGCGCGCTTATCGTGAAGCCGGGGCAGACACCGTCGCGGCGATACCGGTAACTGCCGAAGACCCGGCCGGTCGGGCCGCACTGCAGTGCGCCGCGCAAAGTTGTCGTGTCACCTCACCAGACCCGGAGACCGCCTCGTGAACGCTGTGAACACCCAATGCCGGCTGGCCGCGCGTCCAGTGGAGTTGCCGAAGGCCGCCGACTGGACGATCGTTGAGGAGCCCAGACCCGTTGCCTCCGAGGGCGAATTCGTCGTCAAGGTCGACTATCTATCGATCGATCCGGCAATGCGCACCTGGATGAACGCCGGCCGCTCGTATGTGCCGCCGGTGGAGATCGGCGAGGTGATGCGGGCGCTCGGCGTCGGGCACGTCGTCGAATCACGCCATCCCGGATTCGCGGTAGGGGACGAGGTGTCCGGGATCTTCGGCGTCCAGAGTTTTGCACTGTCCAACGGCGCGGACGTGAACAAAATCGACACCACCGTGGCACCGGCTACCGTGCATCTGGGGGTTCTCGGCATCAGCGGTCTGACCGCCTATTTCGGATTGCTCGACGTCGGAAGACCTGAACCGGGCCAAACCGTGCTGGTGTCCGGCGCGGCCGGTTCGGTGGGCAGCATCGTGGGACAGATCGCGCGGATCAAGGGTTGCCGAGCCGTCGGTGTCGCCGGCGGCGAGCAAAAGTGCCGCTGGCTCGTCGAGGACGTCGGTTTCGACGCCGCAATCGACTACAAGAGCGCCGACCTGCGCGCCGAGCTGAAGACCCACGCACCCGACCGCGTCGATGTCTTTTTCGACAATGTCGGCGGTGCAACGCTGGAAGCCGCCCTGAACCGACTCGCCGGCGGCGCTCGTATCGTCCTCTGCGGTGCGGTGTCGCAGTACAACGACAGTCCGCGGGGACCGTCCAACTACATGCAGTTGCTGGTCGCGCGTGCATCCATGACCGGCTTTGTCATCTTCGACTACGCCAATCGTTACCCGGACGGCGTTGCGCAACTGGCGAAGTGGCTCAATTCCGGCGAACTGCGGTCGCACGAGCACATCGAGCACGGCGAGATCGGTGACTTTCCTGGGACGCTGCTGCGGCTGTTCCGCGGAGAAAACACCGGCAAGCTGATCCTCGCTTTGGACAAGTAATGGCACATCCCGCCGGGAAACGGCGGAATAGCCTCGCCGACTCCACGCGTTGAGCCGCGTATGAAAGCTTTCACCGAGACCGAGCGTCAAGAGTTCCTTGCAGCGAAGCATGTGGCCGTGCTGTCCGTGGCCGCCGACGGCCGCCCGCCGGCCAGTGTCCCGATGTGGTATGACTACACGCCTGGCGGGCACATTCGGATCAACACCGGCGCGGGCGCGCGCAAGTCCAAGCTCATCGAGCGGGCCGGCGCCGTGACGCTGGTCGTCCAGAACGAGGAGCCGCCGTACCAATACGTGGTCGTGGAGGGCACCGTCGTCGACACCACGCCCACACCGGTGGAGGTGCGAGAAGCCATCGCCATCCGTTACCTCGGCGAGGAAGCCGGACGCGCGTTCGTCCGCAGCATGGAGGGTCAGAACACCGTGCTGTTCACCGTCCGCCCCGACCGCTGGCTCACTGCCGACTTCTCAGATGAGCTCTGAGTTTTGATTTGAGTCGCCCCCAACCGAGCCGGCTCCCGCATGCCCAACGGCACGGCTGACGTCGTGTCGCGACCGTTAACGAATTGCCTTGCCATACGATATCCATCTCCGACTCCGGGCCGTTACGTTCGAAAACGCTTAGGAAGCAACTCAAATGGACCTTGACCGCATCACTCATCCGTTGCGACTAGCCAGGGGCTCCCACCAGCCGGGATCCGGCAAAGGGTGTGCCATGAACGCGATTTCATACATCAACGGCGATGAGCAGATCACCGACTTTCCCGCGACATCAGCGCGCCCGCTGGCCTCGTTCGTTCAGTTGTGCAATGACTTGCTGGCCGGACCGGACGGTTACTTGTCACCCGAGGACAGCCTTGTGGTACTCGACCTCGGTTGGCTGACGGTAGGAACCGCCGATGTCGTCGATGACGTCATGCACATCTGGGTAACCAAGCTGCTGATCAGCCCACCGTGGGGCGTCGTCAGATACACCGACGGCGCGGCGACCGAAGCGATCACCGCGATCGCCGAGCTACATCGCAAGCTTGCCCCTGGGGACACGCCGCCGATCGCCGACTGGGACAGGGCCGCGCGCGCTGCCCGCGCCGTCAGTGAGACGTCACAGGGCGCCGAACTCTATGCCATCCGGGCCGCATACCAATCGAGCGCACTTGTTGAGACCGACGATTGGGACACCTTGGATGCGGTGACGGGCAACGCCCTGCGCGCACACAGATTGGCAAACGGGGAAGCCGGAGCGGCCCGGATCCTGGAAGTCACGCGCAACGCTATCCGCTCGTGGCGGCGCCTTGGCGGGTTAAGCGTGGTGAGCAACAGCCCAATACCGGTCGCCGGTGTCCGGCGGCGCAAAGTGGCAGCGGCGTAACGAACAGACAGCCGGAATCGCTTTTGCCAGGCGTCGATTTCGTGGCGGCGCCTTGGCGGGTTAAGCGTGGTGAGCAACAGCCCAATACCGGTCGCCGGTGTCCGGCGGCGCAAAGTGGCAGCGGCGTAACGAACAGACAGCCGGAATCGCTTTTGCCGGCGTCGATTTCGTCGCGGCCCGACCGTTCAGTTCCTCCCCACGATCTGCGGTTGGTAGGTGGGATAGTCTGTGTAGCCTCGCGCGCCGGGCGTGTAGTGCGAAGCGCGATCGGATTGTTCGATTGGCGCAAGGGCGGCGAAGCGCGCCGGCAGATCGGGGTTGGCGATGAACGGCTCACCGAACGCGACCAGGTCGACCGACCCCTCTGTGATGAGCTGATTGCCCCGTTCGCGGGTCATGCCGACGTTGGCGATGAGCGTGCCCCGGTATCGGGGACGGAAGTGGGCGAACATCCCGTCACCCTGCAATGAGGCCAAAGGACCGCCGCCGAGGTCGGCCATCGCGCCCATCAGCAGCCAGTGCGCAAGCGGGTAGGTGTTCAGGCCTTCGGCGACATATTCACCCGTCGCCAATGTGTCTGCGGTGGAACGGAATGCACCTCGCTCGCCCCAGGCCGGCCCCGCCTTGACACCGACACGGCCGATGTCAATACGCTCGGCAACGGCGTCAAGGATGTCGAAGAGAATCCGCGCCCGGTTTTCGATGGAGCCGCCGTACTCGTCGTCGCGCAGGTTGGTGGCTGGGTTCAGGAACTGGCTGATCAGGTAGTTGAACCCGGCTTGCAGCTGAACGCCGTCGAATCCGGCCCGCACTGCGTTGCCGGCTGCAGCGGCGAAATCGCCGATGGTCGCCCGAATGTCGGCTTTGGACATGGCTCGCGGCACGACGGTCGGCTTGTTGCCGACGGCCGTGGGCGAATGCAACTGCGGGTTGACCGCTGACGGCGCCAATGGCGCTGCGCCGCCGAGCAGTTCGGGGTGCGACAGAGCGCCGGTGTGCCAGAGCTGGGCGAAGATCACACCCCCCGCACGATGGACGGCGTCGGTGACCTCGGCCCACCCGCGCACCTGCGCGTCGGTGAACAGCCCCGGCACGTCATGCCATCCGATGGCTTGCCGACTGATCCAGGTGCCTTCGGTGATGATCAGACCTGCCGATGCACGCTGGGAATAGTAGTCCACATGTAGTCGGGTCGGCACCAGATCGGGATCGGTTGCGCGCGAACGGGTTAACGGCGCCATCACGATCCGGTTGGCCAGCTCCAGCTGACCCATCCGGTAGGGCCGCAGCAGCGGCTGGGTCGCGCTCATGACAAACCTCAACACCACACGATCTGGAATTGATTCCCGACGCGGCCAGCCCCCGGTAGGCGGCCCGAGGGTCAGCAGGTTGGGCCGTTGAAGCTATGATGTGCACGTGCCGATCAGTGGCGTTCCGGCTGCGTGCCTTTCACTGTTAGTCGTGGTGACACCGTGGCGGATCAGCTAGCCATCACGCCGGCGCCGGGTAAACCCGCACTCCTGTTGGGCGCCTTCGACGTGGCCGGCTTGGGTTATGTCGTCGAGGAGTTCTTCATCTCCGGGACAGCGTCGTCCTTCAGGTCGGCAGCCGAACTCGGCCCCGACGGCCGGTGGAGCGTGACGCCCGCAGACTCGGCCGATTTCGCCACCCGGATGGTCATGCTGACGCCGGCGGATCGGACGCAATTCAACGGGACGGTACTCGTTGAGTGGCTGAATGTGAGCGGCGGCATCGACGCTCCGGCAGTGTGGATGATGGCGCACCGCGAAATGGTTCGCGCCGGCTACGCCTACGTCGCGGTGTCTGCCCAACGGGTCGGCGTCGAGGGCGGCATGAACTTGATGGGCCTGGACATGTCGCTGAAAAGCCAGGATCCGAAACGGTATGCGGCCCTGCGGCATCCCGGCGATGCGTTCAGCTACGACATCTTCACCCAGGCCGGTCGAATCATCAGGGATGGGCAGCGCAATGGCGTTCTTCGCGAACTACGGGCCGAACACGTCGTTGCTCTGGGTGAGTCGCAATCCGCGCTGTTCCTGACGACATACATCAACGCCGTCGACCCGCTCGCCCAGGTCTACGACGGCTTCTTGGTGCATTCGCGATTCGGGCCAGCCGCGCCACTGGACGGCGGCTCGATTTTCGACGTGCTGGACAGCAGCGCATCCCAGGCGGTGAGATTTCGTCCAGACCTGCGTGTCCCGCTCGTCACCATCATCACTGAAACAGATCTTTTCGGTGGTCGGCGACAAGGCTACTACAGCGCGAGACAGCCTGATAGCCAACAGCTTCGGGTTTGGGAGATCGCCGGCACCGCTCATGCCGACAACTACACGATCCTCGTGGCGCCGATCGACACCGGCTCTGCGGCGCTGACCGATATCGTCGCGGCCTACGCGCCGACCAACATGTTGATGGGTCAGCAACTGGATCACTTCATCAACTTCGCACCGCAGCACCACTACGTTCTGCAGGCGGCGCTATCGCAGCTCTGCCAGTGGGTGCGCACCGGCCGGCCGGCGACCAGTGCCGCACCCATCGAACTCAGCGATGCCGAGCCACCCCAGCCCGTTCTCGATGCGAACGGGCTCGCGCGGGGCGGCGTCCGGACGCCGTGGGCTGACGTGCCGATTGCCCGGACTTCCGGTGTCGGCACCGAGGAGAGCACGATGTCGTCGATTTTCGGCTCCGGCGAACCGTTGGACGCCGCCGCCGTGCGCCGGCTCTACCCCGGCGGGGTTGCGGACTATCTGGAACGCTTCACTGCGGCGCTGGACTCATCGATCCAGTCAGGGTTCATCTTGACCACCGATCGCGAGGAAATTCTCCAGCTCGCCGCCGCGACCTTCCCCGACGTCAACGATTGATCCACGATCAGACGCGGCGAATCACAACGGCGCGGTCTCAAGGGTCAAGCTGAACATGAAATAGGCCATGCAGAACAAAAAGTTCAGCGTGACAAGAACCAGGCCGACAAAGATGAGCGACCGCGCACCGCGGCGTTTCAGGCGCTTGAATTTCGCGGCGAACTGTTCCCGTTTCAGCTGAGTCACGATGAAGGCGAAATTGACGTCCGTCACCTCGCCAGCGGTGACGGGCGCACCCGCCAGCATCTGCCGGAGCCGCTCGGGCGAGGTGTTGACGCCGACCCGCTCGAACCGTCGACTCAATCGTCGCGCCTGCCTGCGGCGGAGGATCTGATTGTGCACCTGCAACCGATGCGATAGCTGCCCGCGTTCGTTCCCCCAGGGGTTTGACGGGGTCATCACACGCCGGATTGTACTTCGCTCGTGTCTAATATCCGACGGTTCCGGCTCATTGTCTTGGCAGGAATCTCGAACCGTGGGCAGCAGCCGGCGCCCAACCGTCCCTGACCTCAGGTCACTGGCGCCCAGAGGTCCACGGGGACGACGTCCTGTGCGCGTCCGTCGAGCCCGAGTAGCCGTCCCCACGACTTGACGGAGCGCAGCACCACGCGGCTGTCGAGCACTGTCACACCCGGGTGTTCGGCTGACAATCGATGAACCACCGGGTCGAGGTCGGATACGTTGTGCAGCTGCATCGTGACGAAGATGTCGGCCGTTCCGCCGCCGGTGACCGCGACACAGAACCGGGTCTCCGGATATCGGACCAGTGTGCGGCCCACCGCGGCCACCGCTGACCCGGTCACACTGAGCTTGAGCGCGACCGCGGTTGGCCAACCCGCTTGCACCCGTGCGAAATCCGTTCGGAACAACAGCATTCCGGCCTTGGTTAACAGGTTCATGCGGCGGCGCACGGTCGGTTCCGGCCGCCCGGCCGCCGCGGCCAGATCACGGAAACTGAGCCGGCCGTCGCGTTGCAGCGCCAAGAACAGCTCGCGATCGAACGCGTCGAATTCATGCGGCGGATTGGTCTTCGCAGGTTCGGGTGTCACCGCCCGAACCTGATCCGGACTCAAACCGCCGAGGCGCCAGCGCGTCCCGCTGAACAACTGGGTGAGGAGCGCCGATTGGAAGCGGTTCAGGCCGGAGACTGCCGGCAGTGTGTCGACCAGCAACTCGGCCAGCAGCGGTTGATCGGCGGCAACCACCAAGGCGTAGATGTTGTCTCTACCCGTCGTGATGTTGACGCTGAACACCTGTGGTATCGCGGCGAACTCGTCAGCCACGGCCGACGCGGCGCCGGGTTGGCACTCGGCTTCGAACAGCGCGGCCTTGATCGGCAGCTGGGGGCCGGGCGCAGAGGACACCCATGCCCGGCCGGTGGAGACCAGCCGACGCCACCGCCTGGCCGCGGTGACCGGCGAAACATCTAGGACTGCGCCTAGCTCTTCGAAGCTGGCCAGCGGATTGAGGTGCAACGCATCGAGCAACGCGACATCCAGCTCGTCTACCCCATCGCCCACGCGACAATTGTCGCTCTCTAATGGTTGATGCTGGACCATTCGGGCTGGCTGGACCCACGAGGGACCAGGATGGGATCGGGCCAGCGGGGTGGTGTGTGGCTGAAGCTCACCGGTGGGGCGAGCATGTGGACCCGCCCCATCGGGGTGTCGGCGTCGTAGGCGTCGGGGAGGCCGATGGTGTGCTCGTCGTCGCGACCGGCGTCGCCAGGGTCGACCAATCCCAGGGTTTGGTACCACATGGCATTACGGGTGAGGTTGACGGTGACGTGCCAGCTGCCGCCTTCGGTTTGTTGTTTGATCAGGCCGGCGGCCGCGCCCAGCGCGCCCATGTAGCCGGTGACGAAGTCGTTGATCAGCCCGGTGGGCGGCAGCTGGGGATGGTCGGTGCCGCCTTCGATCACCATCAGTCCGGAGGCCGCCGACCCGTTCATGTCGAAGCCGCCGCGGTTGGCCCATGGTCCGGCCGATCCGTAGGCCGTGACCGAGACGTGCACCAGCCCCGGATGAGTCTGCGCAAGCTCGAGGGGGTCGATCCCGAGCTTCTCGAGTTTGCGGCCGCGGTGGTTGTTGACCACGACGTGTGCGTCGCCGAGCAACCGGTCGACGTCGGCCCTTCCGCTGTCTTTGGTCAAATCCAGCCAGGCGCTGCGGGATCCGATGTTGGCTTCGAAGTAGACCCAGTCGTGCTCAAAATCATTCGGGCGGGTCGCACCCAGAACGTCGGCGCCCTGCTCGGCCAGCACGCGTCCCACCGTGGGCCCGGCGATCGCATGGGTGAACGACAACACCCGCACCCCGCCGAACGGCCGGTCGGACGGGCCCAGCTCGCGCGGCGGTGCGTCCCCGATGCGGGTCAAGCCGATGACGGGCTGGCTGGCCAGCAATGCGCCGTGCGGATGGGCCAGCCACTCCTCGGGGCTTCGGGCCACACACGCCGGCAGGCCGGCCGCATTGGCGGCCTCCTCCAGTTCGAAGGCATCCCAATTGCCAAACACCTCAGCGACTTTGGTGAAGTCAGGCGGCACGTTGAGGAAGCGGCACCAGTTGGCAGACTGATGCGGATACACCGCCGAGGCCATCACCGTGCGTTCGTCGCGGGTGCGGTAGGGAATCAGCGCAAACGGGTTATCCAACACCAGCGCGATCGAGGGGAATTCGCCGGCCAGCGTTGGCTTCCAGGCAAAGCTGGGATTGATGTGGTGTACCGCCTGGCGTAGGTCCAGGTGCAGATCCTGCCCGGGACCGCCGCGATGGCGGTGCAGTGCTGCCGCGGCAATCGCGTTGCCCATCATCGGGATACCCATCGCGGCGGCGAGCCGGTGGTGAGCCGCAATGATCGGATCCTGGCCGGCAAATGTCACCTGGCCACCAGCATCAGCGACCGACAAACCGACATCGGCGAGTAGTGCATCGAGAGCGACGGTCGGATCGAATGTCGTCTCACTCGTCGACGCCGCTGGGGCTGTAGCAGTCATGGTCGGATTTCCTCTCCGCGGGCTCTGTCGCAGTCAGCATGAAGCCGACGGCCGACGGACCGTGAGAATGAAGGAAACTCATCAGAATCCGCATCGCAATGACGGAAAGCGTCAAGCCGATGCCGGACCAGCACATAGTTAGAACGTGTTACAGTTTGCCCGCATGAGCCGCAAACGCGTCATCGTCGCGGGGCTGGGGGACGTCGGTATCCTCACCGCGATCAGGCTCTCCCGTCATGCCGACGTCGTCGGTATCTCCGTCAAACCGGGACTGGTCAGCGGCCAGGAACTCGGCGTCCGGTTGTCCCGCCCCGATGACTGGGCCCGCGACTACTGGATCCCCTTCGACAGATTCCGCCGGCTGGATCGGGTGCGGATCATTCACGGCACACTGACCGGACTCGACCTGGCCGCCCGAACCGTCTCTGGTCGGCGTGACGACGCCGGGACATTCGCCGAGGGATATGACGCGCTGGTCATCGCCACTGGAGTCAGCAACGGCTTCTGGCGCCGCGCGAGCATGCAGTCGGCTGCGGAGATCGGCGCCGATCTGCGCGCTGCGCACAACCGGGTGGCTGCCGCGACATCGGTGATCGTCGTGGGTGGCGGCGCGGCAGCGGTCACCAGCGCCGCCAATATGGCAACCACCTGGCCGGACAAACAGATCGACCTGTACTTTCCGGGCGAGCGGGCTTTGGGCGCCTATCACCCGCGGATTTGGAAGCGCATTCACAGTCGGCTGAGCGGCCTCGGCGTTGGCCTTCACCCAGGGCACCGCGCCGCGCTCGCCAACGGCTTTGCCGGCGACGAGATCACCAGCGCGCCGGTGCACTGGAGCACGGGACAACCCGCGGCCACGGCCGACGCCGTGCTGTGGGCGATAGGGCGGGTGCAACCCAACACCGATTGGCTGCCACCGGAGGTGCTCGACGAGCACGGCTTCGTTCGCGTGACGCCCGAACTGCGGGTGGCCGGCCATCCTGGTGTGTTCGCGATCGGAGACGTCGCGGCTACCGACCCGCTGCGCAGCTCCGCCCGCAACCGCGGGGATGCGCTGGTGGCCCGTAACATTCGCGCCGAGCTCGCAGGTCGACGGCTGCGCAGATTTCGAGCGCCGGGGCGAAGGTGGGGCTCGTTACTAGGTATTCAGCCCAACGGGCTCGAGGTCTTCTTCCCGACCGGTCATGCCCTGCGTTTCCCGTCGTGGTCGGTCGAACGCGTGGTGATGCCGTTGATCGTCCGATGGGGCATGTACGGGGGAGTGCGAGAAAACCACCCTCTGGTATGACGAGGCGTGCCGGTCCGCGGTGTCACCCGCGTTTGGCGCGCACCCACTGGACGGTGCCGACGTTCTTGGTCCGCACGCTCGCAAAGCCGTGGTCTTCCAGGATGTCGCCGATTTCGTCTTCGCCGAAGACATAGGCCCCGACGTTCGGCAGCTTGTTCCACAGCTGGGCGGCACGCCCGACGGTCGGGACCATCACCGCCAGTCGCCCGCCCGGCCGCAGGACCCGGGCGATCTCGGACAGCGTTGCCACCGGGTCAGGTATGAGCTGGAGAACGGCGATCGAGACCGCTGCATCGACGGTCTGGTCGCGCAGCGGCAGCCGCTGTGCATCAGCCCGCAGAAAGCCGACCTGCGGTCCGGCTTCGGCGCGCACCGCCCGCGCCAGCATCGGCACGGAGATGTCCACGCCCAAGGCGAGCCCGTCGGGTCCTGCGGCGCGAGCCAGCGCGGCAGTTATGGAGCCGGGACCGGATCCGACGTCCAACGCGATCCCGCCTTGCGGGATGTTCAACCACTCGAGCGGGAAATGCCATACCGCCATAAACCTGCGTGTGATCGCCTGTGCATTGTCGTAAAGCATCGACCCGAGCGGCGATGCCCATGCCGCCTGTATGGGACCGGTGTTCTTGGCCGGGCCCACATCCTCGGCCGAGCCATTCAGTAGGTCGAGATAGCCCTTGCTGACATCCGGTTCGGTCGGCGGATCGATGAGCAGGTCCAGCGCCCTGTGTAAAGCAGGGGGCAACGTCGTGTTCACATCGGTCATTCGCGCCACTCCTCGCGTGTTCCTTCGATGAAATATCAAGTTCTGCAGGCGTTTACGGAATCGAAGCCGTCATTGCCTGGACAGCGCGGCTCTGCTCGCAGCCTACGCCGGACCTCCGGACGGTTCCACCCGCGCTACTCGGCCCACCGCGGTCTAGTCTCGGATTGACGAGGGAGAAAGACAGTGACGACAGTGTGGTCGCCGAGCCGACTCGGCAACCTGACCGGCAAGCGGATCATCGTGACCGGAGCGACCAATGGCGTCGGCCTCGGAACCGCGCGTCTGCTCGCTCGCGCGGGCGCACACGTGATCATGGCCGTCCGCAACACCGAGCTGGGCGCACAGCGCGCCGCCGAGATCGGCGGCTCTACGTCGATCGCCGAACTCGATCTCGCGGACCTGTCGTCGGTACGCGCATTCCCCGACCAACTCGACGGCGACGTCGACATTTTGATCAATAACGCCGGGGCAGTCGTCCAGCACCGGACCGACACCGTGGACGGCTTCGAGATGACAATGGGTACAAACTTTTTGGGCCCGTTCGCGTTGACGAACCTGCTGTTGGGGCGGGTGCGCTCGCAGATCATCAACGTCGGGTCCGATGCCCATAAATCGGCGACCCTGCGGCTCGACGACATGCATCTGCGCTCGCACCGTTGGGCGGCGTATCCGGCATACGCGCGTTCGAAACTTGCGGTGATGTTGTGGGGCCTCGAACTCGACCGCCGGTTGCGGGCGGCGCAGTCGCGGGTCACGACCCAGCTCACGCACCCAGGTTGGGTGTCGTCCAATCTGTCCCACGTATCCGACACGCCAGTGATGGCGGGTTTCCATCGGGTGGTCGGGGTGTTGGCAAACAGGTTTGGCAACGACATCGAAGAAGGCGCCGCGCCGACGCTGTATTGCATCAGCGAGCCGATTCCGCCTGGCAGTTATGTGGGTGTCGACGGCCGGCTCGGCCTACAGGGCGGCCCGGTTCTGATCGGCCGGTCCGCCGTCGCGTGTGATTACGAAGCGGCGGCGAAGGTGTTCGAGTTCGGCGAAAAAGAAACCGGGACAGTATTTTCCGTATAGTCGACGGTGTAGCCGCAGCGGTTATGCCGGCGTGGCGAGGATCGCCACTGCATCGCCGCCGACCGCCACGCCCATGGACCCGATCCGTTCGATGAGCCGTGCCCGAAGCTCGGACGCCTTGTCGGCGGGAAGTATCAGCTGATGGGAAAAGGTGAACGCGATATCGACCCACTGCTGCGCGGAGTAGTGCAGGTCATGCGGATAGCGTCGCTGGGTGACGGTGAAGCCCGCGGCGGTGAGTAGGTCGACGATTTCGTCGGGATTGCCGTCGGTGCTGCGCCGTTCGACGTTCATGTAGTCCCGGTAGATCGATTCGAACTCCGCACGGGTAGGTCTGGTGGGTCTCAACCGGTTCCATATGAGCGCCAGCTGCCCGCCGTCGTCGAGGATGCCGCGTACCTTGGGCAGCGCCGCCGCGGGATCGACCCAATGAAACGATGCCGCGAACACCACGCGGTCGAATCGACGCCCCGCGGGCTCCCACTGCTCGAATGTCGCGATTTCAACCGGGATGCCCTTTGCCTGGGCGACGGCGGCCATGCGGGTATCGGGCTCGACCGCAAGAAGGTCGGCGCCTCGTTCGATGAACTGCATCGAGGCAATACCGGTGCCGGCGCCCGCCTCGAGCACGCGGCGAGCACCGGGCGCCAGCACGTCGTCGATCAGTTGATCGGGATAGCGCGGACGATAGGTGTCATAGTTTTGTGCTGCACCGCCAAATGAGTTGGCGCGCTCGCGATTAGTGAAAAGGTTCAGTCGCGGTGGCATGCTGCCGAGCCTATCGGGGCAAAATGTGTCCCCGCTGTGAATGCATGGTGGCGAGGCTTATTGGCGCCGCTCCTCTCCCCCTCGCCGCTGCGCGGCTGGGTGGTACCCCCACATCGCTTGCGCTCTGCATCGTCGCGGCGCGGCTCACGACTGCTTGACCGTCGCGCGGGTCCGCTCGAGAGCGCACAGACTCCATTGGCCCGGCACGCCTTTGAGGTCGTGCTCGCCGCGGTCGGCGAACCGGTGCCGAGAACCGGTGACGATGTCGCGAACCGTCGATGACACCAGCACCTCGCTGGGCCCGGCCAGCGCCGCGACGCGCGCGCCGATGTGCACAGCCATCCCGGCGACATCGTCACCGCGCACTTCGACCTCGCCGGCGTGAATACCCACCCGAATCTCGATGCCGAGCACCCGGATCGCGTCGACAAGGGAGTCGGCGCACGCGATCGCGGCGCTCGGGCTGGGGAAGGACGCGACGAATCCGTCACCGGCGGTGTTCACTTCGAAACCGCCGAACCGTTCGAGGTCGTGACGCACGATGGTGTCGTGGTTGTCCAGCAGGTCCCGCCACCGGCCGTCGCCGAGCACCGCGGCGCGCTCGGTCGAGCCGACGATGTCTGTGAACATGATGGTGGTGAGCACCCGCTCGGCGCCGAAGCCCCCTCGGACGCCAGTGACGAATTCCTCGATCTCGTCGAGCATCGGGGCGGTGTCGCCAACCCAGTACAAAGCGTCTGCTCCGGGAAGCTCGATGAGGTGTGCTCCGGTGATGTGCTCAGCGATGTACCGGCCGTTATCGACTGGGCAGAACTCCGAGTCCTCGCGGTGCACGACGAGCGTCGGCGCGGTGATCCGCGCCAGCGTGTCACGGACATCGCAATGCCTGACGGTCAGGATGATGGCGCGGGCCATGCTGGGTGAGGCCGCCCGGTTTCCGGCCATGTCCCACCACGAGCGGAATGCGTTGTCGTCGACCATGCTGGGCGCGATGAAACCGAGCATGTCGAAGCCCTGGTCAACGGCATCCGGCTCCATCGCCACCGTCGTGTAGGGGTCTTCCTCGACGATCTCAAACCCCATCGGGTAGTCGGGAGCGCGAAGCGTCCGGGCCGCCCCGTTGACGATCACCAGGTTGCTCACCCGCTCGGGATAGTCGGCCGCCAGGATGAGTCCGGTCATCGAGGCGAACCCGGGGGCGAAAATCGTCGCCCGCTCGCTTCCGATGGCATCCATCACCGCGATGGCGTCTTTTGCCCAGAACTTAGGCCCGATCACGTCCAACGAAACGCGTGACGACATGCCGACCCCGCGCTGGTCGAGCCGGATCACCCGGCTGAAGGATGCCAGCCGCCGGTGAAAGCGGTACATCGACGGCTCGGCGTCGATCGTGTCGATAGGGATGGACGGCCCCGGCAGCACCAGCACGTCGGTCGGTCCATCGCCCAATACCTGGTAGGCGATATCGACCTCGCTGCAACTGGCGTAGCGAGTCCGCGGAAACTGCGCCACGGTTACAGGCTAGTTCAGCGCACCGACATGATTGTCAGCCCGTCACGCCGCGGGTCCGCCGCGACAGGGTATGCAGGTAGCAGGAAGTGACGCGAAGAGCAGGAGGAGAACGCCATGCAGATGACGGGCAACACCATCCTGGTGACCGGCGGGGGCACCGGGATCGGCCGCGGCTTGGCCGAGTCATTTCACCGGTTGGGCAACCAGGTCGTCATCGCCGGCCGACGTCAAGAACCGCTTCAGGCGGTCGCCGAAGCCAACCCGGGCATCCAGCACCTGTCGCTGGATCAAGGCGACCCCGCCGATATCCGGCGATTCGCCATCGAACTCAACGACAGCTATCCGGACCTCAACGTCATCGTCAACAATGCCGGCATCCAGCGCGTCGAGGACCTCGCCGGCGGTGGCCCCGGGACGGCGGAACAGACCGTCGCGATTAACCTGTTGGGCCCCATCCGGCTCACCGCGGCGTTGCTGCAACGGCTGCTGGGCAAGCCACACGCGGCAATCCTCAACGTCACGTCCGGGCTGGCGTTCATGCCGAGCGCGCTCACACCGACGTATTGCGCCACCAAAGCAGCGCTGCACTCTTACACCCAGTCGCTGCGTTTCCAACTTCGCGAAACCTCCGTCCAGGTCATCGAGATCATTCCGCCGCAAGTGCAGACTGGTTTACAGGGCGATCGCGGATTCGACCCGAAGGGAATGCCGTGCGATGAGTACGTCGCCGAGACGATGACGCTTTTGCAGGCACAGCCGCAGGCCGACGAGATCATCGTGGAGCGCGTCAAGGGGTTCCGGTTTGCCGAGCGGGACGGCGCTTACGGCGACATCTATCCCGCGTTCAACCAGACGATGGCAGCGGTACTGGAGCAGTGAGTAAAAACCTCCGCGTTAGACGGGAGAACAGCGATGAGGATCTTGATGGTGGGAGCAACCGGGCGCCACGCTCATTGGGTATTGCGTGAGCTGACCCAACGTGGCGTTACGGTGCGCGCTTTGGTCCGTACTCGACAGCGAGCAGATATTGCCCGCGAAAACGGCGCTACAGAAGTGGCCTTCGGGGACCTCACCGAACCGGCCAGCCTTCGCGACGCGCTCGCCGGGATGGACGGTCTCTTCCACATCGGTCCCGCGCACACGGCCGACGAGGCGGAGATGGGTGTGGCCATGGTCGAGGCCGCTCAGGCCGCCGGAGTTCGAAAGTTCGTATTCTCAGGTGTCATTCACCCGTCGATCTCGGCGATGACGAATCACGGTGCCGCAAAGCTGCCCGTCGAAGAGGCGCTCTACAACTCGGACCTGGACTTCACCGTGCTGCAGCCGGCACGGTTCATGCAGAATTTCGAGCTGTCCTGGAACGACATCGTCGGCCATGACCGGTTGACTCAGCCTTACTCGCTGTCGGCGAAGATGTGCTCGGTGGACTACCGCGACGTCGCCGAGGTTGCCGCGATGGCGATGACCGGCGGCGAGCTCAGTTACGGGACATTCGAATTGAGCGCGCCCGGAATGCAGGACAGCCACGAGACTGCCGAGATCATCAGCGAGGTTCTCGGACGACCGATCGCCGCGGTTCAGATCCCGTTGGACCGGTTCGCCGCGCACCTGCCCGCAGGGCCATTCCGCGACGGCATGAGGCGAATGATGGCCCACTACGACAAGCACGGTTTGCCGGGTGGCAATCCGTTGGTGTTGCGGTCGATCCTCGGCCGAGAACCCCGGTCACTGAAGGACTACTTCCGCGAACTGGCCGCCGCTTGAAAAACGAGTCAGCTTTCGAGTTGGTCGGTCAGTCTTTCCACGGCCAGTCGCCGGCGTCCCACTGCTTCTGGAGATCCGGGTAAAGCAATGTCTGGTCGTCGGGTAGCGATGCCTTGACGTGTCGCGTCGCGTCGTCGGTGAGCACTTCTTCGTCTCCGCGCTGGACGCCATCAAGGGTCTGGCGGACAACGTCGCCGGCAGAAATCTTGCTCTCCGGCACATCGGCTGCCATGTCGGTGTCGATCCAACCTGCGTGCACTCCGAGGACCAGAGTTCCGGCCGCCCGCAGTTCGACGCGAATCGCGTTCGTCAGCGCCCAAGCGGCGGACTTCGATGCACCATAGGAGCCGTTGAACGGCGATGCCAGCCAGCTGACGACCGACAACACGTTGACTATCGCGCCGCCGCCGTTTTTGGCCAGCACCGGTGCGAATTCTCGGCACATCGCCAGCGTCCCAAAGTAATTGGTTTCCATTTCGCTGCGCGCTGCGCTCAGGTCAGGCGCCGCCAACAACGGCGTCCGCAGCATCGCGCCGGCGTTGTTGATCAGCACCGTGACGTCGGCACAGCGCGAGGCCGCGGCGCGGACATCGTCTGGCTTGGTGACGTCCAATCGAATGGGAACGACCCGGTCGTCGGTGATGTCGACGGTGTCCGGGTTACGCGCTGCGGCGTAGACGCGCGCCACGCCGCGACTGAGCAGTTCTTCCACGAATGCTTTCCCCAGCCCGCGGTTGGCGCCGGTCACCAATACACGTGCGCCCGCGAGCGTTACGCCGCCCGATTCCCTCATTGCAGCGGTCATGGCTGATGGTCTCCTTTCGGAAGTGCGGCGGCTCGTGCCGCCACCTCGTACAACGCTGCGAAGTCGGATTTGCCGTAGCCATGTCCGATCGCGGTCTGGATGGCTTGGTAGGTGGTGGCCGCCACGGGCATCGGCACCTCTAGCGAGCGCGCGGCGCCGAGCCCCAGATCGAAGTCCTTGCGCAGGAGTTCGGTGGTGAAGGTGGGCTCGTAGTCGCGGTTGCGGATCGCTTGGCCCTTGTACGCGATGAACACCGAACCCAGCACCGAGCCGTCGATGAAATCGAGGAAAGCCGATGGGGCCACGCCGCCCTTCTCGGCCAGTACCGTCGCTTCGGCCAACGACTCGGTGATGATGCCCACCAATAGGTTGTGGGCGAGTTTGACCAGGCGCGCCTCTTCGTGCGCACCGGCATAGGTCACGCTGGGCGCAATCGCGCGCAGATACGGCAGCACGGTGTCGAAGACCGACCTGGGGCCCGAGGCGATAATCGACGCCTGTGTTTCGGCGACGACGTCGGCGTTGCCGCTGATTGGTGCCGATAGGAACCCGATGCCGCGGCTGGCTGCCTCGGCCCGAACTTCGGCGGCAGCCTCAGCGGAAACGGTTGAGGTGTCCACCACAATGCTCGGCGCGGGCTGCGCGTCGAATAGGCCGTCGGGGCCCAGCGTCACCGCGAGCAGGTCGGGCGAGGAGCTGACCGAGGTGAACACGACGTTGCACTGGCCAAGGTCGCTGATCTTCTCGGCGCGGTCGGCGCCCTGTTCGACCAGTGGCTGGGTTTTGGAGGCCGTACGGTTCCAGACCGTCACTGCGGCGCCGTCGGAGATCAGGCGTGCGGCCATCGCAGCACCCATCCGGCCCGTGCCGAGCCAGCCGACGCGATGATTCGCTGGCATCATTTTCTCCTTTCCTGACAACGGATTTCAGACGTTAGGCCGTGATCGAAAACTGCTTCGGGTGGGGCTCATACCCGATGTCTTCGACCGCACCCACACCGCTGAAGATATGGAGCACGGTGCTGGGCGCGTCGCTGACATTTCGAAACTCGTGCCAGTTGTCTCGCGGGATGACGAGTACCTGCCCCGGCTCGAGTTCCTCCCTACGGCCTGAATCGCCGAGGAATCGCAGGTTTCCAGTGAGCGGGACCACGATCATGTCGGCATGCGGATGCCGGTGCATATGGTGGATGAATGCGGTCGGGAAGGTCAACACGTCCGCCACGATTTCCGGTGTCCCGGTCATCGATTCATTGAGCAGGTGCTGGTTCACCTGGTGTTCGGTGATGTCCCAACGGGTGAAGACCTCTTTGGGAACGTCGTCGACTCTCAGCACCTGAACCCCTTTTTTCACGGCCATCGTAACCTCTAAACTCCTCGAACTAGCTGCGGTACAGCCGATCTCAGGCTTTGCCGTTTTCAGACTTGAGCATCCACGCCTGCTTCTCCAGTTCGGTGATGATGCCGTGCAGCAGGTCGGCAGTCGACGGATCCGCGGCGTCGACCTCGTCGTGGACCGCGCGAACCGTGTCCACCGTGGCGTAGATGCGAGCGGCGATGATGTCCACCGTCTCCGCGGTCCCGACCAGACCCGCCGGCACAGCCGGGACCGAGGTCGTCGACGCGACCGTGTCGGTACGCCCGTCAGGAACGGCGTCCAGCGCGCGCATCCGCTCGGCGATCGTGTCAGCGGCTTCACGCGCGATGTCGACGATGTCGTCAAGCTGCAGGTGCAGGTCTCGGAAGTTGGTTCCAACCAGGTTCCAATGCGCTTGCTTGCCCTGCAGGTGCAACTCGATCAGGTCCACGAGCACTTTCTGCAGGTTCTGCACCAAGGTGTCGGGTGCGTGAAACACGCGCACCGCATCGATGGTGCGACGGTTGGTCGTTGCGGTCGTTCCGTTCGCGGTCATGGCTGACTCCATCCTCTCGCTGTGTGTACTATATTGCACATTATGTGTAGTCCCGCTGTCAAGAAAAGTGGGGAGGCTCACAGATAGCCGCGGGCCATGACTCAACAAGCTGGATAAAGGGTGCCGCAGGCTGTACAATGACCAACACACGGGCGTACGTCTTACTGCACACTGGGAGATACCTTGACGGATGTGTCAGAGTCCCGCACGACCAACGGCGTGCCGGGTGGGCTGGGCGGTCGACTCCGGCAGGTCCGCACCGCGCGTGGCATGTCCGTACGAGAACTTGCCCGCCGGGCGGGTTGCTCGGCAAGTCTGGTCTCCCAGGTGGAACGCGGGGTGACGACGCCCTCCGCGGGCGTGGTGTACTCACTGGCCAACGAACTCGGCATTTCCCTCGATTTCTTGTTCGGCGAAACTGAGGTCGAACCGGACGAGCCGCCACGGTCGCCGGCGATCGGCAGCCAATGGGGTCGCGCCACCGGCCCCGGGGGAGCCGGCATCGTGCAGCGGGCGGGCGATCGCAACACCATCGAACTTTCCACGGGCGTGCGTTGGGAACGCCTCACTCCGGTGCACGACAGCAGGGTCGACTTCATCGAGATCGTGTTCGAACCCGGAGGTCAATCCACCGAGAGCGGGCGGGCCCTCCGGCACGACGGCCGCGAATACCTGTATGTCATACAGGGCGAGCTCGAAGCCGTCATCGGATTCGAAACGCTG
>Ga0210395_10000777_pt1 | contig 24535 bp, 16 predicted proteins | sample IncBWH4OmetaG_FD_150861 | JGI IMG/M metagenome (GOLD analysis project Ga0210395, IMG submission 150861) | Forest soil microbial communities from Barre Woods Harvard Forest LTER site, Petersham, Massachusetts, United States - Inc-BW-H-4-O ... | reverse complement strand
GATTTTCAGGCAGCGGCTTACGAGATAGTCGAAAGCGTTACGAGACCGCATCATGGGATTTGGGTACCGGCGGTTCGGGGCGCTGGAACGACCGTTCGCACCAAAAAAGCACTAGTTCGCTGCAAGGCGTTCGATTCCAGGGTGGAACCTGCGTAAAATAGAGGTGTACCCCAAACGCGGCCTTCTCTGCTGGTGTCTCCAATGCAAGAGGTAGTCCGGTAAGGAGTTGCGAGTTTCCTGCTCATGCGTAATCTGAACGAATCGGCGAAAGCACTGCGAGAGTTGCTTTCGGAGCGGATCCTTGTGCTCGATGGGGCTATGGGGACGATGCTGCAGCAGCGGCATCTGACTGCGGAGGATTTTGGCGGGGCGGCGCTTGAAGGGTGCAACGAGAATTTGGTGCGGACGCGGCCGGATGTGGTGCTGGATATTCACCGGAAATACTTCGAGGCGGGGTCGGACATCGTTGAAACGAATAGCTTCGGCGGGGCGCCGATCGTTTTAGCGGAGTATGGGTTGGCGGACGATGCACATTTCTTGAATAGGCGAGCGGCGGAGTTGGCACGGCAGGCGGCGGATGAATTCAGCGCGGCGGGGAAACCGCGATTTGTGGCGGGGTCCGTCGGGCCGACGACTAAGGCGATTACTGTTACGGGTGGCGTGACGTTTGATGGTCTGATCGAGGCGTACTACGCGCAGGCGAAGGGGTTGGTCGAAGGCGGCGTGGATTTGTTATTGGTCGAAACTTGCCAGGATACGCGGAACATCAAGGCGGCGCTGCTGGCGATTCAGAAACTTTCGAAAGAAATCGGCGTGCAGGTGCCGGTGATCGTGTCGGTGACGATCGAGCCGATGGGAACGATGCTGGCGGGGCAGACGGTAGAAGCGATGTGGGCGTCGCTGCGGCATGCGAAGCCGCTGGCGTTTGGGATGAACTGCGCTACCGGGCCCGAGTTCATGACGGATCATATCCGGACGTTGAGCCAGATTTCGAGCGAGTTTGTGTCGTGTTATCCGAACGCAGGATTGCCGGACGAAGAGGGTAAATATCTAGAGACGCCGACTTCGCTGGCAGCGCAGCTTGAGAAATTTGTGGATCATGGCTGGCTGAACTTTGTGGGCGGGTGCTGCGGGACGACGGAGCAGCACATCCGCGCGATTGGGCAGATGGTGGAGGGCAAGAAGCCGCGCGTGCGGCCGGGCGAATCGCACAGGGCGGTGTATTCGGGGATCGAGACGATCGAAGCGGAGGACAGTACGCGGCCGCTGCTGGTGGGCGAACGGACGAACGTGATTGGGTCGAGGCTCTTTAAGAATTTGGTGGCGGAAGAGAAATGGGAAGAGGCTAGCGAGATTGCGCGGCGGCAGGTAAAGGGCGGGGCGCATATCGTGGATGTGTGCCTGCAAAGCACAGAGCGGGATGAGAAGAAAGATATTCCGGTTTTTTACGAGAAGCTGATACGAAAAGTGAAAGCGCCGGTGATGATCGATACGACCGATGCGACGGCTATCGAGCTGGCGCTGACGTATTGCCAAGGCAAGTCGATCATTAATTCGATCAACCTTGAAGATGGTGAAGAAAAGTTCGAGCGGGTGGTGCCGATTGCGCATGATTTCGGCGCGGCGGTGGTGGTTGGATGTATTGACGAGGATAAGCTGCAGGCGCAGGCGTTTACGCGGGAACGTAAGCTGGCAGTAGCGCAACGGAGCTACAAGCTGCTGACGGAAAAATATGGGTTGGGGCCGGAAGACATTATTTTCGATCCGCTGGTTTTTCCGTGCGCGACGGGTGACGAGAATTATATTGGCGGTGCAGTCGAGACAGTGGAGGGCATCCGGCTGATCAAGCAGGCGCTGCCGGATGTGCGAACGATATTGGGGATTTCGAATGTGTCGTTCGGATTGCCCGCTGGTGCGCGCGAAGTTGTGAATTCGGTTTTCCTTTACTACTGCACGAAAGCTGGGTTGGATCTTGCAATCGTTAATACTGAGAAACTAGAGCGGTTCGCGTCGATTCCGCAGCATGAACGAGATCTTGCGGAGAACCTTTTGTTTTCACATCCGCCGAAGGACGTGCCGGCGGATCACTCGCAGGCGGAATTGCTTCGCAATGTGCCAGCGGATTGGCGCGAACAAAAAAAAGAGCAGCGCGCGGCGGTAAATCAGTACCACATTGCGGCGATTGCCGAGTACTTCCGGACGGCGAAGAAGAAAGAGAAAAAGCTGGCTGCCGACCTTCCTTTGGATGAGCGGCTGGCGAATTACATTATTGAGGGAACACGCGATGGCTTGATCGCGGATCTAGAAAGAAAGCGCGCGGAAGGCGCGGCGCCGCTGGACATCATCAACGGCCCGCTGATGACGGGGATGGCGGAAGTGGGTCGGCTGTTCAATGCGAATGAACTGATTGTGGCGGAAGTGCTGCAATCCGCGGAGGCCATGAAGGCTTCTGTGAACCATCTTGAGCAGTTCATGGAGAAAGCGGACACGGCGAAGCGCGGGAAGATCGTGTTGGCGACGGTGAAGGGCGACGTCCACGATATCGGAAAAAATCTCGTTGAGATCATTTTGAAAAACAATGGGTATGACGTGGTGAATCTCGGGATCAAAGTGCCGCCGGAAGAATTGATCAAGGCTTATCTTCAGCATCATCCGGACGCCATCGGGCTTTCCGGGTTGCTGGTGAAGAGCGCGCAACAGATGGTAATTACGGCGAATGATCTGAAGGATGCGGGAATCGAGATACCGCTGCTTGTGGGCGGGGCGGCGCTTTCCGCGAGATTTACGCGGACCAAGATTGCGCCTAGTTATGGCAGGGCGGTGTGTTACGCGAAGGACGCGATGACGGGGCTGCGGCTGATGAACCAGTTGATGGACCCAGCGACACGGGAACAAGTTCTGCACGAGCACGCGGCGTCCGGAAACGGGTTTGCAGTGGCGACGACGGCGAAAGTAACGGAGATACCCAAGGTAACGCGGGCGCCGAAGGTGCGGACGGATCTTCCGATTCCAAAGGTGGGGTATCTCGATAGAAAAGTGCGGCTGTTGCCGGATTTGAACGAGGTGTGGAGTTACATCAACCCGTTCATGTTGTATGGACGGCATATGGGATTTCGCGGGGATTTTGAGAAGCGATTTGCCGAGCGGGATGCTAAGGCGGTCGAGTTATTTGAAAGTATGGAAGAAGTGAAGCGAGACGCGGCGGAGTTCCTGAAACCGCGTGCGGTTTGGCAGTTCTTTGAAGCGGAGGCGGAGGGAGAGGCAATGCATCTGTTCGCTCCGGGCGGTGCGGAGCCAGTGCATACGTTTCGGTTTCCGCGACAGCGGGTTGGAGACTATCTCTGCCTTAGCGACTATGTACTGCCGGCGCAGAATGGGCAACGGGATCACATTGCTCTGTTCGTTGTAACGGCGGGCGAAGGGGTGCGAGAGCGGTCGGAGAAAGCGAAGAACGAAGGCTATTATTTCAAGTCGCACGGGATGCAGGCGCTGGCGATCGAATCGGCGGAAGCGTGCGCGGAGTGGCTGCACCGGCGCATTCGCGAGGATTGGGGCTTTCCTGACCCGGGAGAAATGACCATGGCGCAGCGGTTTACTTCACGCTATCGCGGGAAAAGGTACAGCTTTGGCTATCCGGCGTGTCCGAATTTGGAGGATCAGGCGGGGATTTGGAAGCTGTTGCGGCCGGAAGAGATTGGCGTGCAGTTGACAGAGGGATTCATGATGGACCCGGAAGCGAGCGTCAGCGCGCTAGTCTTTCATCATCCAGACTGCACATACTTTTCTGTAGGGGAAGGCGCTGAATCTTAACCCCGGAATGACAAGCGCCGACCCTTGTGAAGCTTAACTGCTGCTCGCCTCGTTAAGACAGTCGGGGTTCGGTGCACACCATATCTGAAGAGCCAGACGATTCCTTAGGGCCGGAGTGCGAGGAGATGGTGGACCGCAGCGAGCAATGATTGCGCGGACAGGCCGGCGGCGGTATTCCCCATTACGTCTTTCCGCACGATGTGGACCGTCTTGAAGCCGACGTTTTTGCCGGCCTCGACATTGATCCCTGAGCTGCCGATCATCCAAGACGAAGCTAGACCAAGATCGGGAGAGTGATCCGCAGCCAAGGGCATGGGTGAGCCGGTTTACGGGAGCTGCAACGGCTCTTTCTCATGTGGGCAGTATTATGCTTTCGTGATTGCTGCGCCAGTATTTACAAGTTCCTTGCACATTCTCCGGCGAATTAGCTTTTGCTCGTCTTCCGTCAACAGTCCTTTTGCCACGCCTATTTGATTGCTAACCACGAAGAGGTCGTAGCCAGCTCCCCTGAGAAGGACCATTGCTTCGGGGATGCCCGGTAGAGATTGCAGCACTTCCCAGCAAGTTACATATTGGCCTTCGGGAGGCTGACGGTCGATAACCCCGTCACGATTCAGAAACGCCCCCCCTCCTTATGGAAGATTTCCCGCTCCACTAGTTCTGAGATGATGTGGCCGATGAGGATATGGCATTCTTGAATCCGCGGCGTCTCATTCGATGGCACACAGATGCAATGATCCACCAGTTTGCTTAAATTGCCACCGATGCGTCCTGTCAGAGCCACAGTATGCAACCCGATTTTTTTGGCCGCCGACATAGCATGTTGCACGTTTAAGGAATTACCGCTCGTCGAAATGCCTATAGCAACGTCCCCCGGACGACCCAAAGCTTCCAGTTGCCGAGAGAAAACTCGATCGAATCCGTAATCGTTCCCGATGGCGGTAACGCAAGAACTATTCACGGACAAGGCTAGCGCGGGCAAGGCCGGCCGATCGAAGGCAAAGCGGCCCACAAGTTCCGCCGCCATATGTTGTGCATCGGCCGCGCTTCCACCGTTACCAAACAACAAAGCTTTGTTCCCTTGCTTGAGGGCATCGACCAGGATTGCGCTTACTTTCGCAATCGTTAATACAACCTCCTGACTGCGAAGTAAGGATTGCTTCACCTCAATTGATGCTTCGATCAATTCAGTCACGCGGCGCTCAAAGTCATTCGTTTGCTTCATTCGCCCTCCGCAGGTAAGCACCGACTCCGGGTAATCTAGTTCAGGCAGCGTGCCTCCGATATGCCCACCTGGCCAGCTTCACATGGTTCCCATTCTACAGGCTGAGCATAATGATTCAGTTTGAACAACGAGATTAGAAATTGCACACCGACCACAATTGAATCACTCTCGTAATCAGAAATGCCAGAGAGTTGTTTCCGGCAGGCTGGCTCAACGAGTCGATTCGTGAGCTCCCCTGTCCGTGCATAGTCTTCCGATGTTCCCATAAGGGCCCACCAAATCCGCCTCCCGTTCGGCGGAAACTCGGAAAAAATTTGGGAAATATAAGTGCCGAAAACCAGTTAATTGCGTTTACCCAGGTGCGGCTATACGTCTCTCGATTTAAAGTTGTGGAGGCCGCTAGCCAGACAATCGAGCGCAGGGATTTCGAATCGCGAGTTGCCCATCGTAAAGCGGCAGCAACGACCAGCACGTCAGGTCATACCTTTCCCGCACCTTGGCCTTGGGAATGTCGTGACCGCCCATGGCGACCCGCGAACGCACGCGAGCGATAACGAGACCAGATTCCACCTGCGGATTAACGTTGTAATCACTCGGAGAATCACATCTTTGGTGTTCGTATCGACGCTGTTCCCACAGATATTGCTTGCTGACGGGCTTAACCGTGCAGGATAATCTGCGGAATAGCTGACGTCGAGCCAGCCCACAATCATGATCTGTCCTTCTTGCAAAGGCGAAAACCCTGTTCTCGCCGTACGTTGCCATCTCTGCGGGGCAGCCCTCGAACGTCCTGAGGTGAACCGGGACAGTGAAAGCCACGAAGCTGGGGCGTCCTTGAATCAAGGACATCAGTCGAAACTATCTTCAGGCATCCAGCCGTCCCCTCGCCTGGACCGCCAGGCGGACCGAGGCATGGACGGTGCTGCCCCCCCAGCAGGTTCCCGGAGCCTGGATGGACCGGGGGTGTCGATATTGAGCAAGACACCTTCCGGGTCCGTTCCCGTGGACGATCGCACGATGGACAGCTCTCAACCAAGCGCGTTCGCAGGAACTGAGGAAGGTCGGTCGCCGGCTGCAGAGTCGAGGCCTCGCACAACGGGCGGGGCGAGCCGCAGGCTCAGCATTTCGGGCGGTCTCGAACCCGGGACGGATTTCGGGCCTAGGTTCCGAATCGAAGAAATGATAGGCGCAGGGGGGATGGGCAACGTCTATAAAGCGTTCGACAAGGAGCTGTCGCGCACCGTGGCCATCAAGACCCTTCTGCCAGAGCTGGTCAGCGATTATCTTTTGACCCAACGCTTCAAGCAAGAACTGCTGCTCGCCAGCAAGATTTCCCACAGAAACATCCTGCGCATCCACGACCTTGGCGAGGTTGATGGTGTGAAGTTCATCACCATGGCCTTCATCGAAGGCAAGGACTTGAACCAGTTGCTGAAAGAAGAACAGCCATTCCCTCTCGAGCGGTCTCTTAAGATCGCCAGGCAACTGTGCGAAGCACTCGATGCGGCTCATTCCGAGGGCGTGGTGCATCGCGACTTCAAGCCGCAAAACGTCTTAGTTGGGAATAACGACCACGTCTACGTATCCGACTTCGGACTGGCGACATCGTTGGAGACAGCGAAGATGGGGATGACGCGCACCGGCGCGGTTATGGGCACGCCGCGGTACATGTCGCCGGAACAGGTAGAAGGAAAACCGGTCGACAGCCGGAGTGACTTGTATGCCCTGGGGTTGGTGTTCTACGAAACGGTGACTGGGGCGACTCCTTTTTCCGGTGAATCGACATGGCAGTTGATGTATCAGCGTGTCCAGGTAATGCCCAAGGATGTGAAGCTCGTCAATCCAGCGCTGCCGGACAATGTGGCGCGCGTTATCATGCACTGTCTCGAGAAAGACCCCTCCAAACGTTACCAGAGTGCTAAAGAAATTCTGGCGGATCTGGATGCTGCACGCAGCCCCACGCTCCCTCTTTCTACTACGCGGACGGTGCAGATCAACCTCCCGGTCCTAGAGAAACGCTGGTTGTATGCAGCGGGAGGCGGGATGCTTCTTCTGGTGGGCCTGTTTTTTGCGATTCCCAGGACAAGACACTGGATTTTTGGAGCTCCCGCGGTTGGAACTTCAGGTTCCGGGACTATCGGTCTACCATCAATATCTCAGGCAAAGTTCGTCGCCGTCCTGCCGTTCCGCGTGCTGGGGGACCAATCGTCGCTCGGGTATGTAGCCGATGGTTTGGTCGAAGCCATGTCAGCGAAGCTCTTCCAGCTAAAGGATATCCGCCTGGCCTCTTCGACGGCGGCTGCCAAAATCGACCCGAAGACCCCCCTCCCGCAGATCGCGAAGGAATTAGGCGTGAGCCTTATTGTGCGTGGAACGGTGCAAGGATCCGGGAACGACCTGCGGGTAACAGTACACCTGGAAAATGCAGCTGAGAACCGTCTAGTGTGGAGCAAGGAGTTCGCAGGGCTAACGGGCGACCTGCTGACCATCGAGGACCAAATATACAGTCAGCTCGTCGACGCTCTTGCCATCAAACCAAGCAATGCAGAACTTGCGCGGGCCACTGCACACCCTACAGAAGATATGGAGGCGTACGCCTCCTATCTTAAGGGCCGCAACGCCTTGCGTGGCCAGCAGGATCTCAAGAACGTTCGGTCAGCGATCGATTTCTTCGAACAGGCGTTGAAAAAGGATTCCGGCTTTGCGCTGGCCTACGCAGGTGTCGCTGATGCTAGCTTGATTATGTATCGTGAGACAAAAGACAGCTCTTGGTCGGCAAAGGCCTTAGGTGCCGCTCAGCAGGCACGAGTGTTGGGAGAGGATCAACCCGAAATTCATTCGGCCCTCGGAAACGTTTACAGGGCTACTGGCCGGACCGCTGAAGCGATTGTCGAACTGAAGCAGGCTCTCGAACTCGCTCCCAATTCCGATGAGGCCTACCGTCGTCTCGCTACAGCCTACTTGGCCAGTGGCCGCAGCGCAGAGGCAATCCAAGCCTATCAGAAGGCTGTCCAATTAAATCCTTATTATTGGGTCAATCACAACGTCTTGGGAAACGCGTATTATCAGTTAGCGAATTATGGAAAGGCTGCTGATTCCTACCGGCGGGTGATTGAACTCGATCCAAACAATCCTTACGCCTACAACAACCTGGGCGCGGTCCTGGTTCAGAGTGGAAAATTTCGAGAGGCGATTGAGCCTCTACAGAAATCCTTACAATTTAGCGCCGACGGACAGGCTTACAGCAATCTCGGCATCGCCTATTTTTACTTGAAGGACTACGACAAAGCTATATCCGCCTACGAAAAAGCCGTTCAACTTGTGCCGACGTCCGATATGTTCGTGGGGAATCTTGCGGAAGCCTATGACTTGGTCGGACAGAAGGATCGCGCGCGGGCAACGTTTGAACAAGCCATTTCGCTCGCCTATAAGGATCTTCGGGTTAACCCCCGCGACGCTGGCACGAAGGGCAGGCTAGGGCTCTGGTATGGCAAAAAAGGAGACATCCAACAGGCACTTAAGTTCATCAGGGAAGCCCGCGCGCTTGATGCCAACAATGTGGATTTAATTTATTACCAAGCTCAGGCGTTCGCCCTATCCGGCGACAAGGCGAAGGCTCTGGCAGCCTTGAGCGAGGCGTTTCAAAAAGGACAGCCCCCTCCAATTGCCCTGGCAGAGCCCGATCTGGAGAGTCTCCAAAAAGACCCCGACTTTCGGAATCTGATAAAGGAGTTCACCCGCCCGGATTAGGCGGGTGTTTTCTTCATTCGACGGTGCAACCCGAGCACTCCAAGTCCAGACACAATGAGAATTAGCGTCCCCGGCTCAGGCACTGGCAGCGGCACGTTCGAAGTGTAGGTGACGGTCGTCCCCTGCACAACCCCGTTCGTCTCAAGTATGAAAGAGGAAAAGTCGCTCTGGCAGACTTCGTCGCTAGTCCCACAGATAAGTCCTCCCGACAGAATCGCCTCAGGGTTTTCGGTGGCAACATCAGAGACGATGGTAAGGATCCCGAAAATGCTGCCATCGATCACTGAAAAGGCGGTGCTTTGGGATTGGCTGAACAAATAATCGAAGTCCGTGATGTCCACTGTGGAACTAAAAGTCTCAGAACTGAAATCGCAGAATCCACCCGTGCAGGTTATCCCCGCCCCTGGCTCCATCAGAACGGACAATGTGCCAGTCCATGGCGCTTGGTCTCCGTCACCTTTCACCCCAAGTGCAGGGTCGACCCCGTCCGCCAGCGCTGCGGTGGATGACAGTCCAAAAACGATCAGGATGAGGAACCAACGTATGCTTTTCATGCATGCACCCCCGCGCACCACGACGCCGAGTGAAGGACGAACCATCCGTGCAATCCGGCTGCCAAATTTGAGAATATTATGAAACTGCATCGCCTTTGTTTGCCGTAGTTTGGGAAGGGGATAGGCACCCGAAATCTGATGTGCGCAAATCTTTTCCTGGACTGGTAGCATGAGTTCTTGAATCCTGCACATTTCCGCTGTGAGCGAGGAGATGTAGTCCTGATGCTTGAAATTCTCAAAAGTACGCCTCGCGAATTCTGGATGCCATCCATGACGATCGGGGCTGCTAATCATCCAAAGAACCCGCCTCTTCACGCGATAGTCAGCTCTCCTCCGAAAGCTAGGTCATGGCTCAATGATTAGTTCCGTCTTTCCAGCGGGTTTGGCACTGAGACTAGAGATGAATTACATTTGAGTACGGCTCGTATTGGGAGAGCATCGGATGAGAGTACGTTTTCTGCGCCCCTCGGGTGAGAGGTCGAGGATCACGCGGATTGCAGTGGCCCTCGCGTCGGCGCTCTTTCTCTTCACAGCCGAGAATATTTGGATTGATTCGTGGTTGAGAACCAAGTTTCATTCTATGCCCTCACTCGTGCCCGAGGCCCTGAGCGGAGCCTGGTTTTTGGCCTTTGCAGTCTGTGCCATCGTGGTGGTGCTCTTAAATGTATGGGAGATTCTGTTAATCCGAGACCGAACACTTCATGTCTCGACAAAGATCGTGACAGGGATCACGGTGCTTGTTGCCATGCTGCTGAGCGCTCAATGGTTCCGTGTAACCAGTGGACTGCCTGCAATACCGCGGCCGCAACAGTCAAGCAAGATACACACGGTCACGCTGACTTGGGAAGCCAGCAGTTCGCGGATAAATGGATATAATATATATCGGAGTACTACATCTTGCATGAATTACACTAAAATTAACTCTTCTCTGATTCAGGAACTTACGTACACAGATAACAGTGTCGTAAGCGGCATGACTTATTACTATGTGGCTCGGGCAGTGAATGATCGAGGCAAAGAGAGTGCCGATTCCAACGAAACCGCTGCAGTCATTCCGCAGAGGTGACAGGGACTTCGCCACTAGGAAGTAGAATCAATATTTTTGCCGAGAGCCGAGACTTGACTGATGAAAGTTGGCTGGACCGACGGGAGGATCAGTTTACCCACGGCCAAGACAGAGTGCACATGAAATTCATCCAACTATGTCATTGGGGTCTCCGCACCGGATCTGCTAAGGGCTGGCCTCCAACAACGAAAAGATACGTACCAAGCTATCCTACCCTGTCCTCATGCGCCTGCAAGATTGTTTGGCGGACTTGGGGCATGTAGTCGAAGTTTCTCCCGTCGCGAACATCTGGCCAAGGAGACGGCGACGCTAACAGTCTATCCCAAACTGTCAGAAGCCTAAATCAAATACGCGGTCGAATCGATTGGCGGCGCCCTCTGCTAACGAAGCGGTTGGAAGACGTCTTTGTTTGGTTTGCAATAACTCGTATTCGATATGGTTCCCCCCACCTGGACAGCGACCCAATCCTGCGGAACAGAGTGTGCGGCGAATTTCCACTATTATGCGGCCGATGACTTCGAATGATCTCGGGCGCTGGAAGTGTGCAATTGCAAGTCGCTGAAAAAAAAGAGTGTTACGATTTCACCAAAACTGGCATCTGAACTGCTCAATCTTGTAAGGAGCCGTTGAAGACTATTCTGGTCCAGGGGAAAACTATGTATCTGAAGCTGCTACGGTTGGTGGTCGCTATTCTTGCAGTAACGTTCGTCAGTTCGGCGAAGGCTGATCCGCTCAACACGGTCTATTTTGACGGCACCTATGCATTCGCTGACAGCAATGGGTACGGGATACCACCGTACGGCGGAACGTTGAATGGTCAGACGGAATCGTTCTTCTGTGTAGATTTCACTCACGATATTAAGACAGGCGACGCCTGGAATGTGAATATTACCAGTTTGACCGGATCTAGCTTCGGTTCAACACGCCTAGGGTCAGGCAGCCAGTCAACGTACATGCTGATGGCATATTTGATTACCCAAATGATGGGGAATGGACTTACCCAAGCGCAGAAAGCAGCGGATCAATACGCAATTTGGAGCTTTAGCGGCGGTCCCGCAAATCCGTACGGAAGCACTAGCGCCATCATAGCAGCGGCTTTGGTGGGAATGAAGGCCAGTGGGTTTACGGGGCAGGGATGGGAAATTCTGACGCCGACTGGCAGTGTTGGCCAGGAATTCCTAATGCAGGTGCCGGAGCCCGGGACGTTGCTTCTGCTCGTGATCGGGCTGGTTTTGCTGGGACTCGCCCTTCGCAAGCGGTCGCTTGTAGGAGCACAAGCTCACTAATTAGCGTTGCATAAGCGAATTTTCATAAGGGTATGCCGGAATTAGGATTCCGACATACACTTATTTTTCTGTCGAGTACGGGAGCTGCCTTGGGATCGCTCACGGCATTTGATGGGTGGGTGTTGACATAAGGCCGCAGTGGAGCTTGGGAGGAGACCCTGGATTGCTCCTCTCGAAATCGCTTCCCCCGGAAAATCGGAATTTTTACCTGTTTCGGCTTGAATAACACTCTACAGGCTTAATCTCCTGCCCTCCGGGCCTAGGGAAATGTCCAGATAGATAGCCGGTTCTACCCAATTTCGGAAAATCAATTCCGCTAAATATGTTAGAAGGAGATGTATTGTGAAGGATTCAAGTTAAACGTATTTGTTTCATTGAATTAGCTGCTCTCCACAAGGCATTAGGCGGCAAAACAAAACGTTGAGTCTCGCGAATGTCTTTATGTTTCTATAACTTACAAATTGACTGGAAAGGCGAGACAAGTGCTTTAACTAATGGCAACGCTAAATGATTGGACGGAGAAACTTTAGTCAAAGGGGAAACCATCGGTGTCTAGTCCTTATATCGATCCAGGAAGTAGCGCATTTCTCTGGCAGATCTTTGCGGCCAGTCTGCTGGCTGCGTCTTTTTACATCAAGTCTTCCATAAAGTGGGTTAGGGATTGCTTTCGAAGACGCGCTAACTAGGTAGTCCGCAGATGAAGCGGATCTACACTAGACGTTTGCCTTCCTTCAGGGATCCAGCAGGTCGACTTGTTGATGCAGAAGGGCGAATCCTGCGCTGGATCTCACCTGCCCATAGAGACGAATTTGAAACAGTTGCCGCTTCTTCGGTTGTGCTAAAGGCTATCGAAAACGGTCAAATCGTCCCCTACTGCGTTCTACATCCTTCTGAGGCCCGACAACTCGCTGAACACTACGAACTTACGGAGTCGGAGGTTACGGACCGGGGCGAGTTGGTCCTCGAACACGAACGAGTTCCCTTTCCATCGTTTCCTTACGAATGGCCCCCGGAAATGCTTGAAGCCGCCGGACGGCTAACGCTTGATTTGGCCGAGAGTCTGTTGGACGACGGGTTGGGGATCAAGGACGCAACTCCGTACAACGTCCTGTTTCGCGGAGCTGAGCCAGTCTTCATCGATGTTTTGTCGATCGAACGCAGGGATCCCCGGGACCCGCTCTGGCTACCTTATGCACAGTTTGTGCGGACTTTCCTGCTGCCACTCGTATTGCACAAGCGGTTCGGCATGCCACTCGAATCTCTTCTGCTAGGCAGGAGAGACGGGATTGAGCCTGAGGAAGCATATCGGATCTGTGGACCGCTAGCCAGAATGCGTTCCCCCATGCTGACCTTGGTGACGCTTCCTACCTGGCTGGGATCGCGGCGAGAGGACTCTAAGATTTATCGCAAGCGGCAAGCGCGTAGCGCCGAACAAGCACAGTTCATCCTTCGCGGTATCCTGCGAGGACTTCGACGGCAACTGGTACGACTCAAAAGAACGGGAAAAGAATGGTCGCGTTGGTCCAATTACGTCGAGGCGTGTGAATCGTATACTACGCAACAGTTGGAACAAAAGAGAAAGTTCATTGACGAGGTCTTGTCCAAATATCGGCCGCGGAGAGTCTTCGATGCGGGTTGCAATACAGGGCAATTTAGTTTACAGGCTGCGCGAGCAGGCGCCTCGGTAGTTGCGATCGATTCCGACCCGGTCGTGGTTGGTCGCCTTTGGAGGCAGGCTCACGCGGAGCGGCTTGACATCCTGCCTTTGGTCATTAACTTGGCGAGACCAAGCCCCGCCGTGGGCTGGCAAAATGCGGAATGCGCATCACTTCTCGATCGTGTGAAGGGCGAATTTGATACGGTCTGGTTTCTGGCCTTACTCCACCACCTCCTAGTTTCCGAGCGCATTCCCCTGGTGGAAGTAATCAATTTGGTGGCCGAGATAACCACCGACCTGGCGGTGATCGAGTACGTTGGAACAGACGATCCGATGTTCCAACACCTGCTGCGAGGGCGCGAAGCGCTCTATCAACAACTTACCACAGACGTTTTCGAGACCGCCGTTCGCGAGAAGTTCAAAATCCTTCAATCTGAACGACTCACGGGAAGTTCTCGGCATCTGTATTTGCTCAAGAAACTTCCAAACGCAGGTGCTGAACAGATGGGTTATCCTTCAGAAAAAGGGAGTACTCGGTAGATGGAGAAACCTGAAGCGCTTCTTTCCACAGCGTGTGGCACAGACAATTTATTCGATCGCCCGGCGCGGCGAGCTCGGCAGGTGATAGTTTTTTCGGTATTACTTGGAGTGCTTTGCGGGCTTGGCGAAGGCCTGGTCGATCTCACATACCAACATGTCTATCCGCCTACCATCCTTTGCGTCACCGTAATCGCGAATTTGATGGTTTTTGTAGTCATTGGATTATTGTTCTGGATACTTGGTCTAGGACTTAGCCCGCAGCGGGCGCATTTCCTGGTGCTTTTTGTTCTGCTATGGGCCCTGCTCCATGATCTGGAACGAGAGTTTACTCAAGATTCGAACCGAGGTCTACTATGGCTGCTGAGCCTCATAGGGACGTGCATCGCGGCTGTGTTGCTCTCACTCTGGGCGTGGAAGCATGGGCAGAAAATTGCGCGAATATCAGGCCTAGCGCTGCCATGGATCCTAGGCGCTTTATTGGCAAGTCTTGCAGCGCTCCAACTCTATCCCATTGTGGCGCATGAGCGTGCCATCCCCATTGCTACCCAGGCCGCCGAAAGCTCACCTAACGTTATTCTAATAATCGTGGACACCCTGCGGGCAGACCACTTGTCTACTTATCATTACGGGCGTTTAACAAGTCCGAACCTCGACCAGTTGGCAGCCAATGGAGTACTCTTCGAAAACGCAATCGCTACATCCTCCTGGACGTTACCCTCCCATGCGTCGATGCTCACTGGCTTGTACCCAAATCAGCATCGCGCTCAAAGGTTCCACGACCAGCTGGGGGCCGAGGTTCCGACGATCCCTGCGGAATTAGAGCAGGCAGGGTATCGAACTGGGGCTTTTTCAGGAAGTCCTTTCTTCACACCCCGGCAAGGCCTCGGTCGGGGCTTCGCCGAATTTGGAGATTTTTCCTTCACTCCGACACAAGCGTTCATCGAAGTTCGCTATGTCTCTGCAGTCATCAGAGGGATGGGAATGACAACATGGGTCAACGAGAATATCGGACAGCCGTCAGCCATTAAAATAAACAAGTCTGTGATTCAGTGGATCGACAGCACCCACCAGCCGTTCTTCTTGGCTGTGAACTATTTTGAAGTGCGCCAACCCAATTGGGTTCCGAAGCCCTTGCGACGGCGTTTTTCGACCGGGCAAAGATCAGATGAGCGGATTTCGGGTCGAAGCAAGCTTCCGGCCTCGCAATTTCCAGAACAATTTCAGAAGCAAATTGACGAATACGATAGCGCGATCGCTTATGTTGATGACAGTTTGCAAAAATTAGTGAATGAGCTTAGCCAGCGCCGTTTGATGGACAACACTCTACTTATTGTCACCGCAGATCATGGTGAAGGGCTTGGAGAGCACGGACTGCTGACCCACGGAACAGCGCTCTATTATCCACTCGTTCATGTCCCGTTGATCTTCTACTGGCCTCAACATCTTCCTTTGGGTCTTCGCATCCAACGGCCAGTGTCGGCAAAAGACATTCCTGCCACCATCCTGGAGTTGCTCGGAGACTCTCATAGCCGATTGCCAGGGAAGTCCCTGGCCGCTCTCTGGAATGGTCAGAAAACTCTGGATCAATGGCCGATGCCGGTGTCGGAACTAGTGCGCGAGAGACAGTTTTTCGGCAGATCCTCCAACACTCACGCTGATATCGCGTCCATTGTTTCTTCGGAGTTGCAGCTCATTCTCGATTCGCGGGAGGGTCCGATGCTCTTCAACTGGCAGTCAGATCCTCAAGAAAGAGATAATCTATTTCTTTCCCCGCGCTACGGTGAAGTCGCTGGAGAGTTGGCCGCCGAGTTGAAAAGCACGCAGTAGAAAGAGTTTGCCTTACGCCAAGGACCAACCACGAGCTCCAGGGTTGAGCTGAGCTGACCCCTGGATCCAGACCTCGCATCAAGGAAATGACTAAAAGATTGAGCGAATTACTTCGATTCATCGCGAAGGGAACCAAAGGAGTGTAGAACGCACCGCTCGGGAGGCAATGTGCACCGTTTAGCCGAATTGTAGCTGAAGGATAAGGACAGAGTCCGTAGGAATACAAATTGCCACTTAGTGGAAGTAAAACAGGACTCCTTACCGAGTTCGGATTTAGGGTTATAAATGCAAGACAACTTGTAACCCATTGAATATAAAAGCTTTAATCCGTCTTCAATGACCTAACGCCCCGAGACTGCCATGGCATCGAACCTGCTTTTTGTTAGTTGGGAACCCATGACGACAATGGCCACTCACACCTCAGAGCAATTGGTGGACACCGGTTTCGTGTGCGGCCAGGCCGCAACTATGCAGTCTCTGAATGCCTTGGTCGTCGAGATCGCGAAAACGGACATTCCCGTTCTCCTGATAGGGGAAAGCGGAACTGGCAAAGATGTTTATGCGCGGTTAATCCACCGGTTGTCCGGATTGGGCGAGGCGCAGCTTAAGAAGGTAAGTTGTGCAACGCTGGACACGGGAAGGCTGCTGGCGGAGATGAAGGCAGAGTTCCATTCGGGCAGTGAAAGTCGAGAGGTCTCGGCACGAACAGTGTTTTTGGATGGCGTGCATGAACTGGATGCCGTTTGCCAGCGGGCGTTACTTTCAGTGTTGCCTGACGGGGAACCAAGGGGCCGCAGCGCGGGGATGGCCACGCGGCTGATTTGCACCACTTCGCGCAATTTGGACAAAGAGATCGAAGCTGGGCGTTTTCGACGAGAACTGTATTTCCGAATCAACGGCGTGATTCTGGGTTTGCCGCCGCTGCGGGAGCGAATGGAAGACATTCCGGCACTGCTAGAGCATTTTTTTCTTAAGCATTCAAACGAATTGAAGAAAAACATTCCCGAATTGAGCAGTAGTGCCCGGGAACTAATGGATTCTTACGACTGGCCTGGGAACATTCGCGAGCTGGAAAATGTTGCGAAAAAAATCGTTGCTGTTGGAGATTCTGCACTGGCTCTTGCCGATCTGCGCGCGACTCGGGTCGCCGTCCATGTAAACGATGATAGCTGGCGTGTATCCTCGCTGAAAGTAGCCTCACGGGCAGCTTCCCGGCAGGCGGAACGCCAGTTGATACAGAGAGCCCTGGAGCAAACCCACTGGAACCGGAAACGCGCGGCCCAGGATCTTCGGATCAGCTACAAGTCTCTGCTCTACAAAATTAAACAGACGGGCCTGGAAGAAAAGAAGGCGGAGCGGGAGTGAAGAAATGGCAATGAGAAACGCGATTGTGGTGATTGTGTCGGCTTGCTTGATCGCTGGCGGAACACAGGCAAGCAGCAAGCGTCGCACGGCCCAAGACAAGAAAGAAGAAGCGAAGGGGGTGAAAAGCCAAACCACCGCCCCAGCGGCGCTGAACGCTGGAGAAGACCCAGCGTACAAAATCGGACCACAGGACGTATTGAAAATCGATGTGTGGAAAGAAGAACAACTGACGCGAACGGTTCCCGTTCGCCCGGACGGGAAGATCACTCTTCCTCTCCTCAATGACGTTCAGGCGGTCGGCCTGACCCCGATGGAATTGGCCGGTATAATTAGCGATCAGTTGAAAAAATATATTAGCGATCCGCAAGTGACCGTGAGCGTGGCGGAAATAAACAGCCGACGGGTTTACGTGACAGGAGAAGTCACGAAGGCCGGCGCTTACGCTCTACTCCCTCATATGACGATATTGCAAGCACTTTCAAGCAGCGGCGGATTTACCCAGTTTGCCAGAGTGAAAAACATTTACGTGCTCAGAACGGAGAACGGCAAACAGGTTAAGATGCCGTTCAATTACAAAGAGGCGGTCAGCGGGAAAAACCCGGAGCAGAACATCGAGTTGCTACCCGGCGATGTGATTGTGGTGCCATAGGGATGAGGCACTGGAGAAGATTCGGACATGAAATCGCCTTTTTGATCGCTGCTGGTGTCTGCGCATCTCCGCTCTTGGCTCGGCAAGAGTGTGCAGAAAAACCGAAGCCGGCGGCGCGCGAATATCCGCCTCTTCTCAATACTGACAATCAGCAGGACGTGGATCAGGAAACGCAAACAATGAAGCCGGACAATCAGCCATTGAGCGGTGTGCTGAACCCGACATTGGGCACTCCGGAGGTTCGCCACAGCTACTGGGTACCTGGGATTGAATACAGCAATACTGTACGTTCAAATCCCGTGAGTCCAACGTCGAACTCCGCGTGGAACACGAGCAGTTTTGTGAGCGGCGACGTAAGCTTGCTGGAAGCTTGGAGTCATTCTCAGCTTTCAGTGGACTATTCTGGAGGTGGTTTTTTTTCAACTGACCCCCTACAGGGAAACGGGCAATATCATCAGCTGGCGACAGCGTACGAGATCGATCTACGAAGGTTGCAAGTCCTACTCGTTGACCAGTTCTCCTACTTGCCCCAGAGCGCATTTGGGTTTGGTGGCATGAGTGGATTGGCTTCTCCAGGTATTGCGGGAACATTGGCCGTGCCTTTGCCCGGGCTTCAAAGTTCGTACGTGCCTAGCCAATCCATTTTGACGACGAATGGCCCTCGCTACAGCAATGCCTCTGCCGTCCAACTGACTTATGCTCTGAGTCCACGGGGCTCAATCACGCTCGCGGGGGTCTATGGAACCCTTCACTTCATCGATCCTGGAAATGTCAACAACGACACCGAAATTCTTGATGCAGGGTACAACTATGCGATCAGTCGGAAGGACATGGTCGGATTGATTTACCGATTCAGCGCCTACCGCTATCCGGGCGATCCCCAAGCTCTCGGCGACCAGGTTGGGCAATTTATGTACGGAAGGAAAATTACCGGAAGATTGGCACTGACGCTTGCGGGCGGACCGGAGGTTACGACATTCCGGGTTGCGATCGTCGGCTCAACCCGAAAGATTGCGGGATCCGGAAACGCGGCGCTGACCTATGCATTTGCCCGAAGCAGCATCGCGCTGAGCTATTCGCATGCGGTGAGCGGGGGCAGCGGAGTCTTTACCGGGTCGCTCATAGACCAAACGAACGCAACCTGGACCAGGCAGCTAACACGAGTGTGGAATGGCAGCGTAAATTTCGGCTATGCGAAAAACCGCCAAATCTTGTCTGTGCCCGGCTTGACGTCGCCAAGTTTCGACACTTGGCTGGCAGGAGCAGGCTTGAGTCGACCGCTTGGCCGGACGGCAAATTTCTCGGTGGCATATCAAGCTCAACTTCAGAATTCCAATGTGTCGATTTGCAGCAGTCCGACTTGCGGTACGAATTACACGGTGCACAACATTTTCCTCAGTTTCCAGTGGCATACGAGACCGCTGGTGTTGAGATAACGCGAAATTGTTGTCGCAGGCAGTTCGCGGATCTAGATTCTCGTAGCCGCAGAGAGGTGAGAGAATAGCAGCCAGCCGGGATGCAAGCTGAATAGACCAGGCCAAGAAAGTGCCGACACATGTACAAAACCTTCTTCGGGTTGAAAGACAATCCGTTCAATGTCAATCCAGATCCGCGCTACCTCTTTCTTACCAAAGAGATCGAGGAAGCGCTGAGCGGGTTGATGTACGGAATTCAGAACCGCAAGGGCTTTATCACGCTGATAGGTGAAGTCGGCACGGGGAAAACTACACTCATAAACCGGCTTGTCGACTGGTTGCACCAGCGGCGCATAAGAACCGCGTTTCTGTTTAACTCCCGAATGAATACGAATCAGTTGTTCGATTTCATTTTGGCGGAATTCGGTATTTCCTGCGAGTCTCGGAGCAAGAGTCATCAGTTGATGAGCCTCAATCAATGGCTTCTCGATCGTTACCGTGCCGGTGAAACTACCGTGCTCATAGTGGACGAAGCACAGAACCTAACATACCCTGTACTCGAAGAAATTCGGCTATTAACCAACCTCGAAACATCCACGGACAAACTACTGCAAATTGTACTGTCTGGGCAGCAAGAGTTGGAAGAGAAACTGAAGTTGCCCCAACTGCGACAGCTCCGCCAGCGCATCATGCTGCGCTGCAAGACCGCGGCTCTGACGAAAGAACAAACCCATGACTACATTTCTCAACGGCTTAGAATCGCGGGAGCCAGCGGTGAGCTAATCTTCAGTCCAGCCGCCGTAGAAACAATTCACTTATATTCACTGGGCATCCCGCGCGTGGTGAATCTGCTCTGCGAACACTCGCTCGTCAATGCTTACGTCGATCAGCAGCGGCCGATCTCATCCAAAATCGTCGAAGATGTCGCACATGAATTTCAACTCGATGAGGTCGAACCGACTGCACCTTCCGGAAGTACGGCTATCGATGCGGATGTCTATAATTCGGAAGCCTTCATTCAAAATCTTGGCGAGGCGCTGTCGAAGTTTCGGATGAGTCCCCACGTGAGCCCTTCTACTCGGGAACGAAAATAGCTGTCTTGCATCAAGAAATAATTGATGATAGGACACAAAAAGTCCACCTGAATTCGTGAAAGAAAATCCAAAAGGAATCATACTGGCAGAAGATTTCGTACGGGATAAGAGCAGATAGTCGAGTACTCCCGTAATTCGGGAGCTATCGCGCGCAAATCGAAGCGCTTTCTGCCTCCTTGAAACCCTGAAATTAAGGTTTGGTGAATGCTTTGTAAGCGTCTGGTCTGAGCCGTCTGGACGAAGTGTGAGTGCGTAGCGATGATGGCCCTTGTGGACACATCGGGAAGCGTCCGCGAGGGAATAGTCGGACACTTCCAAGCGGACCACTGTTGAGACACCCAAACAGATCAAAAGGCGAAGACGACCTGTCGAAGAGAAGCGACGAATCGTCAAAGAAATTCTAGAAGCGGGGGCGTCGGTAGCGCGTGGCGCGGCGGCATGCAGTCAAAACGAAACTGGGATGACTGAGCCTCAAGCGACCAGCATTTTGAGTTCACTGATACGACTGGACCGAGATCTGAGTCTGCTGCGCGTGTGATGCCTCATATTTCAGGTCACCGGAATAAGTGGCACTAACCGTGTGGATGCCTGAGCTATAAAAGGAGAAAGCGCGCGCGGCCTTTCCTCCCGAGAGGAGCATTGGCGGACCCTCGAGGTGTCCATCTGCCTCGAATTGGACTGTTCCGGCGGGCACAGCGCCACCTTTTCCTGCCGGTGCCACCTTCGCTGTGACAGTGATCGGCTGCCTCAAAGGTACAACGTCCATCGGCGTAAGGAGTTTCACAGAAGTGGGCTCTCCAGGAGGTAAGACCTGGATGGCACCCATCATCCCACCTTCTCCATGGGCGACAATATGGCACTGGTAAATAAATGTGCCCACAACGTTTGCGCCACGGAAGTCCATCCGCAGCTTGACACTTGGCGGCGGAGCGTTCCGGGATCTATGGGCGATGTTGATCGTGTCTCGCGTCGCAGAATCCTTTATCGACTGGCCATTAATCTCGAGCAATTGGAAGTGAAGCTGATGTATGTGGAAAACATGATCCTCGAATGTAGCATTGCTGATGATCCAATCCTCCACAGTTCCTTGATGGACAACTAAGCTCGGCGGCGCATTCATATCAAAGAGAGTTGCCTTATATCCATCCACGAGAATATAGAAGCGGGTGTTTGCATCATTATCGCTGCCGCTGGTCACCGCTTTATCATCATCGTCTTGGTTTCCCGATTCCCGGAAATACAGTCTGCGCTCGACCGTCGGGTTGGCCGTGGCATAATGCGATGCTGTCCGCGCCTTCACTGGCATTGCCTCAAGAGTGCTTTCCCGAACACCGGTTGTAGCGCTTATGGTGGCTAGCGGCCGCTGGGGATCATTATCGCCGATAGGGCCTGTGTCCCATTTTCTTGTAATCAGTTCTGCAGTCTCGCCATTATTGGGCGTGGTAAAAACAAACTCAGCTCTCCCTCCTGGGCCCAGTAATACATCATCTTGCCCCAGTGGCCCTCCGCTGATGGGTACCCCATCAATCGCGTACACCTGCAGGCCTTGAGGAGCTCCGCCCACGACGATCTGTAAATCGAGTATCGTATTCGCGCTTGCGTTTACCACTCGCCAGAACTGTCGCTCGGCAGGTTTGACGCTGATCGTCGCCGGCTCGTACCGCGGATAGGCGACCGGAACATAGTTCACTGAAAGGTCCCATGACGGTGCATTGAATCGGTGAACACCGGAAGATGCCGGTAGTGGCTGGTCACGAATCACTAGGATACGCTCCGGCAATCCGGCCAGCGAAGCGCTTTCTTCGATTCCCTCCACAACCAGTGCAGCGGAAGCGCCTCCCTGGAGTTGTTTCTGGGTCACTCCGTGAAAATGAGGGTGATACCAGTACAGTCCCGAGGGCTCGTCCAGAGGAATTCTGATTCTGTAATCGAAGGACGTTCCGGCTGCGATGGCGGTATGTATGACCTCGTCCTGATGACACTTTGGTGGAATACTTAGGCCATGAAAATGCAGGTTGGTGGTGGAATCTGACATCCGCCCACCACGGCATGGAGCGTCAGGGTCACGTTCAGAATGGATGCGGGCAGTGGGTAAGCTAGCTACGTCAGTTGCCGGCACCAAGGCATTCCGAAAATGAATGATGAGCAGATCGCCCGGTTTAGCCCGAAGTGTGGGAGATTGGAGACCGTTCTCGCTGATGTAGCAGTACCGTGTAAGCCCAGTGGCGTCCACGGCCGCTTTGAAGGTTAGCGTCGTCTCCAGGACGCCATGATGACTGCGCAGTTCAGGCGGATTCAAGACAGGCGCGCCGGCGGCAAAGCGGGGGCATACAGCATCAGCCGGGTCAGAGCGTTGTGCATTCGCTTGGAGGATGATGCTACTCAGAACGACAAAAGCAGCGAGGAATCGGAACAACAACGCACCACCTTTGCCGCTTGGCAGATCTGAAGCCCGGCGGCAACTCTGCCTGATTCGCACAATCGTAAACTTAAGAGTGTATCCCCAGCAAGAGTTCGCAATAAAGAGGTAGCCAATTTTTCAGTATTCGAGTGATAACAGCCCGTCAGTGAACACCTACTCGCGCGAGAACCGATCTTCCAACGAATTGACTAACTATTGATTTAAATCAATGTTTGGCAAATAACGCGAGATAGCTTCCGGGTGCTGAAAAACTCGCTGTCCCCTGTGGACAGCTTTGAGTACGTTCACGCAGGGAAATGCAGCCTTTTCAGTCTTCCTTGAGACACGTCCGGGAGAAACCCGAAGTCTAGATGTATTTACCCCAGTCGGTACGCTGTCTCCGTGAGTCCTATCGCGTTATATAACCGAAAGCAATTTACGCGGCAATTAAGGCGTCCCAGCCGCCTTGAAGTTCGCCCCCGAGACCGCCTGAAGTTGGCCGGGGTAATTATCAGTCCACGTATGGGTGGTAGTCCCTGTGCCGTGGCCAATGTCTCCGCCCACCGCGCCTGAATCAACTCCCCATTTCAGAAGCTGGTTGGTAAATGGCGTCACCCAACTATCATCCGTAAAGCCAATGCTCGCCGTTAAATCACCAGGATTGCTGGTGATCGTCACGGAAGTGGTCGCTGTTGGCGTGGAATTATTTGCGGAGAATGTGCCGTTCGTGCATGGAGTGGTCTGATTGGCCCCACTGACGGTAATGACGCCGACGTCCACGTTCATACTGGTGGTCCATGAAACCGTGGCCGTTTGCGAACCAGAAGGCGGATTGATAACCTGGAAGATTAGGGCACGATTAGCTGCCGTCGTCCCTGAATCGGTTCCCGGAACTAAAGTCCCGCTGACGCCTCCCAGGCTCGCGGTAACGTTAGTTGCATTGTTCGCGCTCATGGCAACCATTATCATCGCGGCGCGATTGGCCCCGCTACCGATAACGAATACAGGCGTGGTTACCGTGGATACGCCCCACTGAAAGCCCGAACTTACCTTATTGTCGTAAACTACCGCAGTCTGTCCTGTCGTGTTCACGACGAGCGTAACCGTGGCAGTATGCGTCAGTGTGCCGCTTGTGCCGGTGACCGTAAGGGGGTAAGTACCGATCGGGGTGCTCACACTCGTTGGCACGGAGAGGGTGGAGATTGAAGTTGCCGGATTTGGACTGAAGCTGCCTGTGGCCCCCGTTGGCAGTCCACCCACGCTGAACGTGACTTGGCCGGTGAATCCGTTTGTCGGAGCAATCGTGACACTATAAGTGGTCGAGCCGCCCGGGACGACCGTCTGGCTCGATGGCGAGGCGCTAAGCGTAAAGTTCGGAGCAGCGGCAACGACCAGTGTGGCCGCGACGGTGTGCGTCAGGCTGCCGCTAACTCCGGTAACGGTCAAAGGATACGATCCAGCCGGCGTGGTGGTGCTCGTGGTCACCGAGAAGGCAGAGGTAGAGGTCGCCGGATTGGGACTGAAGGTGCCATTGGCACCGGAGGGCAGTCCGCTCACGCTGAACGTGACTTGGCCGGTGAAGCCATTGATCGGAGTAATCGTGAGGTTGTAGCTGGTCGGATTGCCCTGTATGACCGTCTGGCTCGAGGGCGAGGTGCCCAGACTGAAGTCTGGTGCGGTAACGACCAGTGTGGCCGCAACGGTGTGCGTCAGGCTGCCGCTGACTCCGGTAACGGTCAAAGGATACGATCCAGCCAGCGTGGTGGTGCTCGTGGTCACCGAGAGGGCAGAGGTGGAGGTCGCCGGATTGGGACTGAAGGTGCCATTGGCACCGGAGGGCAGTCCGCTCACGCTGAGCGTGACTTGGCCGGTGAAGCCATTGGTCGGAGTAATCGG
>Ga0210395_10000776_pt1 | contig 24551 bp, 22 predicted proteins | sample IncBWH4OmetaG_FD_150861 | JGI IMG/M metagenome (GOLD analysis project Ga0210395, IMG submission 150861) | Forest soil microbial communities from Barre Woods Harvard Forest LTER site, Petersham, Massachusetts, United States - Inc-BW-H-4-O ... | reverse complement strand
CACGAGCACGGGCTTGCCGCTGTATTCCGCTAGAACTTCAATCCCTGGACCGACACTATCAATCACAGGAGCGCGAATGAAAACCATCTCCATGGGCACGTCCGTCAACTTGCTAGGACCAAAAAACACGCTGCTGGCGAGCTGCCGGCCATAGGCGTTGCGTGAAACGGTCATGTCCAGCAAACTCAAAGAGGCTTGCGCCGGATTCCTGACGTTGGTCGCGAGCAAAATGGCGCCAGCACAAGTTCCAAAAACAGCCCTTCCAGCTGCAGCGAAATTGCGGATGGCGTCGAACAAACCTTCTTCTTGCAAGAACTGCAGTTGTGTCGTGCTCTCCCCGCCAGGCAGGATGAGGCCGTCACATCCATCGAGATCAGCGGGCGTGCGGACCTCGAGAGTTTCCGCCCCTAGAGCATCCAGCATTTCGGCATGCGCGGCGAAGTCACCCTGTACGGCCAAAATCCCTATCTTCACGTCATTAACTCCGTCGATCTGCAGTTCGAGGGGCCCGGCGTCGCCCTGCCCGTTCAAACGAATCATCCAAGCCAATCTCTCACCACCCACGTGTCGAGAGCATGTCCTTCTCTTCAAGCTGGCGCACGTCGATCCCGCGCATGGCCTCGCCAAGATCTTCACATGCCTCAAGCACCGCTTTCGGGTCATCAAAATGCGTCGTAGCTTTCACCACGGCCTTGGCCCGTGCTTCCGGATCACTGGACTTGAATATCCCCGAGCCCACAAAAACCGCCTCCGCACCAAGCCGCCGGACAAGCGCCGCGTCCGCGGGAGTTGCAATTCCACCTGCGGAAAAATTGGGCACAGGCAGCTTCCCCGTCTTGGCAATCTGACGAATCAGATCGAGCGGCGCGCCAAGTTCTTTCGCCTCGTGCATCAGCTCGTCTTCGCGCAGCACGGTTAGCTTTTTCATCTGGCTTACGATGGTGCGCATGTGCCGCACAGCTTCAACCACGTTGCCTGAGCCAGCCTCGCCCTTCGTGCGAATCATCGCCGCGCCCTCGGCGATGCGCCGCAATGCTTCGCCGAGATTCCGCGCGCCGCAAACGAACGGCACGCGGAAATCATGCTTCCAGACGTGGTTCTCTTCGTCGGCTGGGGTCAGCACTTCGCTTTCATCGATGAAGTCCACCTCGAGCGCTTGAAGCACTTCCGCTTCGGCGAAATGTCCAATGCGCACTTTGGCCATCACGGGTATGGTGACGGTCTGCATGATCTCGCGGATGATCTTGATCGAGGCCATCCGGGCCACGCCGCCTTCTTTACGGATGTCCGATGGCACACGCTCCAGGGCCATGACGGCGCACGCTCCGGCCTTCTCCGCAATCTTGGCTTGCTCGGCGTTGGTCACGTCCATGATGACGCCGCCCTTGAGCATCTCCGCCAAGCCGACCTTCACGCGCCATTGGTTTGCATTACCGTCTGCACCGCCGCTGCCATTGACTTTCTTCGCTTCCATGTCACTTCTCCTCTCGGTCCAAATGTCTCGGCGTATTTTTGCCGCCAAAATTCTATGTACTCCCCACCTCTAACTGCTGCGCGCTTCGCTCGTGGCTTTTTCTTTTTGGCCGATCACCACAAATCTTCCTGTGCCTTTGGCCAGCACCTCGCCGGCGCTATTCCGAATCTCTCCAACGAGGAACAGGTTGCGTCCTTTTACCTCCGTCTCGTAGCCTTCGACGATGATCTCCTCATCCACTTTTACGGGCTTCAGGTATTGGACCGTCAGTTCCGCGGTCACCGCGCGAACTTCGCGGAACCGGCAGACTTTGCCCATGGCCTCGTCCAAGAGCGTGGCGATAATCCCGCCATGGGCCATTCCGCCTCCGCCTTGATACGCCTGACCCAAAATAAATCGGCCTACGATCCGGCGCTTGACGTTATCCTGCATAAACGTCAACTTCATGCCAAAATCGTTAGCTCCGCCGCAGCCAAAGCACTTGTTCGTCGGGTTCGGCGCTAATGTAGTTGTGTCCGTCAAAGTCGGCCAGCTCCGTTTTCTCTACTTTCCCGCTTCCATCCCCGGATGCCACATTGCGATTGGGTCATCGCATCATACCAGCGCAACGCGGCTGCGCTCGGCGCGACGCACGCCGCGCTGACGCTTGCGCATCTCCACGCGCAAAACATCTGCCAGCGTTGCCACGCCGCGGGTGATTTGCTTTTCATCCAGTCCCGCGTAACCGAGACGCAGCGTATTCGGCAGGGGGTTCTGCACGTAGAAGTAGCGGCCTGGCGCGAAGAGAACGCCGCGTTCTTTCGCGTGAATCAAGAGTTCGCTGGCGTCAAAGCCCGGCGGGAGTTCCAACCACAAACACATACCGCCATCGGGACGCGTCCAGCGCGTGCCCTCGGGCATCTGTTTGCGAAGCACCTCGTCCAAAGCCAAGAGGCGCGAAGCGTAGACCTTGCGCATTCTCGCCAGATGCTTGCTGAACAATCCCCGCCGTAGAAATTCCGCGAGCGTTGCCTGGGCGAGTTGGTCGGTATGCAGATCGGTGGTCTGCTTGACGATGCGAAGGCGTTCGATCGCCGTCGCAGGACCGACAATCCAGCCCACGCGCAGCCCCGGAAAAGCCACCTTCGCGAAGCTATCGATGTGAATGACGAGGTTCGCGCGGTCGAGCTGCTTCAGGGAAGGCACGCGCTCGTCGCGGGCATGGAGCCGCGCGTAAATATGGTCTTCCACGACGGGCACCTGGTGGCGCCCAGCGAGTTCCAAGACTTTGCGGCGCGACGCGAGCGGCATGGAGGTGCCCGTAGGGTTGTGAAAATCAGGCGTAAGCACAATCAGTTTCACGCGATTCGCGGCGAGCGTCGCTTCTAGTGCTTCGAGATCAATGCCCAAAGCCGTCCCCGGTTCGGGGCGCGTTTCGATCGGAACCCCGAGGCAACGTGCGCGTGCGCCGTGGAAAATGGCCATCGCGCCGGGATACGTAGGATTCTCGAGAATGACGGAATCGCCTGGCCGCACAAAGGCTTTGCTGATAATGTCCAGCGACTGCTGGCAGCCGTCGGTGATTAGGAGATTTTCGTCCTTCGCAGGGATGCCGTCGACACGAAGATGTTCGAGCAGCGCTTCCTTCAGGGGGCCGTAGCCGTCCGAAGGTCCGAGCTTCAAAACATCGGTGGCTTCGCGGCGCAGGACCGCGTTCACGCAAATCTGCAATTCCTCGACGGGGAAGAATTCTTCTGCAGGGCGAGCCATCACAAAGGATAGGGCGTTTTCCGGGGCGCTAGCCGTCAAACGGCTGAGGGCTTCTTCGCCCCGTTCGTCGGCAAAGAGCAGTTCCCAGCGAAGGCCTTCGCTTCCAGTAAGGACAGGGGGCGGCGGAGGCGTAAGCTTCAAGCCATTTCCATTGCCCTTGATGTATGTGCCGCGGCCGACATGGCCCTGGATCAGGCCTTCGGACTCAAGCTCGGCATAGGCGTTCGCCACGGTGGTGCGATGCACACCCAGCATGGTGGCTAGCTCGCGGCTGGCCGGGATGCGGTCGCCGGGACGCAAATCGCCCGCGTGGACCAGCGAGCGCAATTGGTCGCGAAGCTGGATGTACAGCGGGACGTGACTCTGAGGCTGGAGATGAAGTGGCAGCATTGTCTCTTACCTGGAGCCAATTTTACACGATATTGGACTGGCGCAAGAGCCAATTTGTCTACTTCGGAGGAGGGTCGGATTTCGCCGGGTTATCTGGCTTTGGAGGGGTCGGCGCATGCCCTCCCACCTGGCCGGTGGTTTCCCCTGCGGCAAGGTTGTGGAGGCACAACCGCGTGGGATCGGCCCCAGCGCATTGATAGATTTGTACCAAAGGAAGGTCGCGGTCCTGCACCTCGTAGGAACCGCCTTCCATGTCCGAGGAGTCATCCGCCGAGTCCGTCGCCACCGGACTTCCCTTCCTCGCGCGAACGCGGAACTGGCCCGAGGAAGGTTCGTAATTGGAGTAGGTAAAACACCGTCCGATGCATGCGCGATCCACAAGGTGACCGATGAATTGCACCCGGGAGTCCTCGGGCGCCCCGATCGTCGGGATTACGCGCGTCCCATAGGGGAGTCCCGAGAACAGTTTGTCGGCGTTGGATTCCATGCGATTGAGCGCTTTCGTGTCTTGATAGAGAAACGCGAAGAACGCCATCGCGACGGCCATAAAACCGGCGAACTGCCATTTCTGGGGCCGCAGGCACGCCAATACACAAAGACCGAAAATGGCAGAAATGGTCGTGAGGCGGAAAACCAAAAGCCCAATCCAGCCCCCGGACAGCGACGGGCGAAGATCTTCTGGAAGAAGAGCAGTTGTACAAATTGCGACGAGATAGAGCTGCGAAGGGAGAATCAATGATTTCAGCGACGCCTTGTCGCTCCTGGACGAACGCGCTTGGAAGAAGAAGGATGCGATCCCGAACAGCAGAGCTGTCCAGGCCAGCCAAACGTAGCGGTCGCCGTACAGCACGAGCTGATCTGCTCCGTTCAGGAGATAGAACGGGGTGTCCGACCAATCCACCGGAAACTGGGCTCGATTGGTCAGATACCATCGAACAACAAACAGCGCAGCAATGGCCACGGGCAATACCGCCGAATTCCACCACTTTGGCAGCTTGCTCCAAAGAATCAAATAGAGCGCCGTCCCCACCAGCCAGACAAATCCTACCGGGTGGGCGAGTAGAACGAACGGCACGATACCCAAACCCAGGAACCGCTCGAGTCCCCTTCCGCGCCACAAAAAAGCCAAGCAAACAGAAGCCAGCCCGACAGACAGATAGTAGTTGAGGAACCCCATATTGAAGGAGTATCCGTAGGCGAGCATGGCTATCGACGGAGCGAGAAACCAGGGCGGCCTGCCGCTCGCCGCTGCAACAAAGGCAAAAACTCCCCAGAAGAAAATAAACACGCACGCCGAGACCACGATCCTTTCCGCAGCCGCGAAGCCTGCAACATTCGCGACGTGCAGCAGCATCCAGTCAAACAACACGTTATTCCACTGGCGCACGAGGTAGAGACCAGGAGCTTGGCCTTTTTCGATTAACTGAGCCAGCCATGCGTTATAGACATGGCTCCCTAAATCGCCGGCTTCGATGCGGCGGTGCCAAAGGCATGGCACCATAATCACGACAGAAATAGCGAGGATCGCCCATTTTTTGCTGCGCAAAAATTGCCACCCCGGCGACGGCTGCTTCCGCTCACTAGTCATCTTTATCCAGCAATGGCGACACCTGCACTCGGAACTGATCCGGCGCCATTCTACTATGTCTGGGATTGGCAAGAGGCAGGACATGCTGCGGCTTGCGGGCTGTTGGGGCTGCCGTCCATTTCAAGCATCGGCTTTAAGATGAAACATTCTGGCTGGCTTGCTGGTCGAGGCCGACCGGAGAGCGCTGCGAAACTCCTCGGAAACTGCCTCGACTTACGATGCCTACCTGGAGAGTTGGTTTTCGCCCAGCTTTTTCAAGCGGTCGCGGAGGCGGCGCTGTAGAGGCGTTGGAGTATTGGGGTTGAACGCGACGAGGTACCAGAGCGGCTGGCTGCGATCCTTGCTTAACCAGGTCAGTGTGCCTGCGTCGGCGTTTGGATGACGGGCGACATTTTCTCGGATCGCGCCGTAGGGATGCTTGGCCAGTTTGTTCAAGGTTTTCGCGTTGGCGCGCGGGTGCTCGCTGATCAACCTCAGCAGATAGAAATCTTCCTCGGGAGCTTGCTTGACGAGTTTCTCGAGCATCTCTGGTTTGGCATCGGCGCTTAGAACCAGGCCGATCTTCTCGTCCCATGCGGTGTTGATTTGGTTAAGGTCGCGGGTGCGCGCATGGATTAGGTCTTCCAGAATGCGGCGCTCCTGCTGCAGCCGAGCAATCGGCAGATCGGTGCCTTCGAGCGAATCGAGGACGCGAAGCAGATGCTGCCGCTCACCGAAGACGATTTGCGAGGTGCGCGTTACCCCGCCCTTGTCTTTTTCCTTGTGTTGCACCAAATCGGATCGTCGCATTGTCAGAGTGCTCCAGCCGAATCTTTTCCCAAGCTCGCCGAGAGGCCGGACTACATCCCGCGAAACCCACGGATTGCACCACCAGGACTGGGTTATTGGTCTCCAGATGGCTTCAGCGGATTATGTTCCGAGCGCCGTGTGCGGTAAAGTTTGGTGCGTGCGGTGTGTGCCCGATGTGCAACCGTCCGCCGCACCGGCTAAAGTCTTCGAACGAACAAGGACGGCAATCCATGAATGCCTTTGATGAGCATAAGGACGAGCTGGAGCATTTTGAGCAGATGTACGGGCGGGAGCGCGGCCGGCTGGCAGTGTCGCTGGACCGCATGACCAATGCACTGGTGCTCGTCGGCCAGCACGGCGTGTACTGCACGAGCCAGCGAAACACTGCCGTTCCAGCGATGGATCTGCGCATCATCAGTCAGGAGCTTGAGCACGCGAAGCAGCTCGTGCAATCGGTAATGGAAGAACTGAAACGCGCGCGGGAACAGCGGAACGGGTAATTAGTGTTGCACTCCTCGCTAGAGCGCCTCTGAATAAAGGCAACGACGCTCGCTCGTCATTAGGAATCAGGTGTGAATCAAGAACGGATTGGTGTTGCGTTCCTGGCCGATGCTGGTCAGACGGCCGTGACCGGGATAGACGATGGTGTCATCGGGCAACTGCATGAGTTTGCCGCGAAGCGAGTCGGTGATCTGGTCCATCGAGCCGCCCCACAGATCGGTGCGGCCAATGCTTCCAGCGAAGAGCGTGTCGCCCGCAAAGAGACGCGGAGTAAGCATGGCGACGGCTCCGGCGTCTTTCGGCACGTAGAGGCACACGCTTCCGGGAGTGTGGCCGGGAGTGTGAATGACGCTAGCCTCGAACGAGCCCCAGCTCAGTGCGTCACCCTCTTTCAAAAGCTGATCCACTTCCGTGATTTCCGGTGTGGCAACGCCGAGAAACGCGGCCTGCACCTCCATGCCTTGATAAAGCGGCAGGTCGTCACGATGCATTAAGATGGGTGCGCCGGTGTACTGCCGCAGCTTGCTAAGGCCGCCGACATGATCGATGTGCGCATGGGTGCTGACGATGGCTTTGACCGTCAACTTGTGCCGACCGAGCAATTCGAGGATGCGTGTGACTTCGTCGCCGGGATCAATGACCAACGCCTCGCGGCTGACGGGATCGCCGATGATCGAGCAGTTGCACTGCAACATTCCGACCGGAATGGTGATGTGGATGAGTCCTTGCGAGACAGCGTCGAAGGTGGGCACGGCGTCGGTCATAGCTTTTGATTATAACATCCACATCCGCCGATTCAGGAGAGCCGCGGGCGGGGGCTCGCTTTGTTAAGCTGGTAGCTGAAGGAGACGTATGGAGATTCTAGAGACCGGCACCCGGCAGGAAACGCCACTTGTCGCCTTGCATACAGGCGCTGGAGCAGCCATGGGAACGTGGTTCGGTTGCATCCTCCCGGACCGTTGGACCGACCCGCGAGCCGAGCAGGAGTTTGCGCGCCAGAGCGTTGCCCTGGTCGACAAGAATCACCGCGCCTATCTTTCCTTTGCTGGGCCGGATCGTGTGCGTTATTTGAACGCCATCCTGACGAACAACATTAAGGACCTCGCGACTGGACAGGGCGATGTGTCACTGCTGCTGAATCCTCAGGGACACATTCTCGCAGAAATCGAGACGCAAGCGCTGGCCGACAGTCTGCTCTGTGCTTCTTACGCGATGATTAGAGAGCGGCTGATCGAAGCGCTCGACAAGTACATCATCATGGATGATGTGACGCTGACGGATGAAACGCAGCGCTATGGCACATTGGCGGTTGAGGGTCCAAAAGCCGCGGCTGTTGTCCAAGAACTTACCGGAATCGATCTTTCGACTCTCTCCGAGCTTGGCCGTAGGGAGACCACGGTCGCGTCAATTTCCTGCTGCATTACGAAGAGCTCTCCCGGCGGAATTGCCGGAGGCGAATTCTTGGCGGAGCGAGAAACGCTCGAGAAACTGTGGCAGCTCCTTTCGGAGAGTGTGAGGAAACACGGTGGTGGTCCAATGGGCTACGCGGCACTGAGCGCGCAGCGGTTGGCCGAGGGCGTAGCGTGGTTTGGATACGACTTCGGAGAAAAGCAGATTCCGCACGAGGCAGGCCTGGAGGGCAGCCACATCAGCTACACGAAGGGCTGCTACACGGGGCAAGAGATCGTCGAACGCGTGCGTTCACGCGGCCAAGTCAACCGGCGAAGGGTTGACCTCATTTTTGATGGAGCGAGCGCGCCACATGCCGGCGAAACGCTCACGGTGGACGGAAAGGAAGTTGGTTCCGTTACGCGGGCAGCAGTTCCCTCTTTCCTCACCCAGGCCATCGGAATGGGCTATGTACGGAAGGACCACAACGCTCGAGGAAGCCGATTGAAATGGTCCGGAGGAACGGCCGTCGTTTCCAAATTCCCTGATGCTTTTTCCGCGGCCGCGCCGGCTAAGTGATCGTCCTCGGTCCGCTCTACTGATCGGCTTTGACAAGCTTCCAGCTGGGATCGGGATTGTACTCGGTCATCACGGCAGCGAGTTTCGCGGTGTTGGGACCGAGGTTTTTTTCATAGACGCGGCCTTGCGAGGCTAACGACGTTCCGAAGAGGGCGGAGTACCGAATTGCACAGTACTGCTGCCGGCCGGCTCAGGGCCCAAGGGCTTGGGCTGTATTCTGACTCTAACAGCGCGAGGTGCGATACAGCCAAGAACAAGGACGGTCACTTCGGCGCGGTAATTTTCTAAGTAAAAGACTGAGATTTGTATTGATTCTTGAGGCGTCACTTGAATTCGCGGCGCGGTGCAGCCTGCTCGAGGCCGACACGGCCCGCGGTAATCTCGGCCTTGAAGTAGTTCTCGCCCTTAATTGGGCAGGCGGCCAGGCGGCGCAGCATGGCAATTTGGCCGATGTGAGTGAGCGCGTCCGCGATGGGTCCCTGGAACAAGCCTTCGGCGGATGAATGTAGGGGTTCTTGCGAAGCGAGATAGTCATCGAAGTTCTTCAATACGGCGAAGAAACGGGCCATCTCAGAATCCCAAGAGAGCGGCTCGGAATCGTGCCACGCGGCCTCTCCACGCGCCATTGAAAGGGCCCAATCAAAAAGATCTCCCATGTGGGCGAGGATTTTCGCCGGTGTGCGGCAACCCTCGGTTGGGGCAAACGCGGCGAACGATTCCGGAGCGCCGCGCATGGCTTTGCCCCCGCGATAAGCGACCGTGGCCAGCGTGTGGCGAAGAAGCTGCCGGGGATCCTCAGAGGAATGGGCCATGTGCGTAGTTCCCTTGGATGATGCATGCGGCGACGAGCGCCGGAATTCCTTCGGAGATAGTACAGGAGAAACGCGCCGGACCGAAGTTCAGGGACAAGGGCCCTACAAGGGATTTCGATGGAGTGAATTACGACAAATTCAAAGCGCGCTTGAAGGAGCCCTTTTCGTTGTCGATTTTCTTCTGCAGTTGGAGGATGGCGTAGAGAACCGCTTCAGGGCGCGGCGGGCAGCCGGGCACGTAAACATCGATGGGAATCACCTGGTTGCAGCCTTGCACGATGGCGTAGTTGTTGAACACGCCGCCGGAGGTGGCGCAGGCGCCCATGGAGATGACCCACTTCGGCTCGGGCATTTGATCGTATAGCTGACGGATGACAGGGGCCATTTTCTGCGAGAGGCGGCCGGCGACGATCATCAGGTCGGCTTGGCGAGGCGAGGGGCGGAAAACTTCTGCACCGAAACGGGCGACATCAAAGCGCGCCGCGGCCATGGACATCATTTCGATAGCGCAGCAAGCAAGGCCGAAGCCGAGGGGCCATATGGAACTCTTGCGGGCCCAATTGACGGCCTTGTCGAGCGTCGTAAAAATAATGCCTTCGTCTTCGAGCAGACTGCCGAAGTCGTCGGGTTTGGTGAGTGTGACGTGTTTGCCGAGCGATGTGCTCATGGGGCCCTCGTATAGGATCATTTTCGCACAGCCAGGCGGTGTACACAAATGCGGCGCCAGCGGCGATTTCCGCAGAGCTACGTCAGTTCGTAGTCGGCGGGTGAAACCGCTCGCGTGCGATGGGTGTAGGCGACAACCGATCCCGGCCAAAGTGCGGTGTTTTCACCCGTACGTTGATCTTGATACCAACTGCGGCAGCCACCGGATTGCCAGACCGTTCCGGCTAGGCGGCGATGGATGTCAGTGACAAATTGCTTTTGTGTTTCTGGTCGCACTTCGAGGACCTGCCTCTGTCTGCGCTTCATGAGTGCCAGGCAGCTCATTACGTAGCCGACTTGCGCTTCGATCATCAGAACGACGGAATTGTGTCCCAATCCCGTGTTGGGTCCGAGAAGCAAAAAGAGGTTGGGAAAGCCGCTGACGGTTACGCCAAGATAGGCGCTCATGCGCTCGCGCCAGGCATCGTGAATTTCTACGCCGCCGCGGCCCACCAGCCGAATGCCGATGAGCGGCTCGGTGGCACGAAAGCCTGTGCCAAAGATCAGGACATCCACTGGTCGCTCGACACCGTCCACCGTTACGATGCTGTGCTCGCGGACTTCCGCGATCGCCCCGGTGACCAGCTCTACGTTGGGTCTGGTCAAGGACGGATAGTAGTCGTCTGAGACAAGGACCCGTTTGCAGCCCAATTCGTAATTGGGTTTCAATGCGGCGCGGAGTTGGGGATCGCTGATTTGCTTCTCGAGATGATGTGTGGCGATTTCCGTCGCCTTTCCGCGAACAAAGCGATTGCCGAGGAAGCCAAGGACGCGAAACTCCTGGCGCCAGAAAATGAATTGCCGAAACGCCCGCATGATGAACGGGAAACGACGGAATCGCTGCCGCCACCTGTCTCGGATGGGAAAATCCACGCGCGGCACAATCCAGGGTGGGGTGCGCTGGAAAAGATAAAGCTTTCCGGCGCGAGGGGCGACCTGGGGAACAAACTGGATGGCGCTTGCACCAGTACCGACGACGGCTACGTTCTTGCCATTTAAGTCCACGCTGTGATTCCAAGTGGAAGAATGAAATTGGGGGCCCGCAAAGCGCTCCAGGCCCGTCAATTTGGGATATTGCGGCACGTGCAAACCACCGATGCCAGAGATGAGCACCCTCGCCCGGATGCGCATCCCCTCACCGGCGATGGCCTGCCACACGCTCTCTGCCTCATTCCAAATCGCTTCCTGAAAGCGCGTCTCCAGCCGGATGTGGGCCGCGAGTTCGTAGCGTTGGACGCAACGTTTCAGATAATCGTGGATTTCCTGCTGCCCCGGATACATGCGAGACCAATCCGGCGACGGCTCGAACGAAAAGGAATACAAATGCGAGGGAATGTCGCACGCGCAACCGGGATAGCGGTTGTCGTACCAGGTTCCGCCGATGTCGTCGCTCTTCTCGAGCAGCAGAAACGATTTCATACCTGCTTCGCGCAACTTGATGGCCATGCACAGCCCGGAAAAACCGCCGCCGAGGATGAGAACATCGGCTTTGATTTCTTCCCCTTGGCGGCTTTGGTTCAGATTTTCCCGCATCGACCGTCACGCTACCTGGTTCGACGCTTCTGGGGCTGCCGCTCGCAGAAACGCTGCGCTTTCACGCAAAGACTGCCGGGCTTCTGGAACACGGTGCGGCGCAAGCTGCCAAGCGTGAGGAACGACTGGCCAGATTTTAAGCTCGACGCGAACACCCGCTGCTCGGGCGCGTTCGGCGAAACGCGTGGAATCGTCGCGCAGAATTTCGTCCGCGCCAACGTGAATAAGAAGTCGAGGAAGACCGGTGAGGTCTGCATAGAGCGGAGAGGCTAGCGGGTTGCGCGGATCGGTGTCTCCCAAATAATAGCGCGCACTTGGGCCGATGTCCGGTCCATGGAACATGGCGCAGCGATCTGCGTTCGTGCGAATGGATTCGCCAGTGGCGGCAAGATCCGTCCACGGCGAAAAAAGGCACGCTCCCGCTGGAAACGGAATCCCTGCCTCGCGGAGCGCCAGCAGCAGAGCGAGCGCAAGACCGCCGCCTGCAGAATCTCCGCCGATAACAATTTTTTCGGCCGAATATCCTTCTCCGAGGAGACCGCGATAAGCGGCAACCGCGTCGTCGACCGCGGCTGGAAACTGATTTTCTGGCGCAAGGCGGTAATCAGGAGCTAGAACGCGGAATCCCTCTAGGGCAAAGCCTACAGTTATGGGACGATGGGATTGCGCCGAACAGCCGAAGTATCCACCGCCATGCAGATACAGTAGAACGGTTTTTTTCGCGCCGTTCCCTCCCACCCATTCACCAGGAACGCCACCAACTTGCGCAGGAGAAATGCGAATACAGGCGGGCACCGTGTAGGGATCAGGGCGGAGAATTTTGCGCGCCACGCGGTAATCTCGTACGCCGCGAAGCTTTCGCTTGACGCGCCATTTGACGATCCAGACCGCTAGATGAGCCTGCCAGCTAGCCATGTTCGTTGCTTCCCTTTTTTCGCGCGCGAGACGCCGAGAGGATAGCAGAGTTTCCGACCGGATAGGCTAAACCGCTAGGACCACTTTGCCGAACTGCGATCCCGCTTCGAGATAAGCATGGGCTGCGGCGGCCTCCGCAAGCGGAAAGACACGATCGACTACGGGCTTAAGGCGGCCGGCGGCCACGAGCTTCATGACCGTTTGCAGCTCCGACTTCGCGCCCATGTAGGAGCCGAGCAAAGAGAGTTGGCGGCTGAACAGAAATCGCAGATCAATTTTGGCGTCATACCCAGTGGTCGCACCACACGTCACCAAGCGGCCGCCCAGAGCCAGACTTGCCACGCTGTCGTCCCACGTTGCGGTGCCTACATGTTCGAACACCACATCCACGCCGCGCTTGTTCGTAATGCGGCGCACTTCGTCGCGGATTTTCTGGGACCTGTGGTTGATGACGTAGTCGGCGCCCAATTCTCGGGCTTTCGACAGTTTCTCGTCGGTACCCGCCGTGGCAGTGACGCGCGCACCGAAAAACTTGGCGACTTGTATTGCCGCGCTGCCGACGCCGCTCCCGGCGCCTAGAATCAGCACGTCTTCTCCGGGTTGAAGTTCCGCACGCGCGACAAGCATGTGCCAGGCTGTTTGGAAAACAAGCGGAATGCTAGCCGCCTCTTCAAACGATAGGTTTTCTGGATAAGGCAAACAATTCACTTCCGGGCAGCGGACAAATTCAGCGCACCCCCCGTCGATCATGTACCCCAAGTTTGTGAATTGGCGGCAGCGATTGTCGTGGCCGGAGATGCATGCAGCACATTTGCCGCACGCCACACCGGGGGCGAGCACCACTTTCTGGCCAACCCGAACCGTTGTGACTTCCGCTCCGATTTGCGCGACTTCGCCGGCCACGTCGCTCCCAGGGATGTGCGGTAGCGGAATCGGCACGTTGGGCAACCCGCCCCGCACCCACAGATCAAGACGATTCAAAGCGCAAGCCTTGACGCGCACGAGCACGTCGTTTGCGCGCACAACGGGTTCCGGGACATCCTCATATCGCAGAACCGCGGCCCCGCCATGCTGATGGAATCGGATGGCCTTCATCAAACCTCCTTGCTTGGTCCAAGAAGCGCAAGGTAACACCCACGGGATGAGGTGTCCAGAAGGCCCACGAAGTGGTTTGGCTCCGCCTCTCTCGGCCTGCATTGACATGACCCATGACGCGCCGTAGGCTGAGGGCTGAGGCAAGGCGTGGACCTGTTTGAAGAAATCGTAAGAATGCGGCGCGCCGGGCAGCGCGGGGCCCTGGCGACGATTGTGCACACGAACGGCTCGATTCCCAGTTACGAGAGCTCCCGCATGCTCGTGCGCGACGACGGCTCGATCGCCGGGACCATCGGCGGAGGATGCGTCGAAGCCGAAGTCTGGGCCGCGGCTAAGGACGTGATGCGCACGGAAGCGCCGCGCAAAATGATCTTCAATCTGAACCAGGAAGCGACGTACGACAACGGCCTGATTTGCGGCGGGACGCTGGAAGTGTTCGTAGAGCCCATTCTGCCGCAGCCTGTTCTCTATTTATTCGGCGGCGGACATGTTTCGATGGCCGTGGCGAAGGCGGCCAGCGCCGCGGGTTTTGCAATTGGAGTCATTGACGACCGCGAAGCTTTTGCAAACCCCGAACGCTTCCCGATGGCTCAGGATATTTACACGACTTACGAGGATGGCTTCGAAAAAATCCACCCGAACGCCGCAAGCTATCTGATTATCGTCACGCGCGGGCACAAAGAGGACATGCGCGTGCTCGGCTGGGCCGTTCGCACGCCGGCGCGCTACATTGGCATGATTGGAAGCAAGCGCAAAGTTCTTTCGGTATATAAAGCTTTGGAGAACGACGGCTATCGCCCTGAAGAATTTCAGCGCGTCTACGCGCCGATGGGACTTGAAATTGGCGCACTGGCGCCAGAGGAAATTGCCATCAGCATCGTTGCGGAATTGATTGCCATTCGCCGCAACGCGGAATCGGTGGCGCACAAAAAACTGCATTACGAACCGCGCCCGGCATTAACGGAACGCTGAAAACTGAAAGAGGTGGCATGCTCGCTGCCGTCATCCTCTCGGGCGGCGCATCGCGCCGAATGGGTTCGCCGAAGGCGCTCCTCTCCTACCAGGGACGCCCTTTCCTTGAGCATTTGCTGGATGTGGCCCATCACCCGAAAATCGGTTTGCGCCGCATCGTGCTGGGAGCCGATCGAGAGCCCATCGCCAAAGAAGTGAATCTGGCCCTCGATGAAATCGTCATCAACGAGCAATGGGAAAAAGGTCAATTGAGTTCGATTCACGTGGCGATACGGAGCCTCCCAGCGCAAACCGACGGCATCATTCTGCTTTTAATCGATCATCCCCTCATCAGTGCGACGCTCGTCGGCGAGCTGATCGATAGCTTTTACAACTCCGGCAAATCCATCGTTCTGCCCGTATATGAAGGCCGCCGGGGACATCCCGTTATTTTTTCCTCTGCGTTGTATCAAGAGCTAATGAACGCTCCACTCGAAACAGGAGCGCGCTCCGTCGTCTGGGCGCATGCCGCCGACGTGCAGGTCGTCCAGACCAATGAAGAAGGTTGTGTCCTTGATTTGAACGATCCTGACACACTGCGGAAAGCTTTAGGTGTTTGAGAGCCGCCGGACAATCTTCGGCTAACCCAGTTTCGCGAGCAAGAGACTGAGTGCATCTGTGGCAAGTTGTGCGCCGTGAAACGTAGCTGTCGGCAGCCTGCCCAAGGCCTCGGAAATGCTTTCGGCGGTTATCGAACTCGCTGCCGCGAGAGTGCTGCCCGCTAGTCTCTCCGTCAAGAACGATGCACAGGCGATGGAAGTCGTGCAGCCGCGGCACAGGAATCGAGCTTCGGCGATCCCTCCGTTTTCGATGCGAACGGCAAGCTCCAGAATGTCGCCGCAAACCGGATTGGTTGCCTGCACTTCGGCGCTCGCGTTCGGCAACCGTCCGGCGTTGCGTGGATTCCGGAAGTGGTCTAGGACCAATTCGCTGAACATTACGCTATCCTAACGCAAGTCGCGTCGCACTTTTCTACGGTGACCGAGTCTCAGCAGCTGGATTGCAGAATCAGACAATGGCCGCCACACTTTCGTTGCGCATCGCCTGAAAGAGGCCGAACATAGCACTAGCGCTCACATCCAATCATGCCACGCCTAATCATTGAACGGCCCGGCGTCGAGCCGCGTCTCTATGAGCTGAAAGACGGCTCGACGATCCACATTGGACGGGCGGCGTCCAACGACATCACCCTTCCGCACTCGAGCGTCTCCCGCAGCCATGCGCTGCTCGAAGGCCAGCGCGACGCCTGGGTTGTCACGGACCAGCACAGTGCCAATGGAGTCCTCGTCAATGGCGTGCGCATCGAACACGCGGAGTTGAAGAGCGGAGATGTCATCGGCCTCGGCGATATCAAGCTGCGCTTCGAGAACATGACCACGGGCACCGTCGTAGCCAAGGCCTCTCCAGAGCTAGCCTCGCATCTGACCCAAATCCTGGATCAGGAAAATGTCGCCAAGCTTCTCGATCGCTCCAAAACCAAGGGGCCTTCGGAATGGACCGACTCGCGTGTCGACAGGGACGGGCGTATCGAATACCTCCGGCGCGAAAATCGCCTGCTTACTCTTCTCTATCAAGTCAGCAGGGCCTTGGGCGACAAAACCACCGTCGAAGACGTGACGCAATGCGTCCTTGACCTCGTGCTGCAGATCGACGGCGCCGAGCGTGGATACGCCATGCTGCTGACGGAGGATTCGCTTCGCGATGCGCCGCACGCCGCGTCGAATTACACGTTTCTGCCCGCTATCCTGCGCTATCGGCAGGCTCCTAAAACGACTACGCCGCAAATGGCGCTTTCGCGCGCCATCATTCAGCAGGTGATGGAGAGCAAGGGGCCTCTTCTTGTGATGGATGCAAAGGAGGACGTGAGATTCTCGGGCAGCCAAAGCATGGCGATGTCCGGCATGCAATCGGCAATGTGCGCGCCTCTGTCGAGCCGCGATCGCTTGTTTGGACTTCTCTACGTAGACAACCTCTCCAAGCGTGGGACGTTTATGCCGGAGGATCTGGAAGTCTTTGCCGTCATCGCCGCGCAAGCGGGACTGGTCATCGACCGCGTTATGGCCAAGAGCGAAGTCATGCGCCAGGGCGTACAACTCAGCGCGTACGAGCGTTTTCTCTCGCCGGCCATTTCCAGAAAAATTACTGCTGAAGCCGCCGACATTCGCCTCGGCGGCGAAAGTCAGCGCATCACGCTTCTCTTTGCCGATGTTCGCGGTTTCACCACCATGGCCGAAAAAATGAAACCCCGCGAAGCTGTGGAAGTCCTGAACGAATTTTTCGCGCGAATGACTAACGTTATTTTCGAACACGATGGAACACTGGACAAATACCTTGGCGATGGATTGATGGCTCTTTTCGGAGCTCCATTCGCCCTGCAGAACGACGCGGAGGCTGCCGTTCGCGCCGCGGTGAATATGCAAAAAAGTCTCGCGGAGCTAAACATGATTTCCGGAAGGTCGCCGTTGAACATCGGAATCGGCGTTCACACCGGTGAGGCAGTTGTGGGATTCCTCGGCACCGAGCGGCGCATGGACTACACCGCGATCGGCGACACCGTGAACGTCGCCTCCCGCCTTACCTCTCAAGCCGGGCCGGGGCAGATTGTCATTTCTACTGCGACCTACGCTCAGATTTGTGGCCAGATTCGCTGCTGCCAGCTCCCGGCGATGAAACTCAAGGGCCGCGATGAACCCATTGAAGTACACGAGGTTCTCTGGCGCGAGCCGCTCCCACAGGATCGGGCTGCGAAGGACTTCAAGCCGACTTCGCCTGGGTTTGATTGAGGACGGTCTTACGCGCGAGTTTTAGCTTGGTCTCTGGTGGTTGGGTTCGAGGCGGCTGTTACTTTTTCGGCAAATATTTCTTCTCAATCGAAGCAACCACCACGTAGTTTGGGTCCACCATCTCCGTCAGATGAATCTTCCCGACCTTGGAAAGCAGCTCATAGGCATCTAGCTCGGAAAGACCGTAGTCCGCGTGAATCCATGTTACCAACTCAGTAAACGCAATCCGCACGGCGTCATCCACCGGCCGGTAGATTCCTGTCGTCATGATCTCCTTTTCGTTTTCGAACCTCGGCCATCCGGTGCTCTTTCCTTTCACCACGTCAAACTGCAGCCGAACGCGCATCGGCACTTCAATCGCACTTCCGGCAACTTCGCCGTCTCCCATTGCCGCGTGCCCATCACCAAAATAAAACAGCGCGCCCGACACATTCACCGGTAGATACAGCGTGTTTCCTACGCTTACTTCCGGCGCATCCATATTCCCGCCAAATTCCGCCGGGACAATCGAGCTGCGTGCCTCGCCGTTGGCTGGAGCTACGCCGATGCATCCAAGAAACGGATGCATTGGAATCTTGACCTTGTAATTGGAGTCCAAAGCCTGAAACGTCGCCGTGTTATCCGCGTGGTCGATGGGATAAAACCAAATCTTTTCCGCTAGCGGTTCCTTCTCAAGCACTGGCGTGTAATGCGTGGAATTGATTGCTCCAAATCCGGGAGAAAAGGCGCCCACACCTTGCTTGCCATCGACTTGCAAATCGAGGATACGCACGACCAGCGTGTCGCCGGGCTCCGCGCCTTGGATGAAGAACGGACCGGTAAGAGGATTGTCGCCCTTCGCCATAGCGGTCGTATCACCGGGCTTCTGAATGCCGTTGCCAAAGCAATCCAGCGAATTTGCCTCGAGAATATTTCCGGGGCGCAAACGCGCCACCGGTTGGGCCACGCCGAAAACATACTTCACGTTGTCGAGTGCGCCCTGGTAATGAACCACATCCGTCGCGGGAGTAGCCGGCACGTTCTGGGCAGCGGCACGCATGGCGAAGCAGGACATCCATAGACAGGCCATCAGTACACGCACAAATTACCTCCAGGAAACACGCAGGCAAGGTCCCACACTCCACGCACGGAGTCAATCGACCCATCAGCCGCACCTGCCGGACTCCCGGTTTGCTATCCTTCTGTCAAATGAAAAAGGCGGTTTGTGGGAGCCAGTTTCGCATCGTTTCTCTTGCGCCAAGCGCGACATCCATTCTTTGTGCCATCGGCGCGAAGAAACATCTTGTCGGCGTGACGAAATGGTGCGCGGATGTAGCCCCCGTAAACGGCTTGCCAACACTCGGCGACTGCTGGCACCTGGATTCGGTAGACAAAATCCTGAAGTTGGAACCCTCGCTGGTCATCGGCTCGGTCCCCTACAGACAAGAAACTATCGCGAAACTTTTGGAACACCCGCTCAGCTTCCTGGCCACGAATCCCCGCACGCTTGCCGACATCGAAAGTGACATTCGCATGCTCGGCCGGATCGCCAGCCGACCGACGCAAGCTGAGCAACTCGTCCAAAAAATGCGTCAGGAATTTGCCCGGATCGCAAGAAAGGGGCGCACTTCAAAAAGTAAGCTCCGCGCCTATTGCGAAGCCTGGCCAAACCCGCGCATCAGTTCCCCACCTTGGGTCGCGGAAATGGTGAAAATCTGCGGCGCCGAGATGGTCTTGCCTGCTGGGGAAAAAGTGAGTGATGAACAGGTCAGAAGCGCACAACCGGAAGTGGTCGTGCTTGCGTGGGCCGCCACCGGCGATAACGCCAACCCTCAAAAATCCTACACGGTTGCGGCATGGAAGGATGTCCCCGCCATCCGCAACAAGCGCGTCTATGTCGTCCGCGACGAACTGCTCAACACACCCGGCCCTCCGCTCGTCGCCGGCGCAAAGCAACTTTTCCGAATCTTTCAAAAAGCCGCAACGCGCGGAAAGACGAAATGAAACTCATCGTAGCCGCAGTCATTGAGCGCAGCGACCGCCGCATCCTCATCGGCCAGCGCCGGCGGGAAGACACCTCTCCGCTCAAGTGGGAATTCCCTGGCGGAAAAATCGAAGATGGGGAAACGCCAGAAGCGGCCTTAGCGCGTGAACTTCACGAAGAATTGAGTGTCACCTTGGAGAAATGTGCGGAGATGGCCCGGGCGCGTTACAAATATCCCTCCATGTCCGAAGAACTGGAAATTCGCTTTTACGCTGCCAGCATCCAGGAAAGCAAAATCACACCAAACGAGTTCGAACAAACCGCCTGGGTTTTGCCAAAAGAACTGGCCGACTACGACTTTCTCGCCGCCAACTCCCAACTCATAGGACAGCTCGCCACAGGCCGCCTCAGACCCCGCGAAATTCTGGAACGCGCCACGGACTCCCGCCAAAATAGAAAAAACGAACGGTAGTTCGCCTTCCCCGGCATAAAAGCACACATCGCTCAGAACCCAGTCGGATCGGTCACGAAATAACGGGGTTTGGTTTGTCCGGATTGATTCCCAAATCTTTAATGGCCTGGTGCATTACCGACCCCTCGATTTTCCCATCCGCGTGTAGTTCGTGGAGGGTCGCCAGCGTGATGAAACGCGAATCGACCTCAAAGAATTCCCGCAAGGACGCTCGGCCTTCGCTGCGTCCAAAACCGTCCGTACCCAGCGACGCCAGCCGCCGCGGCATCCACTTGCTCACCATATTTGGCAATGTCTTCAGGTAATCGGAAGCGGCTACCAAAACTCCGGGCGTATCCGCAAGACATTTGGTGATGTAAGGAATGCGCGCTCTTTCGCCGGGGTGCAAGCGGTTCCAGCGCTCCGTCTCGTTCCCGTCGACGTAGAGCTCCTTGTAACTCGTCACACTCCAAACATCTGCCGCGACCCCGTACTTCGTGTCCAGAATTTCCTGCGCGCGAAGGACTTCGTTCAGGATAGCGCCGCTCCCAAACAGCTGCGCCCGCAGCTTGGATTTGGGCGTGGGCGCCTGCCGATAGCGGTACATCCCCTTCAAAATTCCGTCTTTCACGTCGCCCTGCATGGCGGGCATCGCGTACGGCTCGTTCATCACCGTAATGTAATAAAAGATGCTTTCGCCGTCCTTGTACATCCGCCGGATGCCGTCCTGCAAAATCACCGCCATCTCGTAGGCAAACGCCGGATCGTAGGCCCGCAAATTCGGGACGGACAGCGCCAGCACGTGGCTGTTGCCATCCTGGTGCTGCAAACCCTCGCCCGACAACGTCGTGCGCCCCGAAGTCCCTCCCAGCAGGAATCCGCGCGTGCGCATATCAGCAGCGGCCCAAATAAAATCGGCTATCCGTTGGAACCCAAACATCGAGTAGTAAATAAAGAACGGAATCGTATTAATGCCGTGCGTGGCATAAGCGGACCCAGCGGCAATAAACGACGCCATCGAGCCGGCTTCCGTAATCCCTTCTTCGAGAATCTGCCCGTCTTTCGCTTCCTTGTAATAAAGCAGCGTGTTGACATCGACGGGTTCATACTTCTGCCCGACGCTGGAATAAATCCCGACCGTTCGGAACAACGACTCCATACCAAACGTCCGTGCTTCATCGGGAACAATCGGCACCACCAGCTTGCCAATTTCCGGATCTTTAAGCATCTTGCGCAGCATCCCGACGAAGGCCATCGTTGTAGAAACTTCCCGGCCCTCACTGCCATCGAAAAATTCCTTGAACAGTTCGTCGTGGTCGGCAACCAGCGGCTTTGAACGCACGCTGCGCTTCGGTGTATAGCCGCCCAGCGCTTCCCGCCGCGCGCGCAGATACTGAATCTCGATGCTGTCCTCCGCCGGCCGGTAGAACGGCACTTCCACGCAATCATCGTCATTCAGCGGAATCCCAAACCTCGACCGGAACTCGCGCAACTCTTCCTCGTTTAATTTTTTCTGTTGGTGGGTAACGTTTTTGCCTTCGCCCGCTTCTCCGAGACCGTAACCCTTGATGGTGCGCGCCAGAATGACCGTCGGCGCGCCCTTGTGATCCACCGCCGCCTTGTACGCCGCATACACCTTCCGCGGGTCGTGCCCGCCGAGCCGCAAGCGCCGCAACGCTTCATCCGGCAACGGCTCAACCAATTGCAATAACCTCGGATCGCTTCCAAAAAAATGTTCGCGCACGTACGCGCCTGACGACACCACCAGCTTCTGGTATTCGCCGTCCACCAATTCGCCCATGCGTTTAACGAGCAGGCCTTCCGTGTCCCGCTCTAAAATCGGATCCCACTCGCTGCCCCACAGCACCTTGATGACGTTCCATCGCGCGCCGCGGAACGCTGATTCCAGCTCTTGAATAATCTGACCGTTGCCGCGGACCGGCCCGTCCAGCCGCTGCAAATTGCAGTTCACGACAAAAATCAGGTTGTCCAACTTTTCCCGCGAGGCCAGCGTGATCGCTCCAAGTGATTCCGGCTCGTCCGTCTCTCCATCGCCAAGAAACGCCCAGACTTTCGCGTCCGTCACCGGCTTCAGACCGCGATCTTCGAGATACCGGTTAAACCGCGCCTGATAGATCGCCATCAACGGGCTCAGGCCCATCGACACCGTCGGGAATTCCCAGAAGTTCGGCATCAGCCACGGATGTGGATACGACGACAGCCCTCCACCTGGTTTCAACTCGCGACGAAAATTTTCAAGCTGCTGCGGCGAAATCCGCCCTTCAAGAAACGCTCGCGCGTACATGCCCGGAGCGGCGTGTCCCTGGAAATAGACTGTGTCACCTTCAAATTCCTCCGAGCGAGCTCGGAAAAAATGATTGAACCCAACCTCATACAGCGTGGCCGCAGAAGCGTACGTCGAAATGTGCCCGCCAATGTTGTGCTCCACGCGGTTCGCGCGCACCACCATCGCCAGGGCGTTCCATCGGATCAAGCTCTTGATTCGCCGCTCCAGTTCCTGATCGCCGGGAAAAAGCGGCTCGAGCCGCGCGGGAATGGTGTTGGCGTAAGGCGTGTTCGCGGAAAACGGAAGATCGATGCCCGCAACCGTTGCGTGCGCGCGAAGTCTTTCCAGAATCTCCGCGGCCACTTCCGGCCCGCTCGAATCGAGCACGGAGTCCAGTGACTCGAGCCATTCCTGAATCTCCACGTCTTCTATTTGGTGCGGGTGGGTGTACGTCTCATTGTCCATGACTTAGGCTGGCCCTCTTTTGTCACCTTCCGGCGCGCTCCTCCGCGCGCCTTCCAAACTTATATACTCGATAAGGAAATAGAATACACCGCCGGGCGATTCTCTGCACACTGCCTTTCCTGAAACCTTCCTGAAAACGTAAGCGCGTATCCCTCGCCCCGCTGGTGGGCACCCGGACTACGATACCAACTGGCATTCTCAACTCCGGAAGGCTAGGTTATTGGCAAAGACCTGTATGTGGCTCCGCACAGTTGCGCTAGCTGCCGCAGCCGCGTTTATGGGCGTGACCCACACGGTTTCAGCTCGAAACGCTTCCCACTCTGATAATGATCAGAATAAAGTCGTGGTGACCAAATCGTCCGCGTCCGGGCACCCCTCTTGCCCGAACAACACGCATCCGTGGGAACGTCCGATGATGGTCAAGATTCGTCAGGATGGCACTATTGATTCATTCGAGGTAGTCAGCGGGCACCGGGTACTGCAACACCGGCGATGGATAGCGCAGTCTTTTCTAAAAGTCGTTCCATCTTAGAACTACACCCTACTCGCACCGCCGTTGTGCATGTGCGACCCAGGACCTGAGTGAAAACTTCGTTCACCCAAATGCCTTTACTTGTGGCGGTGTAGCAGTCGCTGGTGCGACTACACCTCCCGGCGGTCAGCTCGCACGCTGTTTTTCCCTACTTAAACTCTTCGTTCGCCGGCCCCAGACTCCTCCCGCCATCCAAGACCAGCGTGTGACCAGTCAAGAACTCCGCGTGCACGAGATAGGAGACGGCGTCAGCGATGTCGGCCGGCGTACCGGTTCGCCGCAGCGGCGCCAGCTTGACGAAATCGGCTTCCCACTCCGGCGGGTCGCCGGGCATGGTAATCGTTCCTGGCGCGATCGCGTTCACGCGGACGTCCGGAGCAAGCGCCTTCGCAAGCACCTTCGTCAACATCACCACGCCCGCCTTCGAAATGGAATGTGGAATGAAGCCCGGCCATCCCATCAGTCCGCCCGCGTCGGCAAAATTCACAATCGCACCTTTCACCCGGCACAGTAACGGCGCCGCCGCCTGGGCGCAGAAAAACCCTGCCTTCAAATTGGTATCTAAGGACGCATCCCAAATTTCTTCCGTCGTCGACACCATGCTCGCGGGCAAGAAGTTCGCTGCGCTGTTCACCAAAACATCCAGCCGCCCAAATCTCTTTACCATCTCTTCGAATAGCCTGCGGATCTCATCCACCTTTTGCAAATCCGCTGAAAGGGCCGCCGCGCGCCGCCCCATCTTCTCAATCTCCGTCACAACCTCATTCGCCTCCCCAGGCGACGCACGATGATGAATCACCAAGTCCGCGCCTTCTTCGGCTAGCCGCAAGGCCACCGCCTTGCCAAGCCTTTTCGCTGAGCCGGTAACAAGTGCGACTTTTCCTGCAAGCGATCTGGCCTGTCTTTCCGTATTTTCAGTCATGACTTTTCCGCAGCCCGATCGTTACCACAACCTGAAATCGCAGCGCCGCACAGTGCCCCGCCCCCGCCGTGCTACGATCGACCCCTTAGTAGACCTCATATTAGCGCCTAAATTTGCATGTCGCTTGCCGTTTGATTGTTTCTCAGCACTATCGCCTGGCGCCAATACTTCCGAAATGGGTTTAAAGCCAACAAACGGATGGGCCCTTTCTCTGTTCCTTCTTGTAGAGAGTTTCAAAAAAACGTGTTTGCACTTGCGCCGTCCTGCTCATGATCTTCTTCCACCCCTTCGGGCACGGATAGTCTTTTTCGGTGAGCGTCATGTTCTCGAATAAGATCCTCGCCTTTTTCCACTCTTTAATGTAAGCGTGACCGCCGGGCTTCAAAACTCTGTCGAACAGTTGAAAGTAATGATCGATCTGGTCTTTCCTCATTTCATGCAGGGAAGAAATATTGATGATCAGATCAATCGAGTCGGGAGGAAGAGCGGCGAGTTGGCTCGAGAGCAGGAAGACCAAGTCCGCGTGGGCGTAGGATTCCGCAATTTCCTCGAATTGCTGGAAGTCTCGGTAGGGAAAGATGTGTCTCTCCGGAAACAACCCAGAAAGATATCTTTCCG
>Ga0210395_10000775_pt1 | contig 24563 bp, 25 predicted proteins | sample IncBWH4OmetaG_FD_150861 | JGI IMG/M metagenome (GOLD analysis project Ga0210395, IMG submission 150861) | Forest soil microbial communities from Barre Woods Harvard Forest LTER site, Petersham, Massachusetts, United States - Inc-BW-H-4-O ... | reverse complement strand
CGCCGGGCCGGACATCAAAATTCATCCAGCGCCTGCCGAGGACGGGCAAACCAGTTCGGTGGCCAAGCCCGAAGACCGTAGGCAGAATGATGTGTGAGATGACGAGCGGCTCTGCGACCAAGCACCAGGAATGACATTCACCATTGACGACATGGACGCAGCTCGGGCGAGAGAATATGCGCTTCTCTCGGTCCTGCTTCGCCGACCCCCCGACGCCAAGCTGCTCGCTGACCTTGCCCGGATCTCAGACGATCCTTCGCCGCTCGGCGCCGCGCACGGCGCGCTGGCCCATGCAGCAGCGGTGACGACCGAAACCTCGACCGAGCGTGAATATTTCAATTTGTTCGTCGGTGTCGGTCGCGGTGAACTGTTGCCTTACGGTTCCTACTATATGAGCGGATTCCTGAACGAGCGTCCTCTTGCAAGACTGAGAGACGATCTGTCCGGGCTGGGCATTGTCCGGGCAGAGCACGAGCCCGAGCCGGAAGACCACGCGGCAATTGTGTGCGAGGTTATGGCTGGACTGATAGAAGGACGTTTTAGTTGTCCGATAGACGCCGGTCATATGCTCTTTGAAAGGCATGTTAGACCGTGGATGGGGCGTTTTTTCACTGACCTTGAGCAGGCAAAGAGCGCTAAATTTTATCAGTCGGTCGGCATGATCGGTCGCATCTTCATGGGCATCGAGCGTGATGCATACGAGCACTTCAAATCGTAATTTCTCGGGGCCCGGAAACGTCGTTCGTGACACGAGCTCAGGAGCTTCGGAAGGAAAAAGTGCCGGTGGTGCCGCCTAACAGTTTCGTGAAGTGCTCACCTGCCGAGCGGTTCCCTATGGAACTTTCGAAGGCTCAGGTGCATAATTTATCGTTCGCGCGTGCGACCCTGTATAATTGGGAGAAGTCGCGATGAAAGAGCAGGACAAAGGTATCGAGCGGCGCGACTTTCTTCGACGAATGACGACCGGCGTCGGTCTTGCTGTGGGCGCCTCGAGTTTGCCACTGGAAGCGCTAGCCGCCGACGAGCCTGCCGACGAGAAGAGAAAAGCCCGCTATCAGGCAAATTCTCGAGACGTCCAATCCTTTTATCGCGTGAATCGATACCCGGCAGAGTGAGTCTCCGCGCCGTGCTGATCAAACGAGCAGAGCGTCAGTCACCCCGCGGTCTGGGAACCGCAATGCCCTCCGACCATTCCGGCTTCGACCGCCGCGCGTTTTTGCGCCGCGCCGGTCTTGCAGGTGGCAGCCTCGCCGCCTTAGGCGCACTTCCTCTTGGTTCCGTGCGCCAAGCACAGGCCGGCCCGCCGCCGCCCGCCGGTAGCGAGGTCGTCATACGAAAAAGCGTCTGCACCCATTGTTCGGTCGGCTGCACTGTCACCGCCGAAGTGGCCAACGGCGTTTGGATCGGACAGGAGCCAAGTTGGGACAGTCCCATTAATCGCGGGTCGCATTGTGCCAAGGGCGCGTCCGTCCGAGAGCTCGTCTCCGGCGAGCGCAGACTCAAATATCCTATGAAAATGACCAATGGCGAGTGGAGCCGGCTTTCATGGGATCAAGCGATCAGCGAGATCGTTGCGAAGATTTCAGAGATACGCGACCAATCGGGCCCGGATTCCGTTTATTGGCTCGGCTCCGCCAAGATGACGAACGAGGCCTCATATCTTTTCCGAAAATTCGGCGCGTTCTGGGGCACTAACAACACTGACCATCAAGCCCGCATCTGCCATTCCACGACCGTCACCGGTGTGGCGAATGTCTGGGGCTATGGCGCGATGACGAACAGCTACAACGATATTCGCAACTCCAAAACAATATTGATCTGGGGCGGCAATCCGGCAGAGGCGCATCCGGTCTCGCTCCAGCATCTGCTCGAAGGCGCCGAACTCAATCGCGCTAACTTCATTGTCGTCGATCCCAGGCTGACGCGAACCGCCGCGCATGCGACGGAATATGTGAGGCTCCGTCCGGGAACCGATATTCCCGTTCTCTACGGCATGATGTGGCACATCCTGCAGAACGGATGGGAGGACAAAGAGTTCATCCAGCAACGCGTCTATGGCTTTGAGGATGCCAAGAAAGAAATTGAGAAATGGACGCCCGACGAAGTTGAGCGTGTGAGCGGCGTTCCCGGGGAACAGCTCCGCCGCGTGGCGGAAATGTTCGCCACCCAAAAGCCCGCGACGCTGATTTGGTGCATGGGCCAAACGCAACACACCGTCGGAACGGCCAATGTGCGAACGAGCTGCATGGCACTTCTGCTCACCGGCAATGTCGGCGGACCCGGCATGGGCGCAAACATTTTCCGCGGCCATGACAACGTGCAAGGCGCCACCGATGTCGGCCTCGATATCGTAACGCTCCCGTTCTATTACGGCCTCACTGAAGCCGCATGGCGACATTGGTCGCGGGTGTGGGAGACCGACTACGACTGGCTTCAGTCGCGATTCGACTCCAAGAAAATCATGGAGACGTCCGGCATTCCGCTCACGCGCTGGTTTGATGCCGTGACGTTGCCCAAGGATCAAATCGACCAGAAAGACCGCGTGCGCGCCATGTTCGTGCAGGGGCACGCCAGTAACAGCATCACGCGCGTGCCGGAATCGATGAAGGGGCTGGCCGCGCTCGATCTTCTGGTGGTCGCCGACCCACATCCGACAACCTGGACTTCGCACGCAGTCGAAGCCGGGCGCAAAGACGGGATGTATCTTCTACCTGTTTGCACGGCTTTTGAGAGTTCCGGCTCCCGCGTCGCCTCCAATCGCTCGCTGCAATGGGGCGAGCAGATCGTCAAACCGATTTTCGAGAGCAAGGACGATTATCAGGTCATCTACTTGATGGCGAAACAGCTGGGCTTTGCCGACAAGCTGTTTAAGAACATTGCGATCGAGGACGATCGGCCGGTGCCCGAGGACATCTTGCGCGAAATCAACCGGGGCAGCTGGTCGACGGGCTATTGCGGTCAATCACCCGAGCGCTTGAAAATGCACATGGCGAACCAGAAGGATTTTGATCTGGTGACCATGCGAGCGACCCAGGGGCCCGCCAAGGGAGACTACTATGGGCTGCCTTGGCCCTGCTGGGGTTCGCCAGACGTAAAGCACCCTGGGACGCCGCTTCTCTACAACACGAACCTCAGCGTCATGGACGGCGGCGGGACCTTTCGCGCGCGCTTCGGCGTTGAACGCGATGGCGTCAACTTGCTCGCGGAGGGTTCCTACTCCAAAGGCTCTGAGATTAAAGACGGCTATCCGGAGTTCACCTACGCCGTCCTACAGAAGCTCGGCTGGGATGCCGAGCTGAGTCCGGGCGAGCTTGCCGTCATCCAAAAAGTCGGTGGCGATAATCTAGGCACGGTCTCGTGGTCGACCGATCTTTCCGGTGGCATTCAGCGCGTCGCCCTTAAGCACGGCTGCGTGCCCTACGGCAACGCCAAGGCCCGCATGAATGCGTTCGGGTTGCCGGACCCAATTCCAGTTCACCGCGAGCCGATCTACAGCCCACGTGTTGAGCTTGTCGCAAAGTATCCGACACTGCCCGACGCCAAGCAATTTCGATTGCCGAACGTTGGTTTCTCGGTGCAGAAATCAGCCGTCGATCGCGGCGTTGCACAAGCGTTTCCGCTGATCTTCAGTTCCGGCCGGCTCGTAGAATATGAGGGCGGCGGTGACGAAACCCGATCGAACAAATGGCTCGCGGAATTGCAGCAAGACATGTTCGTCGAAATAAATCCGGCCGACGCCTCCGAGCGCGGCATCCGCGATGGTGCCTGGGTTTGGGTCACCGGCGCCGAAAACAATTCCAAGGCGAAGGTCAAGGCTCTGGTCACCGAGCGTGTCGGCAAGGGCGTCGTATGGATGCCTTATCACTTCGGCGGCTGGTTCGAAGGCAAGGATCTCCGACCGAACTATCCCACCGGCATTGATCCGATCGTGCTGGGCGAGAGCGCGAACACCATAACAAGTTATGGCTACGATCCCGCGACCGGCATGCAAGAGCCAAAAGTGACGCTTTGCCAGGTCCGGGCGGCGTAGAGGAGAATCGCATGGCCCGGATGAAGTTTCTCTGTGACGCCGACCGTTGCATCGAGTGCAATGCCTGCGTGACCGCCTGCAAGAATGAGAACGAAGTGCCTTGGGGCATCAATCGGAGGCGTGTTGTAACCATCAACGACGGCAAGCCGGGCGAGCGTTCGGTCTCAATGGCTTGCATGCACTGCACCGACGCGCCTTGCGCGGCGGTGTGCCCGGTGAGCTGTTTCTACACGACAGCCGATGGTGTCGTTTTGCATTCCAAGGATCAATGTATTGGATGCGGCTATTGCTTCTACGCATGCCCCTTCGGCGCGCCCCAATATCCGCGCGTCGGCAATTTCGGCTCACGCGGAAAAATGGATAAGTGCACCTACTGCACCGGAGGTCCCGAGCCCGACAATTCCCTCATTCAATTTGAAAAATACGGCGCCAATCGGCTGTCCGAGGGCAAGCTACCGCTGTGCGCCGAGATGTGTTCCACCAAATCTCTGCTCGCCGGCGATGGTGAGATCATCGCGGAGATCTACAAGGAACGTGTCGCGAAACGCGGATACGGATCGGGCGCGTGGGGATGGGGAACGGCGTATCACGACACCCTAGCGACATAGATACTCTGTGATGGCGAAAGGGCGCCGATATTCGAGGAGTTTATTGATGCGATGCGCCGCTCTGCGTGTGTGGACTGCAGCGATAATCGTCGCCGTATTTATCGGGGTTAATTTTTTGGCGACCTTAGCCGTCGCTCAGCAGCCCAGTCCCACCGATCCCAACGCAAATGCTGTTCAGGAACAACAACTCCTTCGGGAATTCGGCCGGATTCATGGTCTTGGTTCGATCCCTGATGTGAAGTCATACACGATCGAACAGCCTATGGGCCGAACCTGGCGCACATTTCACGAGGTGTGGCTCCATTGGATCGGCGCCATCGCCGTACTGGGAATGACCGCTCTGCTGGCCGTTTTCTATCTCGTTCGCGGTCGTGTGAAGCTCGAGTCCGGCCGCTCTGGGGTGACTGTTACACGGTTTAGTGGCCTCGAACGGTTTGTGCATTGGATGACGGCGACGTGCTTCATCATTCTGGCTTTGTCCGGCCTCAATATTACGTTCGGCAAGGAACTGCTGCTTCCTTTGATCGGACCCGACGCGTTCTCGATCTGGTCACGCGCTGTCAAATATGCCCACAACTTTCTCAGCTTCCCCTTTACATTGGGGATCATATTTATCTTTTTCATATGGCTGCGCGGAAACATACCAAACCGTGTCGATATCGAATGGATCAAGCGTGGCGGCGGTATCGTCGGACACGATCATCCGCCTGCCTACCGCTTCAATGCTGGGCAAAAAGCTGTCTTCTGGATGGTTGTTTTGGCCGGGGCTGCGATAGCCGTCAGCGGCTATCTCCTCATTTTCCCGTTCTACGTCACAGCCATTTTCGGCATGCAGCTCGCCCAAATGGCACATAGCGTCATTGCCGTTCTCTTCTTGGCCGCGATTCTTGCCCACATTTATATCGGAACAATCGGAATGGAGGGCGCCTTCGAGGCGATGGGGGAGGGAAGCGTAGATCTCAATTGGGCAAAAGAGCACCACAGTCTTTGGCTCGAAGAAGAGAATGCTTCAATAGCCAACACAGCGTCGCCGCCACCGACATATCAGCACAGTCAAAGCACCACGTAGAGGTTCAGTTATGCGTGCTTTTCTAACGGCATGTTTCGCACTCAGCATTCTCGGTGCCGCCGGATACTTTTTTCTGGGCGCCATGCAAGACCCTGCCGGCTTCGCATTCTCGACCCAAAGTGCGAGGATAACGCCGAATTGGGCCTGGCGGTCTGTCGGCTATCCGAGCGTTCCGGCGATCCACGCCGCTATGGAGAATGTGTGCGTCACGCCCGAGGCGTGGCAATGGATCTTTGTTGATTTTGGCGGCCTAAATGGGCAGCCCGCCGTCTGTTCTATTTCTCAATAGGCGCTAATCGCTCGCTGGTCGATCGCCGCCCCCTTCACGCTGACGGAACCGAGCGAAGTTCCGTCGGCGTGCTGTGCTGGCTGTCACATTGTTATGGATTCCATCGTGTATAGTGTGGTTGTGAGGGATGGAGGTTTGCAATGCGCAAGCATCACGTCATCGCTGTAGTCGGTGTTTTGCTTATCGGGCTAGGAGTGAAGCAGTTTTTCTTTCCGCCTAAAGCGGCGGAAGCCGATACACGTGCAGGTAACATGAACATCCGTCAAATACACATTGACCATCCGAATCTCCCGACGCAGAAGATGCACGATATGACGTTCGTGTTCGACAGCGAGTGATCTGATCGTGGTCGGGGATGGCAATAACACCAAATGGCGGCATAGCGCGCGCGGAACTCGTTTCTCCAAGTTTCCTTACGAAGTCGCTTCATATCGTCTCAAAAGTCCCTATGTCTGCTTGGGTTCAAAAGCGGACATTGCGGCATGTCGAAGACCAACAAACGCATTACATCCCTAGGCGGCTGCGCGACAAAATATCGCGAGGCGGCATCCGCGTGCCCCGTGTATTTTCACTGCGAGCCGATCGCGACTCAGATATATTTTTAATCGGGCTGTCGTACTGGCGCGGCCAACCTCCACTCCTGACACATGCGCGTGCCAGCACTGGCGCTTTGATCTCTCGTGGTGGGAGCCTCGCCCTGGCGACAATGCTGGGGCTCTTTTTGCCAGCGCTGCCGGCGTTCGCACATGGAACATCACGAACAGACAATCAGATACGAGTACTTTGCAGCAATCGTACATATTGCGGCGGCTATCGTAATCCTGGCGACCATCGCGGTACTCCTCTTCGCGATGCCTTAAGAGAGCTCAGCATCATCTAGGGCGCACGCCGACGGCAGAACAAGCGGCCCGGCTGTCACGACGAGTTCAATGATACTGCGCGCAGGGCTCGGGGCACGGTAGCGGGCGAGGATTTGTATCCAGCCGCGAGCCTCGGATGGGCACACGACTATATTGGTGTTTTGGTTCTTCAACATCGCCTTTGTACCAGCATGGCCAGCGGGCGTTGAAACCCGGTTCAAGGATTTAGTGCGAGTTTTGGATAGCCTTGACCCGCTCGCTTGATAGTGTCTGAGCAAAATTACTCACTCTGGACCGGCGTGGCGGCGACTCCTGATCAGAATTGAATTGGCCGGGACCGTCTGCATGGCCCTTAGCAAACGCCCACCGAAGATGAACTAGAGTCCGCGTTCGGGGGTAAGGCAGACACGCCGGCCCGCGACGTTCGCGGCAGCTTTTGGACGAAAAGCAGACGCCAAGAACTAGACCGGCGCGGCAGCTACCTACCCGACTGTTCCGCCAACGGCCCGGGAATGTCTTGCTCGGCCGCAGCCGCAAGCTCCTGTTCCTTGCGTCGCCAATAAAGGATCATCGAGACCACCACGATGCCCCCGACCACGGCCAGCGCCATCGCGAATGGTCGTGCAAATTTCTCGGCACCTTTGCCGAGAAAATACGCGCCAAGCCCGTAGAACATTGCCCAGGCCGCCGCACCCGCGCCGTTGGCAATCATGAAGTTGACGAACGGCATCCGGTTTGCTCCCGCAATGAACCCGTTGACCGATCGCAACACAGCTACAAAGCGAGCAATGAAGACAACCATCATTCCCTGACGCCGAAACAGATACTGGGCGATCTTTATTCTTGTTTCGGTCAGTCCGACGTAGGAGCCGTAGCGAAGCAGTATCGGATACCCGTACCGATCGCCGATCCAGAAGCTGACGGTGCTGCCCAGTATCGCCCCCAACACGGCGGAGAGAAGAACGAGGGCGATGCCAAGTTCTTGCGTCGTCCCGGCGAAAATCGCAGCGCTTACCAGGATCGCTTCTCCCGGCAGCGGCAGACCAATCGATTCCAGAAACACAAGCGCGAACACGATCCAAGCGCCGTATTGATGGATCAACTCCTTCATGACGGAACGACGCGCCTCATTGTCGTCTCTTCGAGAGTTAAGCCGCAGGTGGCGCACCTACAGCGGAAAAGCTATCCGTATATGAACGTGTAGGAACGGTATTGGGTCACCGATCTAAACCCAATTTAATCTGCCGGACATTGGCCCTCAATCCAAGCGTCTTTACGTTTCCAACTAGCGTTCGGGGATTCTCCTCTGGCCTTATTGCCAAACAAAAGGAGTTGGCCATGAAATCGCTCTTCACCAAATCGCTAGTCTCATTTGGACTCATTGTTGTCTCGCTCGCGTTGAATGGAGGTGCCGCAACGGCTGCCAACCTACCGGTCCATAAGCTCGCGGCAACAGCGCACGTTTCGCAGGCACGTCCCGCTGTCCGTGTCGCGGCACGCCAGCTCGCGGCTCAACACTACTTTGATATTGGGCAATTCATCCAGGGGATGCTCGGCGGTTCGCTGCCGCCACAGTACGTCCAGATTGTCCCAAACGCGGCGAGAGAATCTGCATCTCACGGATCTTCGTACGACTCCTCGTACTCGCCGTCCTATGACTCGCCCGCGGTCAACGTCGATAACAGTCAGTCACAGGCGGGCATCGACGCGTCGGACCAGGCCATCCAGCAGATGGACCAGTCCCTCCAAGATATGGATGCCAGCAATGCCGCGGCGGAAGCGCAAAACGACGCGGCAAACGCCGCAGCAGTACAAACCGATATCAACGCCGGCATGTAAAGGCTGGGCGTGAACCTAGCCGAAACGATGTCAGCTTTTGGCCCTTAGCGGACGCGCCACTCGGACGCCGTCGAGTCCGCCCTCGGATGCAAAGCGGACAGCCTCATTTGCCCGCCTTCGAGTCAAGGGACGACAAAAGCAGTAGCGGCAAAGGTATTCAAGTCTGAGCGATTGCGGGTCACGGGGTACTACGGATGGACGCGCACGTGCCGCTAGCCGCTGACGACTCGTGGCCGTAATTGTGCGTGCGGTCACGGTCCTTTGATATTTGCGAACTTGATCACGCGGCCCCACTTTTCGGTTTCGCCAACGATGAACTTGGCGAAATCTTCCGGCGAGCCGGGAAGAACGGCGCCACCCAGTTCAGCGAAGCGGGCTTTTAGGCCGGGATCGGCAAGGCCGGCATTGATCGCACGGTTGAGCTCTTCGACGATCTCAACAGGCGTGTCCTTGGGGGCGCCGATGCCGATCCAGGCGCTCGCCTCGTAGCCTGGCAAAGCGTCCGCCAGCACCGGTACGTCCGACAGCGCATCGGAGCGTTGTGCAGTGGTCACCGCCAGCGCGCGCAGACTGCCTGACCTGATATATCCGACCGATGAGGGCAGCAGGTCGAAAATCACTTGGCATTGCCCGCCGATCACGTCGACCAGGCCGGGGCCGCTACCGCGATACGGCACGTGAACCATTTTGACGCCGCTCATCATGCCGAACAGCTCGCCGGAGATGTGGCCCGATGTCCCGACGCCGCTGGACGCCATCGTGATCTTCCCGGGATTAGCCCGGCCATAGGCGATGAATTCGGCAGCGGTCTTCGCCGGAACCGACGGATTGATCTCCATCACCAGGGGTACGTGGATGAGGTTCGCAACCGGGGCGATATCTCGCAAAAAGTCGAACCCGAGATTCGGATAGAACGTAGTGTTGATCGCGTTCGCGACCGTCGACAAAAGAAGCGTGTAGCCGTCGGCCGGCGCGCGCACGACATACTCGGCGGCTACGCTGCTGCCGCCGCCGGGCCGGTTCTCGACGATGAACTGTTGCCCGAGCTGTTCCGTCAGCCACTGGCTGATCAGACGCGCGGCGATGTCGGTTGTGCCAGCTGCTGCAAAGCCCACGATCAGTCTGACTGGCCGGGTCGGATAAGTTTGCGCGCGAGCACTCCGTGACGCGGCTGGCAACGCGGCGGCGCCGGCCGCCAGTTTCAGGAAATGTCGGCGACGAAGATTCACCATCGTGTCATCTCTCGCCGCGCACGACAGATTTCGGTCAGCCTGTTCACCGCTGCTCGGCTTCGCGCATCTTGCCTAGGACGCGCTTGTAGCGCACAGGGCCGACGTCGATGGCGAGGATCACCGGATCGAGCGGCTTGTCTGCGGTCTCAATGACTCTTTGCTGCGCCTCGATCACCGGCGCGTCCTGTTCTTCGAACGCAAAGCGGCGCATGTCCGCAATCTTTTTCTGCAGGTCGCGGTTGAGCGTCCCGTCGGTGGTCATCACGCCGAAGCGCACCGCGGTGAAAAAGTAGTGCGTTGAACGCTCGTTCTCCGGCGTTAGCAGGTGGATCGCGTGATAGCCGGTGCCGGTGTCGGCGGGCGCGCCTATCTTGCAGATTCCCGTCACCAGCCGCAGCGTGCTCGGCGCCATCCAGCGCATCTGGGTGAACTTTTCCACGCGGGGCGGATGGTCCGGCCAGAACTGTGCGAACATGCCGGGCGGGGCCGCGTTTGCGGCGCGCCGACTGACCACCACGTCGTGTCCGTCTTGCTCAACCGTGATGTCTGAATCCACGGTGTCCTGATTGCCCAGAATGCCTTCGTGCAGATAGGAGGTATGGCTGAGGTCGAGCAGATTATCGATCACCAGCTGATAGTTGGCGCGAATGACGATGCTGTCGCGCTTGGTGGTGTGGAGTTCCGGGACATTGTCGAGAACGCCGAAGTCCGGAATTTTGCCGCTTTCGGCCGGTCCATCGCCCATCCAGACCCAAATGGCCTTGTGCTTTTCGACCGCTGGATAGCTTTTGACCCGTGCCTTCGTCGGAATGTTCTTGGTGCCGTGCGGATTATGCACGCACGCGCCCGAGCCGTCGAACTCGAGCCCGTGATAAGGGCATTGGATGCGGTCGCCCCGGACGATCTTGCCCATACTGAGTGGCGCGAAGCGGTGCGCGCAACGGTCCTCGACAGCCGCAACGCCGCCATCGGCCTTGCGATAAAGCACGATGGGCTCGTTCATGACGGTGCGGGCGACGAGCTGTCCGTCAAGGAGGCCGTCGGACCATGCGGCCACATACCAGGCGTTGCGGACATAGGATCCGTCGATGAGTTCCTGCCGCAGCCTTGAGGTGGCTTGTTTTGATTCGGGCGACTTCATCATCGTGTGTTATCTCCTGGCGACGTCCGCGCCAGCGCCGCCGCCTACTCGTCGAAGGACGAGAATAACATAGCGCGTATCTTACGCCCTATAAAGCGCTCGAGAATGAGCGCCCGATGTCTGCTTTCGGGATTAAAGCGGCCATCCCAATATGATCGTGTCGTGTCCGCCGGTGACCCTTAGCGGACACGCCGAGCAGATGGGTAGACGAGAGGCTGGCGACCTTTAGGCAGCTCAAGCCGGCAGTGTCCTAATTCGGAAGAAGCAGTCCGGCGACAACAGCGAGCAGAAAAAAACCGAGAAACGCCAATAGGCCCTTGGTGGCCAAAGCGGACATTTCGCCCCAACCATGTCGCGGCAGCTGATGACCCACAGCGGACATTTCCACCACCGGGATCGTGGTGACGTCATCGAACTGTCCAGACCCCTTTGATCAGACTCGGCTTTTCGCCGCCGGCGCGGTCTAACCCACGAACACACCCACATTTACGCATGACGACGAACGGGGAGGAAAATCAGCCAGGGGGAGGGGGGCAGTCCCAAGGATCTCGAGCATCCACGACACGGCGCCATGCGGCTGATGCTCCGGTAAGAGCAAAGCTCATAGCGGAAGCAGATTTTGATCGAGCCTGCGCGATTGTCGCCGAAGAAGTCCTTGTGCGCCTCTGCTTAGAGGATCGGTTGACTTATCTCGGCATCAACGGCCGACGCAGATACTTACCTCTCGGGGGGCCAACTATCGTCCCACTATCATAAACCAATGATCCTCGGAGAAAGGTGCTCTTGACCCGGCCGGTCAATTCGACGCCCTCGAACGGAGTATAGCCTTGATGCGATTCCGATTCTGCCGCACGCACGACAAAGCTGGCATGCGGGTCGACGAGCACAATGTCAGCATCATAACCCAGCCCGATGTCGCCCTTGCCGAGCAAGCCAAATCGCTGCGCAGGGTTGAAGCTCAGCAATTCCGCCATGTGGTTGTAAGACATGCCGCGTTTGCTGCCTTCGCTGATGACGCCGGAAAGCAGATATTCGGTCCCGCCGAAGCCCGACTTCGCGAGCCAGATATTGGCCGGATCGTCCTTCGACCATTTCTGCTCTGCCGAGCAGCAGGCGTGATCGCTGACGATCCAGTCGACCTTGCGATCGAGTACGGCCTGCCATAGCGCTTCCACATCCTCGCGCGGCCGGATCGGCGGATTGACCTTGGCATGGACGGCGCAGTCGCAGCTCGTGTCCAGAAGCAAATGGCCGACCGTCACTTCGCGGCGGAATGCGACATGCGGGAAGACCTGTTGCATGGTCCATGCCGCGTCGATCGCCTTGCGCGAACTTAGGTGCAAGAGATTGATGTTCAGGCAATTAGTTTCGTTCGCGAGATAGGATGCGATCCAGATCGCTAGTCCCTCGGAGTGCGGCGGGCGCGCGGCGCTGTAGGCGGCGAGCCCCGTGAGCTTGCCTTCGCGCTCGACAATCTTGGTATAGGCATTGAGGATGTCGGCGAACTCGCAATGCAGGCTGACGCTGATATACGGCGCTAGTTTCGGATAGTTTGCCATCAAGCGCTGCGCCGAGCGCATGATGAATTCGAAATGCGCGATGTCGTAGCACTCGTCCGGACCGATCATCAGGAAATCGTTCTGGTGCGACGAGCGTCCGTGCAACCCATAGCCACCATAGAACATGAAGATCTTGAACGACGTGACGCCGTGATCGCGGGCGAGGTCCTCCATCTCGTCGATATGCGCAGCTTCGATCGGCGCCACGTGATAGCCATAGTCGACCCAGAAGCGGCCGTCCGATTGCTTGAAGACTTCCGGCATGAAGTCGCGATAGGGGCCGCCACGATTAAGATAATAGTGGCCGGTGCGGATATAGTTCAGACTTGACGTCACTCCGCCCATCGCCGCGGCCTTGCTTTCCGTCACTGCGTCTTCGGCAAGCGGCGAATAGATACCGATGTGCATATGCGCATCGACGCAGCCAGGAAAAGCGAGCTGGTTCTTGCCGTCAAAAATGTGCTCGGCCTGGTCTATCTCGATGTCCGGGGCGAGCCGGTCGATTTTGCCGTCCTTGATGGCGATGTCGAGACAATCAACCGAGGTTTTCTTTGGGCGAACGACGCGCACGTTTTTGATGATGAGATCGAACTGTTTCGACATACGAATTCCTTCAATTTCTTAGTGACTATGGTCAAGCTTCATAACGCTTGCCCAAAGCGAGCATTTCCGGCGTGCCGATCAGATCGTTGAGGCCGTTGAAGTCCAGCATTTGATTGCGGAACGGCTCGGACGTCCCGTGGGCCGCGAGCGAAGCGTAGTAGTCGCTCGCCAGGCGTCCGAAGGCGCGAACGATGCCGCCAGGAAAAATGACCAGCGCGAAGCCCTTGGCTTCGAGGTCCTTGGCCGGCAATAGCGGCGTCTTACCGCCTTCGACCATATTGGCCATGAGCGGCACTTTGCCGACCAAGGCAGTGGTCACTTGGCTAAGATCATCGCGTGTTTTTGGCGCCTCGACGAACAGCATGTCCGCACCGGCCTCGCGATACATGTTGGCGCGCTCAATCGCGCGATCGAGACCTTCGACCGCGATGGCATCGGTGCGAGCGATAATAAGTGTGCCGCGGTCGCGCCGCGCGTCAAGCGCCGCGCGGATCTTGCCGCACATTTCGTGTGCCGGAATCACGACCTTGTTGTCGAGGTGGCCGCAGCGTTTCGGGAAATCCTGGTCCTCGATCTGAATCGCATCGGCGCCGGCGCGCTCGAATTCCTGTACAGTGCGCCTGACATTAAGCGCATTGCCGTAGCCGGTATCGGCGTCGACAATAAGATGTGCCGTCACCCGTTCGCGGATCAGCGCCAAGGTTTGCGCAACCTCCACCATGCTGACCAGGCCGATGTCGGGGCGGCCGAGCCGGGTATAAGCGATCGCGGCGCCGGAGAGATAAAGCGTGGAAAACCCTGCCTGCTGCGCCACCAGCGCGGTGAAGGCGTCATAGATTCCGGGCGCAATGACGATCGGTTTGCGAGCAAGGCGCGACTGCAGGGTTTCGGGCTCGGCCATTTTTTACAATCCAAGATAAGCGCGCCGTAGCGCAGGATCCTTTTCAATCTTAGCCGCAGGTCCCTCGAGCACGAAGCGGCCGTTGTCCAGGATATAGGCGCGTTGCGCGACTTCCAGGCTCTGCACCACATTCTGCTCGATCAGCAACAGTGCAACACCCTGCGCATGGATCGCCTTGATCAGCGTGAACAGCTCTTCGACGAGGAGCGGCGAAAGACCGAGCGAGGGTTCGTCCAGCAGCAATAGTTCAGGTTCCGCCATCAGCCCGCGGCCGATCGCGAGCATCTGCTGTTCTCCGCCGGACAGGGTACCGGCGCGCTGCGCCTGACGCTCGCTCAGGCGCGGGAAGATGGAAAAAACGCGCTCGCGATTGATAGCGCGGTGGTTGCGGGCGCGGCGATAGCTGCCGAGATCAAGATTCTCGCGCACTGTCATGTCTGGGAAGATGCGGCGACCCTCCGGCACATGGATAAGGCCTCGCGACACGATTTCCGCTGGTCGTTCGCGCTCGATGGCCGCGCCTTTGAAGCGGATGGCGCCTTGCCACGGCCTCACGACTCCGGAAATTGTCATGCTCAGCGTTGATTTCCCGGTGCCGTTTGCGCCGAGCACGGTAACGATCTCGCCGGAATGCACGGCAAAGTCGATCCCACGCAGGATTTCGGTGCCACCATAACCCGCATGCACGCCATTGACGGAAAGAAGCGGCTCCGATGGCGGCGGTCGAGATGAGGGCGGTTCAGCCATGACCGACTCCGGTCGTCATCCGCTTCGCGGCGCCGTGACCGAGATAGGCCTCAACCACCCGCTGATCACCGGCGACTTGTTGGGGCGTGCCCTGTGCGATAACCCGGCCCTCCGCCAGGACGAACACGTGTCCGGCAAGGCTCATTACGGCCTGCATTACATGCTCGGTCATCAGCACCGTGATGCCCTTGTCGGCGATGCCGCGGATCACCGGGATCATGTCGCGGATTTCCGAGGGGTTCAGCCCTGCCAGCACCTCGTCGAGCAGCAGGAGCCGGGGCGAGATCGCAAGCGCGCGCGCAAGCTCGAGCCGCTTACGGCCGGCGACAGTCAATGTCGCCGCAGTCGCTTCGAGCTGTGCGCCAAGCCCCACAGATCGGGCAACTTCGCCGGCAACGGCAAGGGCTTCGCCGCGGCCGCGACGCGACAGGTGCGCGCCGATGGCGATATTCTCCCGCACGGTGAGGCCGACGAATGGCTGTACGATCTGGAAAGTCCGCGCGATGCCGCGGCGGGCGAGGCGGTGCGGCGGTTCGCCGGTAACGGCGCTCCCGTCGTAAAGAATGCGGCCGCTGTCCGGCGCTTGAGACCCGGCAATGATCGAGAATAAGGTGGTCTTGCCGGCGCCGTTCGGTCCGATCAATGCGGTAATGCCGCGGGCGGCGACATTGAATGACACCTTGTTGACTGCGAGCAGGCCGCCGAAGCGCTTCGAGACATTCTCGACGTTCAAGAGCGTATCAGCCATGGCTGCGCTCCAACGTCGAGCCGCCTGAGACGCGGGACCGGAAGATCGCCGTGACCAGCCCGGCAATGCCGCGCGGCGCCAACCCGACGACGCCGACCAGGAGGAAGCCGTAGATAACAAGATCGAGCCCGGGCGCATCAGCCCCGATCAGCTTGGTCGCCTCGCCCAGTGTTTTGACGACAAGCGCGCCGAGCAGTGGTCCGAACACAGTGCCCGCGCCACCGACGATCGGCGCCAGCAGCGCGTCAATCGAGATCCGCGGGCCGTAGGCAATCTCGGCATCGATGAAGAGAAAATATTGCGCATAGAAGCATCCAGCTGCTGCGGTGATCGCCGCCGAAATGGTGATGGCGCAGAGCTTGACCGAAAAAGCATCAACGCCGAGCGCGCTCGCCGCGTCTTCGTTTTCGCGGACGGCGACGAGGTAAGCGCCGAAGCGGCTGTTCTCGATGGCGCGTACCACGATCAGAGACAGCGCGACGAGTGCCAGTGCGATAAAGTAGAATGGTACACGGCTCTGAAACTGAAAAGCTCGCGCATGCAAATCGAGCGGGATCAGGGTGCCGACACCGGCGCCCGTGATCGGAGCGACGCTGGCGATGATGCGCAGCACCTCGGCAAAGGCGAGGGTGACCAGCGAAAAATATGAGCCCCTCAATCCGGAGCGAAAGGTTAGCGCGCCGATGACAGCGCCGACTACCGCGCCCGCGGCGATGCCGGCGAACAACCCGAGCCAGGCATTGACTCCGTAGCGCACTTGCAGGATCGCGGTCGCATAGGCGGCGGTGCCGAAAAACGCCGCATGCCCGAACGAATACTGGCCGCCATAGCCACCGAGTAGGTTCCAGCCCTGGCCGGCAAGCGCGATCAGCAATGCCGTCACCAGGAAGTTCAACACAACATTCGACGTCGTGAACAGCGGTACGGCGGCAAGCAGCGCCACTACAAGAACAATCGGGAGAAATGTTTTCACGCCCGTGCGCCAAACAGGCCGCTCGGCCTGACGAGCAGCGTCACGATGAATAATGCAAATATTCCGATCTGGCCGAGCGATTCCCCGAGAAACACACTGGACAGGCTCTCGACGACGCCGACAAACAATCCGCCGATGAGCGCGCCGGCGATCGAGCCCATGCCGCCGAGCACTACGACCGTGAACGCGATCAGCACGAAGGCTTCACCCGCGGTGGGATTGACGTAATAGGTCGGGATCAGAAGGCAGGCGGCGATAGCGACACACGCGGTGCCAAGACCGAAGGTGATGGCAAAGACATGCGCGACATTGATGCCACAGAGCTCGGCGCCGAGCCTCTCTTTGGCCACCGCGCGGATCGCCTTACCGGTATCGGTGAACCGCATGATGGCCCACAAAGCGGCGGCAACGGCGATGACGGCGCCGAGTGCGACGATACGCGGCACGGCAATGAAAGCCGGCCCGAGTTCGACCACATCGAAAGCATAGGGCAGGTCGATGATCCGGGTGTCGGCGCGAAAGAAATAGAGCAATGCGTTCTCGATCACGATCGCGAGGCCGAGCGTGACCAGGAGAAAATTGCGGTCTTCGCCATGCGCCGCCGGTCCGATGACAAAGCGCTGCAATGCATAGCCGGCGACAAAGAACAGCGGCGCCAATAGAAACACGGCGAGGTAGGGATCAAGCCCGAGCAGCGTATAGGCAAAGACCGCGGCGAACATCGCCGCGGTCAAGAGCGCGCCATGCGCGAAATTGATGATGTGCAAGACGCCGTAAACCAGCGTGAGGCCTAGCGCCACCAGCGCATAAACGGCTCCGGTCATCAAGCCGTTGAGGACGGCGGGCACCAGAATGACCGACGACAGCATGGCGGCGTTTGGCACTCCAAGCCGGTGGATTTAGGCTGGTGGCATCGGGAAGACCGGCTTCGCCGAGGCAAACTGCGGCGGCAGGATCACCTGGATGTCGTTGCCCTGCACCTGCGTATTGACTGGCGCCGCGCCCTCGTTCTGGCCGTTGACGAACTTGGTTGGTCCATAAGGCATCAAATGCCCGCTGAAGGTCGAGTTCGCCAGTGCATCGGTGATCTTCGCGCGATCCGTGCTGGCAGCGCGCTCGAACGCGTCGGCAAGGAGGAGGACGCAGGAATAGTTCATATAGACTTCGTAGGTGTAGTACTGGCCCTTGTCTTCGACCCGTTTTTTTATTGCCAGTGCCCTGGGGCTCTTGGGATCGAACCAGTGATTGCAGTCCATGATGTATTGCGCGGCCTCAGGAAATTCTTTGACGAATTTGTAGGATGAGGCGGCGCCGCCGAGCACCGAATAGATGCCCTTCGGCCGCACGCGCTGCTGCTGCATGGTGCGCGCGAGCAGGACATATTCATTATAATAGTTCGCCGGGATGACGAGATCGGGGTTCTGCGCCTTGATTTTGAGCACGACGCTTTCGAATTCGCGGGTCGGCGTCGGATGCGGGATCGTTTCCAATACCTGGAAGCCGCGGTCCGGCAGCTGCGCATTGAGGAGCTTGGCGAGGCCTGCGCCGAAGGCGGAATCCTCGTGCACGATCATCACGGTCTTGGCCGGCTTGCCAGCCTGGTCATTGATCGTCACCAGATTGTCGAGTGCGGTCTTGGCGATGACGCCGAAGCCGGGCCCGAAGCGGAAGGTGTTCTTCAACCCGCGGGTGACGATGCTGTCGACGACGCCGACATCCACCACATAGGGCAGGTCGTAGCGCGCCGCGGTCTGGCTCGCAGCCAGGCAGATCGCGCTGGCATAGCCGCCGACCACGGCCGACACGCCGGCCGAGTTCATCTTCTCGACTTCGGCATTGCCGCCGTCCGGCGTCGATTGCGCGTCTCCGAGCATCGGATCGATCTTGGCACCGCCTAGCGCCTTGATACCGCCTGCGGAATTGATGTCATCGATGGCCATGGTGGCGCCCAGACGGCCTTGCTGGCCGGAATAGGAGAGTGCGCCGGACACGGGATGGAGCACGCCGATCTTCACTGCGGCGCCTTGCGCGCGCAGCACGGCCGGGGAATGCAGCAGCGCGGCGGATGCGGTCGCGCCCAGCGCGGTACTGCGCAAGAATGTGCGGCGGCTGAGATACAATGATCGACGAGACATGTGCCCCTCCTGGTAATCGACCAAGCCTAACATCGGTCCAGAGTGGTAGCTATACTACCCTAATCATGGAGCAAGCCCGTGGCACGCAAGGCATGAGCCAGCCGCAAACCATCATCGACAAATTATGGAACGCCCATGAAATTGTGCGGCGCCATGACGGCGAATCTCTACTCTGGGTAGACCGCCACTATGTCCATGAAGGCTCGTTCCACGCCTTCGCCAAGCTTGCCGAACGCAACGCCAAGGTGGCCGAGCCGGGATTGACCTTCGGTGTTGCCGACCATTACGTGCCGACGCGCGGTTCGCGTCGCGACATTGCCAATCCCGAAATCGCGCGCATGGTGCGCCAGGTTGAAGAAAACACGTCGAGGCACGGCATTAGGCTGTTCGGCCTGGACGATCCGGGCCAGGGCATCGTGCATGTCGTGGGTCCTGAGCAAGGTCTGACCTTGCCCGGCCTGTTGATCGTCTGTGGCGACAGCCATACCTCAACTCACGGCGCGCTCGGCGCCTACGCCTTCGGCATCGGTGCATCCGAAGTCGCACATGTACTGATGACGCAGACGATTTGGCAAAAGAAGCCGCAACGTATGCGCATTGTAGTGGACGGCGCGACAACACCCGGAATTTCCGCCAAGGACATCGTGCTGGCGATCATCGGCCATGTTGGCGCCGACGGCGCCACGGGATGTGCGGTCGAGTTCGCGGGCTCGGCGATTCGCGCTCTGTCGATGGAAGGGCGTCTCACCCTGTGCAACATGTCGATCGAGGCTGGCGCGCGCTGCGGGCTGGTCGCGCCTGACACCACGACTTTCGCTTACCTGAAAGGCCGGCCCTATGCGCCGGCGGTTATGGCCTACGAACAGGCGGTCGAAGCCTGGTCGAAGCTTGCGACTGACACAGGTGCGCCGTTCGATCGTGAGGTTGGTCTCGCTGGCGCAAGTATCGCGCCAGTCGTGACCTGGGGCACGAGCCCGCAAGATGCACTGCCGATCAATGCCACGGTGCCCGATCCAGCGCGTGAGCAAAATGCCGAACGCGCCAAATATTTGCGCGACGCGCTTGACTATATGGGCATCGCGCCCGGGAAAAGGCTGACCGATATCGCCGTTGATCGCGTCTTCATCGGATCCTGCACCAATGCCCGCATCGAGGATCTGCGGGCGGCTGCGGCGGTGCTCTCGGGCCGTACCAGCAAGGTGCCGGGCCTGGTTTCGGCCGGCTCCTCATCGGTCAAGCGGCAGGCTGAGGAGGAGGGGCTCGACCGCATCTTCCGCGACGCCGGGCTTGAATGGGGCGAGTCGGGCTGTTCGATGTGTGTCGGCATCAACGGCGATCTTGTCGCGTCGGGCGAGCGCTGCGCCTCGACCACCAACCGCAATTTCCGCGGACGCCAAGGCCCCGGCGCGCGAACGCATCTGATGTCGCCAGCCATGGTAGCAGCCGCCGCGATCGCCGGCCATCTCGCCGATGTGCGTGAGCTTCTCGGCAGCCGCAAGGTGTGACCATGGAAAAATTCACGACCCTCACAGGACCGGCATGCCCGATCAATCAGAGCAATGTGAACACCGATCAGATTCTACCTGCACGCTATCTGAAATGGACGCGCGCGATGGGACTCGGCAAGGTTTTGTTTCGCGACCTGCGCTTTCGTGCCGCAGACGATGAAAATCCGGATTTTCCGCTTAATCAGCCGGCGTGGCGTGACGCCAAGATCGTAGTCGCGGCGCGCAATTTCGGTTGCGGTTCGTCCCGCGAAGCCGCGGTCTACGCGCTCTATGATTACGGCATACGCTGTGTGGTTGCGCCGTCGTTCGGCGACATATTTGCCGGCAATGCCGTGCAGAACGGTCTGCTCACAGCTGCGGTGACCGACGACCAAGCCGCCGAGATGATAGCGTCATTGGCGCAGACACCGAACTTGCAGGTCACCATCGATCTGGAGCAGCAGAGCATCGTGTGTGGCAACCGGACGTATCGTTTTATGATCGACCCGGTTCGCCGTATGCGCCTGCTTAATGGTTGGGACGATATTGATCTGACGGAAAGCTATCGCGCGCAAATCGCCGCCTTCAGAACCAAGGATAAAGCCGAACGGGCGTGGTCGGCTCCAGCCGGACGGACGGATATCTAGCCGCTGCCCCACTGGCTGCCGAAAGCCACAGCAGCCTTCGGGGGCAAAGCCGACGGGGATCTAGCGATCCGTCCAGAAGTTGACGTGGCGGAGCCGTCTTCCGCCCAACTGCGCTGATCGGACTCATCTTTTTGCCGCCGGCGCCGTCCAACCCATGAAATCACCCACGAACGGTCACGCACGGCGATGAACGAAGACGAAAATCGCGCCGGGGTAGGGCAGTTTTCAACTCGCGAGCAATACCGTTAGCTCGCCGATAGTTGAACATCAGAAATTAGAACCTCTGTGACTACCGATCGTGGTCTAGCTTCAGCCCAGGCCGAGTCCGTCGCGAATCCTGCCCGAGCCCGCCCGTGCACGAGGAAGTATTCCCTCGTCATTTGCTGTGATTCACAGGCGCACGATGACTCGCCCGCCACGGGCCATCGGCCACGTAGTCGCCGCCGGTCAGGACCGCGATCACGCCCGGCGTTCGTCGCGCGGCGGCCGCGTTGATCCGCTCCACCATGGCATGGGCGTGCGGCGCGCGCACGAACGCCGCTATCGCCTGGCCCGGGGTCGAGATGTCGTCGGAATACTCCCGCGCCCCGCGTAAGCCGCAGGTCCTCGAAGCGCAGCATCGACGGTCCGACATACGGTCGACCTTCGGCTCTCGGTTTTCGATCCATTGTTTCTTGCCGGATTCTGTGAAAACGCCGGAGCGTTCGGCAGACACTTAGACGGCTGTCCGGGCCGGCTTGAGTTCTGCGCAGAAGCTGCCTAGGCCAGCTAGTTCCTTATGCAGCTTGCTTGCGCTCGGCCCCATCGTCATGGGCACGCCCATATTCACAGCCTCAATCGCTTCTGGATGGTCGGCAATAAAGAACATCGTCTCGTTCCGGAGAACGCGTTCGACATGTTTGCGGCGGGAGACAGTGCCGAATAGGCCTTGCTGGCAGCGATTAAGCGCGATCGCTATTTGCAGCACGTTCGTGGTCGAACGCAAGAGCGATAGCGTTTCGGAAATCTGGCGCAGATTGGGGATCGTATTGAGTCCGGTAATAATGGCGCCATCGGACGCGGCGATAACTTGGGTGGTCCAGGAAAACCAGGTGAGCGGAAAATCGATGAATACAAAATTGTAGCGCGTCGCGATCATGCTGAAGAGCGCGTCGAGCGCATTGATGTTTAGATCTTCCGACACGAATTTTGAGCGCGGGGCCGCGAAGACGTCGATACCACTTTTATGATTGGTCTTGAACGACTCAAATAGATGCTCATCGAAACGATCAGGCGCATTCGATAACTCGCCGATCTGTAGCCTCGGTTCGCTATCGAGGTAATCGCAAATATGGCTGGTCTGAAAGTCGAGATCGATAATGCAAATTGCGCGCAGCCCGGTGCTTTTGCTGGTCTTGAGGTGAATGGCGGTTTCCAGCGCCAAAGTCGTATTGCCGACCCCGCCAGCACTTGGAACAAACGAGAGAGTAACCGGGTGTACCGGGTGCGACGTGCCGGTCGTCGGGTGCGACGAGCCAGATGCAGGCTCGATCCGCCGTTGTCGGCGCGCGATGATATCGGTCACTTCCCGCGGCTCGCCGCGTGCCGAGGCCCAGTCAGCGCCGCCGGTACGCACTAAGCGCTTATAGTCGCTGGCCGAAATTTCATCACTGATGAGGATGATAAAGATATCTTCGCCGTAGCGTTCAGCCACGTCGACCAGACGATCCACATAACCATGATTTCCCGGTGGTGCGATGACAAGGACGGTCGCAGATTCGCCCCCCTTGACCGTCGACTGCCGCTCGAAAACCTTATCGAAGCTTGGTACCTCGATGAGGTCTGGGATCGTCGCGAGAAGTCCGGTTTCGATTGTGCTCCGCGTCTCTGACGCGGAGTTCCCACCTAGCAAAAAGACGGCCATCACACAGCTTCCATATCGATCATGATCCGCAGGAGCCGCTTCCCCCGCTGGAGCAAAGGTCCTCGGCTGTGATGGTCGTGGTCATGGCAGGCATACGTACACTGCTGCCGAGTAGGTAGCTAAGGAAAAAGAAGCGAAACCGCATGTTTTGCAGCGAGACGATGATGGTGGGTTGGGGCCCCCCTGGGCGACCGGCATAGCCCAGCCCGGTTTGCTGGTACACAACGTGCACGTTTGCCGTCGTAATTGAAGGCAGCAAATCGCACATGCCGGTTGCGTAGTAAGACGTGGCATCGCCACAGGCTGTGCTGCCGCGCCCGAATACAATTCGGTTCATGGCAACCGCATCGAAGGGGTTGGCAACCATGCCGGCACAGGTCCCAGCGCAGGTGCAAGTGGCCGTCTCGCCGTCACAGGCGACGGTGAATTGCGGCATGGCCAAGGGGCCGCCGGACGCATTCAGCGCGACGGGAACCGCGCTAGTCAATTGATTGAGTCCGGCTGCCACCGGATCCGAGACGGCGGCAATGCGAGCGCCGACTTCGACTGCTTTCGCAGCAGTATTCCACTGGTACAACGCATAGAGCAGGTCGACAGAGCCGAACATGACAAGGATGATGAGCGGCAACAGAATGCTGAATTCGACAAGCAAGCTACCCGTTTCATCACACGCGAGCGAAGCTCGGCTCATTGCACACCCCCCAGCGATGCCGATCCGCCAACCCAGCGTTCCTGATGGGAGACGCTAATCGTCAGTGCACTGAGCCCAAGAAGACGCAAGAATCCTAAGGAGGAATCGGCGAAATGCGTCGAGACCGTAATGATGGGAATCATCGTTCTGCCACTTAGGGCACCGTCAGAATTATCCCATGGGGTGATGGTAACGCTGACGTCTGCGATATTCCAGCCGGGCACGCGCGGGGTGCCGCCGCCTATCGAACCGGCTACTGCGAGGTTCATGGCTCCAACCTGATTGGTCGCGCTGGTCGGGTCGGCGGTGAGCGCGAGATAGCGTGCGGCGTCCCTCACGCCGGCGGTGATTAACTGCTCCTGATAGAAGAAAAAGCTGAACTCGAGGACGCCACCGACTAAAGCGAGCAATAAGGGGAGCACAATGCTCGCCTCGATCAGCGCTGAGCCGCGCTCACTGGTCCATAGCGACTTTGACCTTCTGGTCATCAGGTACTCCCAAGGCAAGTATAGCCGCCCAAGTCATCGGAAGTGAAGGAGGCTGTCCTAGATTGAAAAACAGGACTCCGCCGTGGGGTGAGGGACGTGGTGCTTAAGTTATAAAATGCCGAACAAGCTGAACTGCTACTAGCTTGCGCTCACAAGATTGCCATTATCGCCGCCGGTGCCGCACTTGATGTTCTGCGTAACGGTAGAAATCGGAAAGCGGCGGACTGAGGCCGAGCGACCAGCCCGCCGCAAAACTTTGAATAGTATTATTTGAAGGAGTTGCGCCCGCCGCCTGTGCGGCGGTCGCACAACGTGCAGCCATCTCGACGCCATGCTGCAATCCCGCGTGCGTCCATATGCCCCTCGCGCGTTGGCGTGTATGCCTTCGGGCTCCATCGGATGCGCCCGGTCCCCGATGTGGTTGGGCCATAGCTGCTGCCGGATGCTGTTGGGGAAGAGTGAAGCGACGCTCACCGGTTCCGTCGACCCGTGGCTACGCCTCTGACTGCGTCCGCAATCGAGCGCAAGCCGCTAACGATTTGGCATCCTCCGTTCCACATGGAACGGACTTGTCGTTGCTGATGACACTCACCCTCTATTAGTATCCACCGGG
>Ga0210395_10000774_pt1 | contig 24568 bp, 23 predicted proteins | sample IncBWH4OmetaG_FD_150861 | JGI IMG/M metagenome (GOLD analysis project Ga0210395, IMG submission 150861) | Forest soil microbial communities from Barre Woods Harvard Forest LTER site, Petersham, Massachusetts, United States - Inc-BW-H-4-O ... | reverse complement strand
CGAGGCCCAGGACCCCGGCTCGATGTCCTGCGCTTCCTCCCGAGGATCGCCATCGCAGCCCATCGCGTCCCCACTATTTTCTGATCGCAAGCTTAACGAGTGTTGCCCCGGCCGGGTAGAGGGCCGCGGCGCGGTTCGCCGAGAGCGGCCCGGAGCCACCCCTTCGATATTGGCGAACAATACACCGTCATGGTCGTCCGACGCTGGTGCAGTCATGACCAGAACGTCAGCCAAATTGCCGTTCGCCAGCCCCCGTGGCCGGCGGCGAAATAAAAAGGGCGCCTATGCAGGCGCCCTTTTTTTGCGCGGCCCGGTTGCTTACGAACCTGGGGCCGGCGGTGGCCCGGGTGGCGCCGGAGGCGGTGGCGGGGAGCCACCTTCGATAATCTCCGTGCGGCGGTTCTGCGGCTCGCGCACTCCGGGCGGCGTCGGCACCTTGAGGTCGTTCTGACCAACGCCGGTCACCGTCATCGCATCCTGTGGCACGCCGGCCTGAGACAGCGCCCCGGCGACGTTCTGCGCACGCTGCTCCGAGAGCTTCTGGTTGTAGGCAGGAGAGCCGGAGGTGTCGGTGTGCCCGATGGCCTGAACCGGCACCGGCGGCTGGGATTTGAAGGTGGCGGCGGCAGCCTCGACGATCTGCTGACCCTCCGGCGTGATATTGGCTCGATCCCAGTCGAAAAACACCGTGAAGTTATGTTCCGGCGGCGGCGGGGGCGGCGGGGGGGGGGGGGGGGGGGGGGGCGGCGCCGGCTGTGCGCAGGCGGCAAGCGCGAGTACCGAGCACAGCAGGAAAAAGCGTTTCATCTGTTCCTCCGGCAGTTGAACGCCGCACAATATGTTAAATCTACCGATCGCACTAGCAGCAAAACGACAGGCTGGAAGGCGGCCTCGCAGCATTTGTGCGACGTTACAAAAAGCGTCCGGGTCCCCGCCGCGACGACGGCGCCGCCGCAGAATTCAACCGCCGGCAACTCCCTCGGTGTTGACATAGACCGCGTAGATCGACTGGCTGGCGGCCATAAACAGCCGATTTCGTCTGCGCCCGCCAAAGCACAGATTGGCACAGCGCTCGGGCAGTGCGATTTGGCCGATCATCGTCGCGTCCGGTGCGAACACGACGACCCCGTTGAGCGCGGGCGTCATCCCCCAGCCGCACCACAAATTGCCGTGCACATCGCAGCGGAAGCCGTCTGGGGTGCCGTCGCCGGGACTGACAAAGACTCGGCCATCAGCCAGCCGGACACCGTCGTCGACAACATCGAAGACGCGAATCTGCCGCGGGACCGAGCGCGACTCGACGACGTAGAGCTTCTTTTCGTCGGGCGAAAAACACAGCCCGTTGGGCCCGTTGATGTCGCCGGCGACGACCGCCGCCTGGCCGGTCTTGCCATCGACGCGGTAGACGTTGGTCGGCAATTCGGGCGGCGATCTCTCGCCCTCGTAATTCCCCAAAATCCCGAACGGCGGGTCGGTGAACCAGATCGAATCGTCCGATTTGACAACCACGTCGTTTGGCGAATTGAGGCGCTTGCCGTCGTAATGGTCGAGAATGACCGTGATCGAACCGTCATATTCGATACGGATTACGCGCCGCCCTTCGTGCTCGCAGGTGACGAGCCGGCCGTGGCGGTCGCGGGTGTTGCCGTTCGAATGATTGGAGGGTTTGCGAAAAACCGCGCAGGCCCCGGTCTCCTCATCCCATCGCATCATGCGATTGTTGGGGATGTCGCTCCACAACAGATAGCGGCCGTCGCCAAACCAAACCGGCCCCTCGGCCCAGCGGAAACCGGTCGCGAGGCGCTCGACCGCCGCGTTGAACGGCGGCTTGATCGCGTCGAAACGCCGGTCGAGGGTGCGGATCGCCGGGTCGGGGTAGCTCTGCGCCGGTTCCCAGCTTCTGGCAATCATCGGCGAGGCCGCGCCGATGACGAGAGTGTCCCCCACCCCTCCCGGAATTGCGCTCATCCGATGTCCCCCTGATTGTCGAACGCGGGATGCCGATGATAGAATCGAGCCGGATCGGGCAGCGGCCCGTCCGGCTCCTCTTTGGCCGGGACCTCGCCTATCCCGGCCGAAAGCGTCCGCGCCGCGGACGAGCTGTCGTCAGATGGCTTTTTCCTCGCGCAGTTTCGCCAGTTCGTCCTTGCTGAGGCCGAGCAGTTCGCCATAGACCGCGTCGGTGTCGGCGCCGAGCAATGGCGACGCCGTGATCGGCACCTTCGAGCCGCTCATCTTGACCGGCCAGCCCGGCATCTTGAAATCGCCACGCACCGGATGCTTGACGGTAACAAAAATTTCTCGCCGGTTGAGGTCGGGGTCGTTCGACAATTCCATCGTATCCATGACCGCGCCGGCCGGAATGCCCTGCTCGCCGAGCCGCTTCATGACCTCGATCTTGTCATACTGCTTGGTCCATTCGGAGAGCATTTCATCGACCACATGGCGGTTCTTGAAGCGCTCCTCCGGGCTGTCGAAACGCGGATCGCCGATCAGATCCTCGCGCCCCATCATCTTCAAGATTCGTTCCCAATGCTGCTGGTTGGCACGTGAAGTATAGATATAGCAATAGTCGTTCGGGCCGCCGCCCTTGCATGGATACGTCTCGCTCGGTGAATTGGTGCCCATGATGCTTTGGTTGCCCATGCGCGGTGCAGCATGGCCCCACAGATATTGGGCAGCGTAGGAAATGCGGCCGTAATTGATGACGCATTCCTGCATCGCACAGCGGATCAGCTGACCCTGGCCGGTGAACTGGCGCTGATAGAGCGCCGCCAAAACGCCGATCGCGGCGTGCAACCCGGTGCCGGTGTCGCCGATCGTCGGACCGGGCTTGATCGGCCGGCCGTCGGGCTCGCCGGTGATCGACATCGCACCGCCGGTCGCCTGCGCAATCATGTCAAAGGCGAGGTAGTTCTTGTACGGGCTGTCTTCGCCGAACCCCTTGACCGAGACATAGATGATCCGAGGATTGATCTCGCGCACCACATCGTAGCCAAAACCGAGCCGTTCGATCACCCCGGGCGCGAAATTCTCGGCAAAGACATCGCCCTTTTCGATCAGCCCGCGCAGGATGGCACGGCCCTTGTCGGACTTCAGATTGGCGGTCACACTCTTCTTGTTGGCGTTGAGCAGCATGAAATATTGAGAATCGACGCCCTTTTTGTCGGTCGATGCGCCGCGGCCCTGCTCGCCCCTGGTCGGCTCCTCGACCTTGATGATCTCGGCGCCGAGCCAAGCCAAAGTCAGAGTGCAGGACGTTCCCGCCTCGAATTGGGTCAAATCCACGACCCGCACGCCATGCAAGGCGCCCTGCGCCACGCTCGGGGTCTGGCCGTCGGTCTCGGGCGTCGGGTCGTTGGGCATAGGATTCCCTCCTGGGTCGTCATTCGTCGCCGCCGCGCGCGGCCTCGATGTCAGTCTATCGCCGCACCGTCTCGATGACCATACGCGGATGCGCCATTTGTCGCATGAGCGGGTCGCGCCGATCGCTTGGCTGAACCCCAAATCCGCCGCGTTGCAGAATCGGCGCCTTCGCCTCCAGCCCAGCAAGCCGCGGCGCGGGCGGCGGGGTCAAGCGGCCCCGGTCGGTTTGCCCTAAGCTCGTGATCGTGCAAGCCGATCTACCGCTGGCGGGGCCGGCGCGATCGCCGTTAAACTCTATTTGGCAACGGACCGATATTCGCGAGAATCGGGAGGACGAGGATGGATTTCGGCGCGTCGATGTTTTTCACCGAGTATTCGATGGCCCCGGGCGAATTTGCCCAGGCGCTCGAAGCGCGCGGCTTCGAGTCGGTGTGGGCGCCCGAGCATTCGCACATCCCGAGTTCGAGGCTGTCGCAGCCGGCTTCGGGCGGGCAGCTCGGCCGGCAATATTACGACGTGATGGACCCGTTTGTGAGCCTGAGCGCCGCGGCGATGGCGACCAAGAATTTGAAGGTCGCGACCGGCGTTTGCCTGGTGATCCAGCGCGATACGATCCAGACGGCAAAGTTGGTGGCCTCGCTCGACCAGGTTTCGGGCGGTCGTTTTCTGTTCGGCATCGGCGGCGGCTGGAACCAGGAGGAGATGGCCGACCACGGCACCGTGTTCAAAACCCGCTTTAAGCGGATGCGCGAACAGATCGAGGCCATGCGAGCGATCTGGACCGAGGAAGAACCCGAATACCACGGCGAGATCGTCGATTTCCCAAAGATGAAAACCTGGCCGAAACCGGCGCAAAAGCCGCATCCTCCGGTGATCGTCGGCGGCGCCTTCCCGCATAGCGCGCGGCGCGCGATCCGCTATGGCGATGGCTGGGTGCCGAATGCGAGCCGGCCGCAATACGGCGACGTGACAGAGTTTCTGCCGCAATACCGGCAGATGGCGACCGACGCGGGGCGCGATCCGGTCAGCGTCCCGGTGTCGATCTTTGGCGCACCCGAAGATCTCGACCGGCTGAAGCGCCATCGCGACCTTGGCATCGCCCGCGAAATCGTCACCTTGCCCTCGGCCCGGTCCGACCAGATCCTGCCGGTCCTCGACCGCTGGGCCGAACTGATCCGCCAGACGCGCCACTGACCTGGAGGGGTTCCGTCCAATGCTGAGCTTGCAACAGGCGTCGGTGATCGTCGACAAGGCGCTCGAACACGGCCGCAAACTCGGTTTCAAGCCGTTGACCGTCGTCGTTCTCGACGCCGGCGGGCATTTGAAAGCGATGAAGCGCGAGGACGGGTCGAGCCTGTTGCGGCCCGAGATCGCCGGCGGCAAGGCGTGGGGCGCGCTCGGCATGGGGTTTGGCGGGCGCGAATTCGCCCGCCGCGCCGCCGCCAACCCGGTCTTTATCCAGGCGCTCAGCGTCGCCTCGGGCGGGCGGGTCGTCCCGGTGCCGGGTGGGGTTTTGATCCGCGACGCGGCCGGTGAGATCCTGGGCGCGGTCGGCATCAGCGGCGACACCTCCGAGAATGACGAAACCTGCGCCGTCTACGGCATCGGGGTCGCCGGCCTCGTCGCCGACACCGGCGACCCCGCCTGAGGTCTGCGCCGGCTCCGCGGCCGAGCCCGGTTCTGCGGCAGGGGCGCCGCGGCGTCGCAGCGGATATCGCGGACTCCGCCTCACCGGATCCGCAAAGCCCGATCGCGCCGAACTGCTTGCCGAACTCGAGGGCATCCGAGCGATGGCGCCGGCCCCCAAACCTGGCGCTGGTTACCCCTCGGCCGAACAGCTGATTCGCGAAGACCGCGACAGCTGGTGACCCTTGTGGTCGACCCAAGCGCCGTACGGTCAAGTGCGCCGCTGCCACTGGCGCGGATCGCGGCTGCTATGAAAGCAGGCGACGACGTAGGCGGTTCCGTTTACGACCCGAAAGAACAAGCCATAGGGAAAGCGCCGGCACCGGGCGCGGCGCACATCTCTGAAAACGACAGGGAATTGCTGCGGCGCGGCAGCAATTCGCTCGACAACCGTTTCGATCTCGGCAGTAAAGCGAGCGGCCAACCCGGGCCGCGAGCAGCATACCAATCGCGAGCTTCGAATATTTCCGCTTGTGCCGCCGGTGTGAATATGACCGGCGGCACGGTTAGCGTTAGCGTCGTTGCCGAAGCTCGCTTCTGAGCTCCTCCCAAGAGATGCCGTTCTCCCGGTCCTGGTCGAAGCACGCGATCCGACGCTCCAATTCGGCACGCTGCGCCCCGGTCACGGGGACGTCCTTGTCCTCGAGGCTGTCCCACAGCCGTGCAATGAGTTCGAGCCGCTGTTGCGGCGAAAGCCTGGCCAGATCGGATGTCAGGTCGGTCATGAGCAGCGTTCTTGCTTATTCCGCGGCTTGGCGGGCGGGTTCGGGAGTGAAGGTGGCTGCCGGCAGCCGGGGGAGAACTTCTTTCGCCATCAGGCGAATGCCTTTTTCGGCTTCCCGGTGGTCGAGAAAGCCCGAGCGGCCGATAAAGATGAAATTGGCGAAGCCGCCGACCTTGTCGTAGATGTCCATGATCTGCCGGTAGACCGTGTCCGGGTTGCCGGCGACGAGGATGCCGCGGGCGATTGCCTCCTCGGCGGTGATGCCGATCAGGCTCTGGCCCGGGCGCTGCGCCGCGGGGCTCCCCGGCCGCGGCTGGGTGCGGTAGTTTTGCGCGGCGAATTCGGGCGGCGTCCGCCCCGGCAGAAATTTCGACATCTGCGGCGATTGTTTGAGGCTGGTATTCAAAAACCACAGCAACTTGCTGCCGACGCGAACCCCTTCCTCGTCGGTCTCACCGACATAGGCGAGGGCGGCGTAGGCGAAGCGGTCGCTGCCGGGCGCCGGCAACCCGGCCTCATGACGGGCGGCGCGATAGGCGTCAAAGGCGCGCTTGCTCGCCTCGGGCCCGCGCAGGACCAGCGCATTGACCATGCCGCGCCGGCCCAGCTCAGCCGAGGTCTCGGGGTCGCCGGTCGCCGCCCACATCGGCGGGTGCGGGCGCTGGTAGGTGGGCGGCCAGATGTTGACGTGACGGTGGGTATAGTGCTTGCCCTCCCAGCTGAACGGGCCGTCATGCGAGGTCAGCGTCTTTTGAATGAGGTCGATCGCCTCCCAGAAGCGGTCGACATAGCCGACCGGGTTGGCGTTGCCCGAGACCATCTCGCTGTCGCCCGATTTGACAAAGCCGATGTCGAGCCGGCCATGCGAGATCACATCGGCGGTCGCGTATTCCTCGGCGATGCGCACCGGGTCGGGGCGCACCGTGATCAAGGTGCCGAGGCTGAGGATGCGGACCTTTTTGGTTTGGCGCGCGAGGATGCCGAGGATCATCGGGCTCGCGCCATAAAGGCTGTTGATGCCGGAGTGATGCTCGATCGAAACGACGTTGACGCCGAGATCGTCGCACAGCAGATGCTCGTCGAGGCATTCGGCAAACAGATCGGCGGCGATCTTGGGGTCGCAATACCTGTTCGGCAGGCTCGCGCGCACCGACGGGGCGGCGTCGAGGACATTCTGCGGCACAAACGGGTAGACGTTCTCGCAATGATACCAGGCGCGCATAAAGCTGATCTCCATAACCCCGACCGAGCCCCGATCTTGGGTCATTCGCCCGGCGGTGACAAGATGACGGCCACCGACGCGGCGAGGATGGGCGGCATGCGGCTCAAACCGGAATCCGACCTTCACCCGATGGAGGATCGTGGGTGAGCCGGCCGCTGCTGGTCGTCGATGGCGACTCGTTCGCCCACCGCGCCTACCACGCCTTGCCGAAATCGATCCGGCGGCGCGACGGCGGGGGCGGTGGTGCCATCGTCGGCTTTGCGAATTTCCTGGTGCGTTTCTATGCGCAGGAAGAGCCGCGCGCCGTGCTTGTCGGCTGGGACACGCTCGACGCGCCGACCTATCGTCATCAGGCGCTCCCAGGCTATCAAAGCGGGCGGGAGTTCGACGCAGAGCTGTTGGACCAACTCGATATCCTGCCGCTCTTCGTCGCCGCCTGCGGCTTTGCCGCCGCCAAGGCCGCGGGCTGCGAGGCCGACGACTTTCTCGCCGCCGCCGTCGCGCATGAGGAGAAGCGGGGCGGGACCGCCATCGTGGCGAGCGGCGACCGCGACGCCTTCCAGCTCGCTTCGGAGAAGACGGTGATCCTGCAGCCCGTGCGGGCCGGCGAGATCGCGAGGATCGGCCCGGCGGAGGTGCGCGACCGCTATGGCGTCGATCCCGGGCAGGTGCCCGATTTCATCGCCTTGCGCGGCGACCCGTCGGACAAGATCCCCGGCGCCAAGGGTGTCGGGCCGAAGGGGGCAGCGGCCCTGTTGCAGCGCTACGGCTCGCTCGAAGCAGCCCTCGCCGACGGCCGGTTCGCGGCCCAGGCCGACGAGTTGCGGCTCTACCGCCGGATCGCGACGATGAACGCGGCGGCGCCGCTGCCCCGCCTTGACGACCAGACGCCGCGCTGGGCCGCCGCCGCGGCCCTGGCCCGCGAATGGGGCCTCGGCCAACTGGCCGATCGCCTTCTCGCGCTCGCGGGAGCCGCCACCGATTAAATCGTGTCTACCGGGCCCTCATCCCTTGGTATCCACGTCCGGAAGTGGGTGCCGGGAGCCGGACGCTATGCGCTGGACGCCGTCTGCTTGCTCCCGGTGTCCGAGGCGCGCGTAATCATGTCGAGCAGGCGATGGCGGGCGATCGCGGCATCGAAACCGGGGCTGACGGGCTTGCCGCCGCGGATGGCTTCGCCTAGGCGGCGGTAGAGCTGCGCCACATTGTACGGCGACTCGGCCGGCGTTTCCTGCGGCACCCAGCGGTATTTGCCGGGGATCGGCATATCGGCGAGTGCCGCATCGCCGCCGCGAGCGCCCTTCAGGATCAGTTCCTGGCGCTGCATCGAATTGCGCGAGGTGGGGGTCAGCTGGAGGTCGCCCGCTTCGCCGTGGATCTCGAACAGAAAGCCGGTCCCGCGCGCCATGCCGCCGCGGATCTGAAACGACACAACCGCGCCATCGCCGACGATCCCGTTGACGACGAGCTGGTCGGGTGAGGTCTTGGCGATCGGTCCGCCGGTGTCCTGCGCCGGTATCCGGTCGCGCTGGCTGACGACAAAGGCGGAAAGCTCGCGGAATTCGCCGAGGCAGTGGCACAACGCGTCGATCTGATGACCGCCGGTGATCGTCAGCAGATTGGCGCCGTTGGTGGTGTCGGCCTGGTAGGCGCGGTCGATCGAGGCGCCCCAATTCGGCGCGCAGCCGATCATCGTCGCCGCCAGCACCCGGCCGACATAGCCGTCGGCGACCAGGTCTTTCACGTAGTCGATTGCCGGCGACACCTGGCCCTGCAGCCCGACGGCATGGCGCACCCCGGCGCGCTCGGCCGCCGCGAGCAGGCGCGCAGCTTCCCCGGTGTCGCGGCCGAGCGGCCATTCGCAATAGACGTGCTTGCCGGCCGCGATCGCGGCCATCACCGGGCGATAATGGTCGGGCACCTTGACGCTGACCGTGACCAGATCGACGTCCGGGTGCCGGGCCAGCTGTTCGGGGTTGGAAAACGCCAATTGGACGCCGAAATGGCGCGCCGCCGCCTCGGCTGAGTCCTGGCGGGTCGTGCAGACCGCGGCGATTTCGAACTCCGGCAATGCGCGGAGCGCCGGGATGTGCGCGATCGAGGCAAACCCCCGGTTCGGACTGACGCCGATAATGCCAACCCGGATTTTGCTGGCGTTTGTCGCCATGGCTGCCTCGCTATCGCCGACAATCCGCCGCGAACGGATGCGTTTAGTGACCTGCGGGAATCCGCACCGGCATCGAGCGCATGCCGTGGATGAAGTTCGAGTAGGTGCGGCGCGGCGGCGCCAAGACCTCGATGACCGGATGGCGCGGCAGCAATTCCTCCCACAGGATGCGCAATTGCAATTCGGCGAGGCGGTTGCCGACGCAGCGATGGATGCCGAACCCGAACGACAGATGCTGGCGCGGGCGCGGCCGGTCGATGATGAAATTGTCGGGGTCGTCGATCGCCTCGGGATCGCGGTTGCCCGAGACGTACCACATGACCACCTTGTCGCCCGCGCGGATCTGCCGGCCGCCGAGTTCGGCGTCCTGCGTCGCGGTGCGCCGCATATGGATGACCGGGGTCACATAGCGGATGATCTCCGGCACCAGGCTCGCGATCAGCGCCGGATCGTCGCGCAGTTTCTGGTACTCGCACGGATGCCGGCTAAGCGCGTCGAGGCCGCCGGTCATCGAGTTGCGCGTGGTGTCGTTGCCGCCGACGATCAGCAACGACAGATTGCCCATGAATTCGCGCAATGGCATGTCCTGCGTCGCCCGGCCGTGCGCGAGCACCGACAACAGATCGAATTTCGGCGGCTCTTTGGCGCGCTCGTTGAAGAGTTCGGCCATCCGCTCGGCCATTTTCTTTAATTCGTCGAACTTTTCCTGTTCCGAATGCACCGGCGATTCGGGAGCATGGACGTTGCAGATCACGACGTCGGACCAATAGGTCAGCCGGCGCCGGTCTTCCCAGGGATAGTCGAACAGGGTCGCGAGCATCATCGTCGTCAACTCGACCGACACCCGCTCGACCCAGTCAAAGGTTTCGTTCCGCGGCAGACCCTCGATCACCCGGATCGTGCGCTCACGGATCGTCGCTTCCATCTCGGCGAGGTTTTGCGGTGCGACGATTGGGCCGACCACCTTGCGTTGCTCGTCGTGCTTGGGCGGGTCCATGCGGATAAAGCTCTCGCGCTCGAGCCCCTTCGGCTGATCCTCGACCGCAATCCCGCCGAGTTCGGACGAGTAGACGCCGTGGTCGATTTCGACCTGCATGATGTCTTTGTATTTGGTCACCGCCCAGTAGGGGCCATAGCGGCTCTCCGGGCACCAATGCACCGGGTCGTCGCGGCGCAGGCGTTCGAAATAGGGGTGCCAAGCGTCGTCCTGGTAGAGTTGCGGGTCGCTGACGTCGATCTGTTCGAGCGGGATCGAATAGGCGTCATCCCTGGTTGCTCTTTCAGCCGCTGCCGCCATCGCTGTCTCCCTCGTTCTCGCGCCTTGTTTGGTTTTAGTGCTGGGTTTGGTTTTAGTGCTGGCCATCCGGCATGCGCACGACCAGGCCGTCGAGTTCGTCGCGCATCGCAATCTGGCACGACAGCCGGGAATTGGGCTCGGCCGCCGCGGCAAAGCCGAGCATGCTCGCTTCCATCGAGCCGGGTTCGGGCGTCCCGATCTTTCCGAGCCACGCCGGATCGATATAGACGTGACAGGTCGCACAGGCGCATTCGCCGCCGCAATCGGCGTCGATGCCGGGCACGCCGTTGTTGACCGCGCCGCGCATCACCGAGAGCCCGGGCGGCACCTCGACCCGGTGTTCGGTGCCGTTGAATTCGATAAAGGTGACCCTGGGCATTCGCGGCGCCTCCGGGCAGCTACACTACTCGCGAAACGCCCGGAGCGCGAGCCTCGCGGCAAACTGTCGAATACCCGCGGACACGTTATGCGTCGGCGATCCGGTAGGCCCGCGCGGCGGTGTCGTGCAACAGCGCCGCTCGTTCGGAAGCCGAGTGATCCTTGGAAAAGCGCTTGCAGGCGTTGAAAAAGACATGGTGGGAGAACGACACCTTGTCGACCGGAAAGTTACTCTCGAACATGCAGCGGCCGGGGCCGAACTGCTCGATGCAGTAGCCCATGATCGGCGCCATCGCCGCCGACAATTCTTCCGAGCCGATCGGCTTCTCGCGCGTGTGCCAGTCGAACCCGAGCCGCGGCATGCCAATCCCGCCGAGCTTGAGGTTGACGTTGGGGCACAGCGCCACCGCGGCGAGGCCGCGCCGCCAGGCCACCATCACCTCGTCGTCGCGGTTGCCGTAGGGGCCGACCCGCTGCAACCCGCCGAGATGATTGAGCACGATCGTCAGCCCGGGCACCGCCTTGGCGAAATCGGCGAGCTCCGGCAATTGCGGGAAGCATACGCCGGTGTCGAGCGACAGCCCCATCCGCGCCAATACCCGCGCGCCGGCGCGATATTCGGCGCTCGCGAGCACGCCCTCTTTTTCCCGGTTGCCGATTTCGGGGTGCCGGTCCCAGGTGACCGTATGCCGGATGCCGCGGAACCGGTTGGGGCTCGCTGCCTGCAATGCCTCGAGCACCGGGGCCACCCGGTCGCCAAGCTTCAAATCGGCATGGCCGACAATCGCCGCCGCCGCCCGTAAGGGGCCGTAGAGCCCGGTGGCGCTGGCGGCGGCCAAGCCCTGGACAAATTCGACCTCGCCCACCGGGCGCAATTCCGCCGGCCCGTCGGGGCGGTACATCGAACGCGCCTCGATAAACACGGTGGACCGCACCTTGTGCCCGCAATTCAAATCGGCCGCCAATTCGTGCAGCAGATAGCGCTGGTAGGGGACGCGCTCCGAGCGAAAATCCCAGAAATGATGATGCGGATCGCAGATCGCGATCTCCGGCTCCAGGGTCTCTTCCTGGGTCAGGGCCAGCCAGTCGTTTCCTCCGTAAGGCATCGTGGCCTCCTTGTTGATGTTGATTTTCCGCAGCGTCGAGCGACAGCATATTGGGAGGGCATATTCCAAACAATCTCCAGAGGGAGGAGCCTCTCATGATCGTCGGAAATGGCCGGTTCAAATACCGCGTCAAAGCCGATTGGGCGAAATTGCCCGACGGCTGGTCGTTCAAGGAAGTCGGCGGGGTCGGCGTCGACGGCAACGACAATGTCTACGTCTTCAGTCGCGGCGAGCACCCGATGATGGTGTTCGACCGCGCCGGCAATTTTCGGCACTCGTGGGGCGAGGGCCACTATCCACGACCGCACGGCGTCCATATGGGCCCCGACGATTCGATCTATCTGACCGATGACGGCGGCCATTTCGTGCGCAAATGCACACTCGACGGCAAGGTGTTGCTCGAGATCGGCATACCCGGAAAACCCGCACCCTATATGAGCGGCGAGCCGTTCCACCGCTGCACCCACACCGCGCTGTCGCCGAAGGGCGAGATCTACGTCTCGGACGGCTATGGCAATTCGCGCGTGCACAAATATTCGCCCGACGGCAAACTCTTGATGTCGTGGGGCGAGCCCGGCACCGGTGAGGGCGAGTTCAACATCGTCCACAACATCTGTACCGACGCCGATGGCTGGGTCTATGTCGCCGATCGCGAGAATCACCGCGTCCAGGTGTTCGACGGCAACGGCAAGTACGAGACCCAGTGGAACAACCTGCACCGGCCGTGCGGCATGTACATGCCCTATGGCCGTCAGCCGATCTGCTATATCGGCGAAGTGGGCCCGGCCGCCGCGGTCAGCCGCGACATTCCCAATCTCGGGCCGAGGGTCAGCATCGTCGATCATCAGGGCAAATTGATCGGCCGCTTTGGCGACACGCCCGCCGGGACTGAACTCGGCAAGTTCCTGGCGCCGCACGGCCTCGCCGTCGATCGGCACGGCGACATTTATGTCGGCGAGGTGTCGTGGACCGCCTGGCCGCAAATCTACCCCGGCCGGCCGCACCCGGCCGATCTGCGCTCATTGCAAAAATTCGAAAAGGTCGAGTAAGCCCGCAGCGAGGGAGGCTAATTTTGCCGATCCATTATGAAAAGCGCGACGGGGTCGCCTACATCACGCTGAATAACCCCGAAAAGGCGAACATCCTCGACAAGCCGACATCGGACGCGATTTCGCAGGCCTGGATCGATTTCTGGGAAGACCGCGACATCCGCTGCGCGATCCTGACCGGCGCCGGCAACCGGCATTTTTGCGGCGGCCACAATCTGGCGCCGCGCCGGAACATCACCGAGGAGGAACGCGAATATCTGCGCACCCAGCGCATCTTTTGGCCGCTCGCAGGCACCGTCCACGGCCAAAAGACCGGTGTCGACGGCCGCATGGGCGACCATTACCCGCGGGTGTGGAAGCCGGTCATCGCCGCGGTCAACGGCTGGGCCGCCGGGGCGGGGCTCTACATCCTCTTATCCTCGACCGACATCCGCATCGCCAGCCGCGAGCATGCGCGCTTCAAATTCGCGCTGACGACCCAGGGCTGGCTCGGCCATGGCCCTGGCGCCAGCCTGCTCGTCAAACAGCTCCGCTACATCGACGCGATGAAGATTTTGCTGACCGACGAACCGTTCGACGCCGCGGAGGCCTTGCGCATAGGGCTCGTCAACGAAATCGTGCCGCACGCAGAGCTGATGGAGCGGGCGGAAAAGATCGCCCGCCACATCGTGACCTTGCCGCCGGTCGCGGTGCGCATGATGAAGGAGTTTGTCGTCCGCTTTGGCGATTTGCCGACCGACCAGGCCTGGCATGTCCAAAACCTAATCAACAATCTGTTGATCCAGGTAACGACCGACGGCGAGGAGGGCCGCCGCGCCTTCAACGAAAAGCGCCCGCCCGACTTCACCGGCGCCTTGCGCCGTCGCGGCGAAGCCTGGGAAGAACCCTCCGAAGAAGACCGGAAACGCCTCGACGCGGCGTATAGAAGCGGGGAGTTTTGAAGAGGCTTACCCCATCGGCCGGCGCACCCCGGCGACACGGGCGGGATTGCCGACGACGGTGACGCCCGCCGGCACATCGTGGGTGACGGCGCAGCCGGCGCCGATGATGGCGTCGTCGCCGACGGTGACGCCGGGAAGCAGGATCGCGCCGCCGCCGATCCAGACATTGCGGCCGATGCGAACCGGGCGCCCAAATTCCAGCCCGGCCCGGCGCGCCGCCGGATCGCGCGGATGGTCGGCCGCGTAGATCTGCACGGCGGGACCAATCTGCGTTCCGTCGCCGATGACGACCGCCACCACATCGAGGATGACGCAATTGAAATTGAGAAAGACGCCCGCTCCGATCCGGATGTTGTAGCCGTAATCACAGTAAAAGGGTTGCCGGACGACGGCGCCATCACCGATCTCGGCCAGCCGCTCTTTGAGAATTGCCGACAACTCTTCGGCGCTGCCCGGCGCGGCCGCGTTGTAGCGAGTGAGCCACGCCGCCGTGGCGGCCCGGTCCTTCATCAGCTCCGGCGCGTCGGCGCGATACAATTCGCCGGCCAGCATCTTGTCTTTTTCGCTGTGGGTCACAATCGCCTCTATCCGAGCGCGCCGGATCGACGCAGCACGGCGATGTCATCGTCCGAAAGATCGAGCACGTCGCGCAGCACCGCGTCGGTGTCGGCGCCGAGCCGCGGGGCGGGAGCGCAGACGCGGCCAAAGCTCGCGCGCCACGGCAGCCCTGGGATGACGCCGCCGCGATGCGCGTCCCAGAAGCCGCGCTGGCGCAGGTGATCCCTGGCGGCAAGTTCGGTCGAGCTGGCGAGTGCGGCCGCTGGGACGCCGGCGCGCAGCAGGACGCCTGCGACGGTCTTGGCGGGCTGGGGACGAAGCCAGGAGGCGAGCGTTGCGTCGATCGGCCGGCGCTGCGCCATTCGTTCGCGGAACCCGTACTCCGACATCGGCGCCAGTGCAGGGACGATCGCGCAAAGCTGCCGCCATTCGCGATCCTCGGTGACGGCGAGGCTGAGCCAGTCGTCGTCCCCGGCGCAGCGGTAGGCGCCGTGCGGCGCATGCCGATCGCAATCGTTGCCGCGCGGCTTTGGCGGAGCACCGAGCTGGGTTTGCAATAACGGCTCGGCCATCGTCCACAGCATCGCCTCGATCATCGAGAAATCGACGCGCGCGACATCGCCGGTCCGGCGCCGTCGCCAAACCCCGGCAGCGGCGACAAAGGCGAGCATCAGCCCGCACATCGGGTCGAGCCAGGCAAAGCCGACGCGCGGGGCAACGTCTGGGTGGCGATTGAGGCCGGCGAACCCGGCATAGCATTGCAACAGCGTGCCGTAGGCGACGGCTCGTGCCTCGGGCCCGGTGCGGCCGAGGCCGGAAGCCGAGACGTAAATCAGGTCGGGGTTGACCGTTCGCAGCTCGTCAGCGCCGAGACCCAGGCGGTCCATGACGCCGGTCGCGAAGTTTTCGACCAGCACATCCGATTTCGCGGCAAGCGCGCGGGCGATGTCGACCGCCTCCGGCTTTTTCAGGTCGAGCACGATGCCGCGCTTGGCCTGGCCCAGAACCGTGTGCAATTGCGAGGCGCGGCCCGGGTCGCCGCGGCCGGGGGCCTCGACCTTGATCACCTCGGCGCCCATTGCCGCCAGATAGCGCGTCGCGGTCGGGCCGGCGATGACCCAGCTGAAATCGAGCACGCGAATGCCGGAGAGCGGCATAGACCCATTGGGGCGGTCGTCGCCCGCGCGCTTCCCGCGGGCGATGTGCAGCCCGAACGGCGAGCCAGGCGCCCTGACCTTTTGTCCTTCTATTTCGATCGGGCGATAGAAGCCGCGATGGCCAAGCTGCGGCGAGGCGAGCTGCTCCGCCGGCTCGCGCAATGGAAAGCTCGGCACATGAGCGGCCTGGGCCTGGTCGGCGATCCATTGCTTCTTGTGATGCCGGCTCCACGCCGACATCAGCGCGTGCAACGCATCCCAATTGGCGACGCGGTCGGGTTTGGCGAGAAAGCGCGGGTCATCGCCCCATGCGGGCGAGCCCATCACCTTGAGCCACGCCGCCCATTGGCGCTCCTCGCGTGGCGAGATCGCGGCGTAGCCGTCGCTCGCCGGCAGGATTGTCACGGTGGCGCCGTTGCCGTCCCCGACCCGCCGGCGCGGCCGGCTCCGGCCGCCGAGCCCGGCATTCGCCAGCTCGCCGATCGCCATCGTCGCCAGCGCCTCCTCGATCGACACGTCGATCGCGGCGGGGCCGCCCAGCAGTGCCGCATGCATGCCGGCGCAGGCCGCTGCCAGCCCGCCGATAAAGGCCGATTGCTCGCCGACCGGGCGGATTGGCGATTCGTCGAGATCGTCGACCTGTCCGGTCAACAACCGGGCGATCCCGGAGGCGTAAAACAAGGTCAGGTCGGTCGCCGGGTCGTCCGCCTTGGGGCCGGTCAGGCCATAGGGCGAAATATGGACAAGCGCTGCTGTTGGGTTGATCCGGCGCAGCGCATCGGGATCGTGCTGCCGCGCCCGCAACTCTCGCGGCCGGCCCTCGCAGACGATCAGCTCGGCCGTCTCCAGCGCGCGCGCCGCCGCGTCGCTCGCCGCGATTCTCTTGCCGTGGTTGAGATAATGTGCGAGCGGCGTCGAATCGCCGGGGTCGATGAAGGCGATTTCGGCGCCGGCATCGGCGAACAGCCGGCCGCAGACGCCGGCGGCCAACCCATGGCCGAGCTGAACGACACGGAACCCCGTCAACAAACCCATCGGCAGAGCTTTCTTGTTTGGCGCGACCGGAGCCGCACCATAACCGATGCCGGCCTCAAACTTCTTCGGTTCATCGGATACTTGCCGGCGCTATAATCGGCGGCGACAGCTCGGCGGACCGATTGAACGGGAGGAGATCATGGGTGAGATTCTCGGCATCGGAGTGACGCATTTTCCGGGGTTGATGCTGCCCGACGCCTATATGAGCAGTTTTTTGACCCGCACGCTCAATAGCGACCGCATACCCGCTGAATTGAAGGACCCGGCGCGCTGGCCGGAGCCGCTGCAGCGCGAACTCGCCGCCAACAAGAACGGCGGTGCGGCGGCCGAGCACCGCCGCCGTCTGGTCGGCGGCTTTCGCGAGGCGCGCAAGGCGCTCGACGCGTTCGCCCCCGATTTCGTGCTGATTTGGGGCGATGACCAGTACGAGAACTTCCGCGAGGACGGGGTTCCCTCGTTTTGCGTTTTTGCGCTCGACGGGGTCGATTGCCGCCCGTTCGCGCGCGCCGGCCGGGCCGAGCTCGGCAACGCCTGGGGCCTGCCAGCCGATACGGTCGTCCCGGTCAAGGGCCACCGCACCGCCGGCAGCTGGCTCGCCGCATCATTGATCAAGGCCGATTACGACGTCAGCTACGCCTATCGGATGCGGCACGAGCTGGGGCTGCCGCACGCCTTTATCAACACGATCCTGTTTCTCGATTACGACCGGCAGGGCTTCCCCTATCCGGTGGTGCCGTTTCACGTCAATTGCTACGGATCTTCGGTCATCGCCAAGCGCGGTTCGAGCGCGCATTTGACCGGCGAGGCCGATCCGAACGCGATCGATCCGCCGGGACCCAACCCGTCGCGCTGCTTTGATGTCGGCGCCGCGGTTGCCCGCGCACTCGCCGACAGCCCGTGGCGGGTGGCGCTAATCGCCTCGTCGAGCTGGTCGCACGCGTTCCTGACCGCCAAGCACCACTGGATCTACCCCGATGTCGACAGCGACCGGGCGCGGTTCGACGAGCTTGCCTCGGGCAATTGCGCGCGCTGGCGCAACCTCACGACCGCGCAGATCGAGGATGCCGGCCAGCAGGAATTCCTGAATTGGGTCTGCCTCGCGGGGGCGATGACGGCCCTCGGCCGCGCCCCCGAGATCGTCGACTACGTCGAATCCTACCTGTTCAACTCGGACAAGTGCTTCGCCCTGTTCCACCCCTAGGCAAAGGTCTGTTGGAATCCCCCACCTCACCCCGGCCCTCTCCGTACCAGGGGGCGGAGAGGGAGTGCGTTTTCGGCAGTCCGCGCATGCGTGTTCGGAACACCTCTCCACCCTTTAGGGGGGAGGGGGAGGGACCATTGCGCAGCAATGGGAGGGTGAGGTGGGTGTCGCCCGGCAATGTTGAAAAGCGTGGGCTCATCCGCACGAGTTTGCCCAGCGGCGGGAGTTCCGGGCTTGCGGGGGGCCGCGGGTTTGGGTTTGCGAGCGTCGCTCGCGTCTCGGCCGGCGCCCACTGTCGCGCGGCGGCGCCGGGCGGACGCCATCGGGATATTTTTCGGCGCCTCTGCATAGAGAGCGGTGCGACAGGATCGCGTGTGCTTCGCCGCACCGCCATCGAGTGGGGCGGCGAATGAGTGACAATGACCGCAATCTTCCCCGGTGGTTGGAGAATGACATCGTCAGAAACTGTTCTAGACATCCGGGCGGAGCAAATCGCCGGGGTGCCCGAACGACCGAGCCGGGCTTTTGTCGCCGTTGTCGATCTTCTTGACGGATTATCGCGCAGCTGGCTGTGGACGACGCTCGCCCATCAGGATCTAAAGCTGCGCTACCGGGGCTCGGTCCTCGGCCCCTTTTGGCAGACGATAACAACCGCGGTGATGATCGGTTCGATGGGCTTTATCTATGCCAAGTTGTTTCATACGCCGCTGCAGAATTATCTTCCGCTGCTGACGACCGGGTTGGTGTTTTGGCAGTTCACCTCCGGGATGATCACCGAAGGTTGCGGAACTTTCTACACGGTGCAGAACATCATTCAGCAGGTCAAGCTGCCGTTCTCGCTGCACGCCTATCGCCTCGTTTACCGCAACCTGCTGATCTTGCTTCATAATATTGTCATCGTCCCGATTGTGCTGATGATATTTCCGCACCCGGTCATATGGTCGCGATTGTTGGAGCTCGGTCCCGGGCTGGGGTTGATCCTGCTGAACGGCATTTGGGTGAGCATCTTTCTCGGCATGATCAGCGCGCGCTTTCGCGATGTCCCGCCGATCGTCGCCAGCATCGTCCAGGTCGTGTTCTTTATCACGCCGATCTTCTGGCCGGCCGACGGCCTCGGCAATCATCGATGGCTGGCTGAATTCAACCCGATCTATGCGGCGATCGACGTGATGCGCGCGCCGTTGCTGGGTCAGCCGACAGAGCCATATTCGTGGCTGGTCCTGATCGTTGTCACCGTGCTCGGCTGCGCCGCCAGCTTCACCCTCTTCGCCCGCCTGCGTACGCGCATCGCGTTCTGGGTATAGCGTCGATGTCGTTTCTGCGTCTGCGCGACGTTTGCGTCGAGTTTCCGATCTATCAGGCGAGCAGCCGCTCGCTCAAGAAAGCATTGCTGGCTTCGACCACCCGGGGAAACCTCGGACGCGATGCGCGCGATCGCATCAATGTGCGGGCGTTGATCGATGTCAGCCTCGAAATCGGCGACGGCGATCGGTTTGGGCTGATCGGGTTGAACGGCGCCGGCAAGACGACGCTGCTCAAAGTGCTCGCCGGGGTCTATGAGCCAACGACCGGATACTTCAGCTCCGCCGGCCGGGTTTCGTCATTGCTCGACATCAGCGTCGGCTTCAACCTCGACGCCACCGGGCGCGAGAACATCGTTTTGCGCGGCATGTATATGGGCATTCATCCCCATGAGATGCGCGAGCGTGCGGCCGAGGTCGCGGAATTTACCGAACTTGGCGACTATCTCGATATGCCGGTGCGCACCTATTCGGCCGGCATGATGATCAGGCTCGCCTTCGCCGCTTCGACCTGCATCCCCCCCGACATCCTGATCATGGATGAGTGGCTGACCGCCGGGGACGTGCAGTTTCTCGAAAAGGCGCAACGCCGCGTCGAGACATTCGTGCGCACCTCCAGCATCCTCGTTCTGGCCTCGCATTCGTTGGAGCTGGTCGAACAGTGGTGCAACCGCGGCATCCTGCTGCACCACGGGCGTACCTTAGCGGTCGGGCCGGTCGGCGAGGTCGTCGCCGCCTATCGACAGCTCGTCGGCGCAACGCCGCCCGCTTCCACGGTGGAAACGACAGCGGCCGAGGTGACAGAACATCCCGATATCGCCAGGATTGCCGCCGCCGCGCACGCCGAGCCCGGCGCGGTATAAACGCGCCCCGGCCGAAAGGGAACCTGCTCCCCTCGCGGTCAGAACATGCCTAAACCCAGGATGCCGTCATCGGGGTCGAGGCCGGCGATCACCCGCTTGCCGATCAGGTCGCGCAAGGTCTCGCTGGTGCCGCCGCCGAGGGTCCCGTAGCGGGCGCCGCGGTAAAAGCGCGACACCGCGAACTCGTCGGTGAAGCCGTAGCCGCCATGCACCTGGATCGCCTCGCTCGTCACCTTCAGCGCCATCTCGTTGCAGGTGACCTTGGCGACCGCCGCCAATAGCGGGTCGGGGAACGGGTCGGCGCTGGCGCAGGCGCGGTAGAGCACGCTGCGCGCCGTCTCGACTTCGCGGTACATCTCGGCGATCTTCCAGCGCATGCCCTGGAAATCGCCGATCGGGCGGCCGAACGCGCAGCGCTCCTTGACGTATTTGACCGCCTCTTCGAGCGCCCCCTCGGCGAGGCCCAACGAGATGCTGGGGTTCAGGCAGCGCTGGGTGTTGAACGCCGACAAGAGTTTGCGAAAGCCGTCTTCCAGCACGAGGTTTTCGGGCGGCAATTCGCAGTCCTCAAAGCGGATCTCGTGCAAATTCTCGCCGCCCATCGTGTGATAGGTGCCGGTGACCAAGAAACCCGGCGTGCCCTTTTCGACCAGCACGCAGCCGATCCCCTCGCGCCCCGGCTTTTTGTCGACGCGGGTGAAGACGACAAACATGCCGGCTTCCTCGGCGCGGCTGATCAAGGTCTTGACCCCGTTCAGCCTGAGCCGGTTGCCGACCCGGTCGACATTGGTCTTGTAATTGGCGACGTCGGTGCCGGCGTCGGGCTCGGTCATGCAGATCGCCAAGAGGCAATCGCCGCTGACCACCGCCGGCAGGATGCGCGCCTTGATCGGCTCGGGGGCGTAGGCGGCGATGATCCGAGTCTGCACCCCGACCTCGCCCAACACCGCCATCGCCGTAACATAACAGACCTTGGCGATCTCCTCGAGCACCAGTGCGGTGTCGAAAACCGGCAGACCGAGCCCGCCATATTCCTCCGGCACCGCCATGCCGAGCACCCCCAACTCGGCGAGCCGGCGCATGTTGTCCCACGGGAAAGCGCCGTTCATGTAGCCCTGCGCGCGGGCGCGGAACTCGCCCTGCGCCAACTCGCGCACGGTCTCTACAAAGCGGCGCTGCTCGTCGGATAGGGTCGTAAACATAGTCTCCCGGCTCATCACAATTGGACTGCTAAAGAAATGCGGCGAACTCATTAGCTCGATTGTCGTTCCCGCGAAAGCGGGAACCTAGGGGCCGGCGCTGCGGCGGTTGCCCTGGACCCCCGCTTTTGCGGGGGCGACAGTATCGGATATCGGTCTAACCGTCGGACAGGGTTGGGGCGAGGTGGGGGACCGACAGCACTGGCGGATGCCCACCTCACCCTGCCGCGCCGCTGGCGCGGGCCCCTCCCTCTCCCCCTAAAGGGCGGAGAGGGAGATTGATCCCGTGCTTTATCAAGATTGCATTTTATTGCGATGTGCGGCGGGCATGCAGGCGCGCGAGTGCCGCGCCGGCCATCCGCGCCGGCTCGTCGGTGTCGAAGGCGCTGACAAAAGCGTCGATGCCGCGGGCGATCGCGGCTTCGGCCGGCAATTCCTCCCAATCGAGGATCAGCGATTTTTGTAACCGAACCGCCCTCTGACCGGCGGCGAGGATCGGCTGCGCCAGACGCTCGACCGCAGCGTCGAGACCCTCGGCCGACACGACGATATCGACCAGACCCCAGCCGAGCGCCTCCGCCGCATCGATCGTCTCGCCGGTCAGCAGCAGCCGGCGGGCGCGCCCCTGGCCCACCAATTTCGGCAACAACGCCGCTTCGACAACCGACGGGATGCCGATCGCCACCTCCGGCATGCCAAAGACCGAGCTATCGCTCGCGACACGCAGGTCGCAGGCGGCGGCGATCTCGAGCCCGGCGCCGAGCGCATAGCCGTCGATGCGGGCGATGACCGGGACCGGGAGTCGGCGGAAAGCGGCGCAGCAACGATGCACCAGCGTGATGAATTGGCGGGCGCTCGCATGATCGAGGGCCGCGATCTCGCCGACATCGGCGCCGCCGACAAACGCCCGGCCGCCGGCGCCGGAGAGGATCGCGAGGCGCAATTCGGGATCGGCGGCGACCCCGGCCATCGTCGCGACGATCTCAGCCAACAGCGCCGAATCGAGGCTGTTGAGCTTGGCCCGGTTGTCGATCGTCAGCCGCACGACGCGGCCGCCTTCGGGCCGCTCCTCATATTCGACGCGGAAGCCGTTCGCGCTCATGCTCAAGGGGCCAATTGGTTCGACCGGCCGCGCTCCAGCCCGGCGCAAGCGAGCTGCAGGCATTTGTGCATGACGGTGCCGGCGAGATAGGCGGTCATCCCGGCATTGTCATGCGGCGGGCTTACCGTGTTGACGTCGAACGCGACAAAATCGAGTTCGGCAAGCCCGTCGAGGATCGTGAGGCCCTCCTTGGCGCCGAGCCCGCCCCAGCTCGGCGTGCACACCCCCGGCGCCACCGACGGGTCGAACACATCCATGTCGAAGCACAAGTACACCGGCCGCCCGGCGAGCCGCCGGCGGATGTGCGCCAAGACCGCCGGTATCCCCAGAGCATCGAGTTCGACTCCAGGGATCAGCTCGTAGCCCCAATTGCGGGTGTATTCGAACAGGCCGGGCATGGCGACAGCACCCCGCGCCCCCAAATGGATCGAGTTTTTCGCATCGACGACGGCCTCCTCGGCGGCGCGGGTAAAGGTCGTGGCGTTGGTGAATTTGCTCTCGCCGTCATCGGGGTAGGTGTCGGTGTGGGCATCGATGTGCAACACGACGAGATCGGGGTGGCGGCGATGCAACGCGCGCAATTGCGGCAGGGTCACCGCCCCGTCGCCGCCCATCGTCAGCGGGACCGCACCCGCCTCGACGATCGCCGTCACCGCCGCCTCGATGTTTTCGAACGCCTCGGCGACATAGCCGGAACGGACTTTGACATCGCCATAATCGACGAGACCGAGGCGCGCGACCGGGTCGAAATCGCGCAGCGGCGGCTCATAGCGCCGCACCAGCGCCGAATGCTCGCGGATCGAGCTCGGTCCGAGCCGCGCGCCGATGCGCGTCGGGTGAAAACCGCAATCGAACGGAATACCGAGCACCGCCGCCCGGCAACCCGAGAGATCGCGCGAGGCGGGCACGCCCATAAATGTCCCGACCGCTTCCACCATTGCGCGACCGCTCATCCCCCGCCTCCTCGCGCCGTCATCCGACCAATACTCGCCGCCGCCGCCAATGCCAATCCTAATGGCGCTTTCCCCTCGGTTCGCGCATAGTGATAAAGAATCTTCTGGAGAATGCGGTCGATGGACACGATCGAAGACCCGCGCCAGCTGCGCGAAATCTATGGCGCGCCGAACGAGCGGTCGCTCAAAAAGGAGCTGACCCGGTTCGACCGGCACTGCCGCAACTTCATCGCGCTGTCGCCGTTTCTGGTGATCGCCTCGTCCGACCCGTCGGGCCGCTGCGACGCCTCGCCCAAAGGCGACATGCCGGGCTTTGTGCGGGTCGTCGACGACACGACCCTCTTGATCCCCGACCGGCTCGGCAACAACCGCGTCGACACACTCGGCAACCTGTTGGCCCGGCCCGGCGTCGGTCTGATCTTTTTTGTGCCGGGGATCAACGAGACCCTGCGCGTCAACGGCCGGGCGAGCGTGACAACCGACCCCGCCCTTCTTGAACCGCTCGCGGTCAACGGCAAGGCGCCGCGCAGCGGCATCCTGGTCGCCGCGGAGGAGATCTATTTCCACTGCGGCAAGGCATTGATCCGCTCCGATTTGTGGAACCCGGAAAAGCACGTCGCGCGCGGCGCGTTCCCGCCGTTGGGCCGCATCATCGCCGAGCAGATCGGCGGCATCGACCCCGACGAAGCCGAGCGCCAAACCGCCGAAAGCTACCGCACCCGGCTGTACTGACCGACTGATCTTTTCGTCGTCCGCGTGAAAGCGAAGGGCTGTGCAGGGAAACGGTCGATCGCCCGGTGCCCGGTCGATTGTACGCGTTCGCAGGCCGGCCGGGCGAGTAATCGTCGGAGCGGAGCATCGCCCGCTGCCAAGTTAAACCTGATACCCATTGCTCGAATACCTAACCGTTAACGTGCATATAATCGAGCTTATGCGACTTTGACAGCTACCTCCTGACGCGCAAAAAACACCACATGTAGATTTTCGGGGAGGAGCCATGACCGCCAAATTTTACGTCATCACCGCCGCCGTGTTCGCGTTGCTTACTATCACTAGGAGTGCTACCGCGCAAACCGGCGGTTACACGATCCAACCGCCCGGCCAACTGCCGACCTTTGCCAACCCGACACCGAACGGCGGCTACGCGATCCAACCGCCCGGCCAGCTGCCGACCTACGCCAACCCGACATCGAACGGCGGCTACGCCATCCAACCGCCCGGTCAGCTGCCGACCTATGTCAACCCCCCACCGAACGGCGGCTA